>OGUG01000052.1_pt1 | contig 55205 bp, 75 predicted proteins | sample 1573711 | NCBI WGS metagenome assembly OGUG01 (sample SAMEA2582006, study PRJEB24529) | metagenome | biome: Human gut stool | place: China | collected 2011 | reverse complement strand
TATTCGTTAGAATACTTGACCGAGAACCCCGCGACTTTAGTCGTGGGAGGTTCAGGAACATGTGGATAGATTTTTTAATAGCGCTAGATTATTAAATATCAATTTAGGATTTACTAAAGAGTATTTAAGAGATTTATTGAATGAATTAGTACAAAAATTAGATGATGATGAACTGTTTGTATATTGGCAAGCTACTCGTGGTGGTAATGGTCTTAGAAGTCATAATTATGATAAAGAGCAAAAAGCTAATTTATGGATAACAATTTGCCCAGAAAAAATAACAGATAAAGATAAAGAATATAAATTGACTTCTATGGAAGATACAAGATTTTTACATTGTAATATTAAGACTTTAAATTTAATTCCTAGTGTAGTAGCTTATCAACATGCTAAGGAAAATAATTGTGATGAAACTGTATTTCATCGCGGTGACATAGTTACAGAATGTGCTCATAGTAATGTGCATATAATCAAAGATAAAAAATTCATCACTCATCCTGCTGATGAATATATTTTACCTGGTATTGCTAGAGCGCATTTATTAAAAGCATGTAAAGCGTTGAATATTGAAGTAGAAGAAAGACCTTTTACAGTAGATGAATTAATCAATGCTGATGAAGTAATTGTAAGTAGTTCTGGTGATTTGTGTATTCGTGCTACAGAATTTGAAGGAAAAGCTGTAGGTAAAAAAGATAGTGATACTTTTAATAGATTGAAAGAGTATATTTATCAAGAATGGTTAGAATGTACTAAAAAATAAAATTGAATAGATTTAAAAATTGTTCATAAAATATTTGACAATGAGAATTGTTTTCAATATAATTATTTATGTAATTTTTAAAAGAGAGTCTAGAACTCCATAGAATATATTTTTGAATAAAATTTTTGTGTGTATTTATCTTTTAGAGCATAGAAAAATTTTATTTTAGATTTATTCTATGGAGTTTTATCTTTTTAACGAAGATTATTATTTAGAGAAAGGTGCGTTTAAATTGGATTTTATTATTAGTGCATTAGAATTATTTCATCATGGTGGTTGGGTGATGTATCCACTTTTAGCTTGTTCTATTTTAGTTGTTGCTATTGGTATTGAGCGTTTTATCTATTATAAGAGGACTTGTGGCGATAATAAAGATATGGCTCAACAAATTTTAGCTTTAGCAAAAGAGCGTAATTGGCAAGAAACAGAAAAAGTATGTGCTAATAATCGTTGCTTTGTCAGTGATGTATTGGCGATAGGCTTAAAATATCGTGAGTGTCCCATGTCAATGAAAGAAAGTTTTGAGGAATATATTTCTGTTAGAGCAAATGGTTTAAAACGAAATTTAAATTATTTAGATACTATTGTTACAATGGCTCCGCTGTTAGGTTTATTAGGTACAGTAGTGGGGATGATTAGTTCTTTTAAAGTATTAGATGTTGCTGGTGATAATCCTGCATTAATCACTGGTGGTGTAGGTGAGGCGTTAATCGCGACTGCTACTGGTCTTTGTGTAGCCGTGCTAGCCTTGATTGTGCATAGTTATTTTAGCAATTGCTTAGATAGTGTTTTGACTGATGTAGAAAATGTTTGTACTGTAGTGATTAGTAAGGCAAGAGGTAAATAATAATGAATATACGTAGTAATCGCGTGGCAAGACCACCACGATTGATGATTATACCGATGATTGATATTATATTTTTCTTGATGGTGTTTTTCTTATTTAGCACTTTGCAAATGGTTTATCAAAAATCTATGCCTGTGAATTTACCAGTAGCATCTTCTAGTCATCAAGAAGCACCAAAGCCAGTGTCTATCACATTGATGAAAGATGGCACAATCAGTATAGGTGATACAGTAGTAAGTATTGAAGAAATAAAACCACGAGTGGAACAATTAGCTGATAAAGCAGATACTCCTGTGATTTTAAGAGCTGATGAGAATGTAGAACATGGAAAAGTAATCAAAGTGATGGATGAAATCAAGAGTGCAGGTGTAACAAAATTATCCATAGCTACTCAGGAGAAATAGTTAATGAAAAAACATATTTGGAAAAAATCTTTTTCAATATCATTTGTTTTTCATTTCGTAGTAGTCATAATCATTGGTGCTATGGTAGCAGGCTTTCATCAGGAGATACAAAGACCAAAAGAAGAATTGATTACAGTCAATCTAGCGGACACACCAGAACAGATAGCAAAAGCTCAAGAAAAATCATCATTTAATTCATTTAGTAGAGATATAGAAAATATTTTTAAACATAATAGTGATAATGATAATCAAAATATTGAAAATAAAAATAATGAAGTAAATGAAAATAAAGATATAAAACAAATAAATAATGTAGAAAATAAACAGATTGAAAAAGATGAAATTAGTGCAGAAGATGGAATTTTACCAGCTTCCAATAATATGACAAATACAATATCAGAAAATGATACGCAAGCAATCAGTGGCGGTATTGGTCAGGGAGATGGTGAGGATTTTTCTGGTAGCGAAAATAAAGACAGTGGCAGTGGAAGTGGTGGTACAGCAGAAGGTATAACTGGTGGCGATAATGAAAAAGCTAATGGCAGAGCAAATGTTACCGAAGATAGATATAGTGTAGCAAGTAGATTTGCTCAAGCTGTGGAAAATCATAAATCTTATCCTTATGCAGCTGTTAGATTAAATCAGCAAGGTACAGTAATTATCAATGTAACTATTGATGCAAGTGGAAATTTAATCAGTGCAGGTGTAGTTTCTAGCGTTAATGGGAATTTAGATAAGGCTGCCTTAAATGCAGTATATAGTGCATGTCCATTTAGTCATGGTTTAGGTGAAAGTATTAGTATGAATGTTCCTGTTAATTTTTATTTGAATTGATATTGAGAAAAGAGCTGTTTTTGATGCAAGAAATTATGTTAAAACAAGAAGAAATCGAAAATATTATTATAGATGATGAAAAAAAGGACGAAAAGAAAACGTTAACTAAATTACCAGAACATAGATGTAAGCGATGTAATAGATTGCTTTTTTATGGAAAAGTTAAATATGTAGAAATAAAATGCCCTAAATGTAGTTGTATAAGTAAAATTGGCAAAGATGTAAATAAAATTTGTATAAAAAGTTGATTGAAAAATAAAGAGGTGAAAATATGAGTGGCTATTTGAGAAAAGTAATCTTTGGCATTATTTGTTTGATAGCTATTGGCGGATTGTTTTTAGGCTTTCGCTCACATGAAGAAGATACAAATAATATCAGCTCAACAAGAGTCGTTACAGATAGCACAGGTAGAGAGGTAACAATACCAACACATCCTAAACGTGTAGTATTATTAAATGCTTCTCATTTAGATTTATATTATTATGCTGGTGGCAAAGAAACTAATACAATAGTGGGAAAACCGACTTCAGAAGCTTTGAGTGATGAAGTCAAAGAAGGAACAAAAAATATAGAGCAAATCGGTGTAATTCATAATCCTAGTGTAGAAACTATTTTGAAATTACAACCTGATTTAGTAATTGGTGTAAATGTACCTTTTCATCAGCAATTAATTCCTACTTTGGAAAAAGCTAATATTCCTGTGTTGATTAAATCTTTAGACACATATGAAGATGTGATATCCACTTTAGGTTTTTATGGAGAATTAACAGGAGAAGAAGAAATTGCTCAAGCAAAAATCAAAGAAATAGAAGCTGATTATGAAAAAGCGATTGCTAGAGCAGAAAATAAAACATCTCCAAGAAGTTTGATAATTTGGGGAACGACAGATAGTTTTAGCATGGCAACAAGTAAATCATTTACAGGAGATTTATTAAAACGCTTAGGTGGTAATAATATAGCAGATAATGTGGATTCTGTAGCAAAAGACAGTGGCTATATTCCATTAGGAATGGAATATATTGCTACACAAGATCCAGAGGCGATATTTGTAGTAACTCATGGTGATGTGGATGCAGTAAAAAATAGTATAGATGAAAATTTAGGGCAAAATCCTTTGTGGCAAGATATATCTGCTGTGAAAAATAATAGAGTATATGTATTACCATATCAGTTATTTGCTGTAAATCCTGGTACTAATATAGCTAAAGCGATAAATATATTGGCAGATGATTTATATTTACAAGAATAAAAAATATGAGGTATGGTAATGGCTATTGCTAGTATAAGTGAGAAGATAAAAGATCCTAGAAGTAAAAAACGCAATTTAGTGATGTTTTTGGGACTGATTTTGTTGGTAGCAGTTTTATTTATCAGCATGATTATAGGTACAGCAAATACATCATTTAGCGATTTATATAATGTATTTGTAGGTGTTCAAAATACAGAAAGTTATAGAATTTTATATCACATCCGCATTCCTAGAGTGCTTACAGCAATGTTTGCTGGTATAAATTTAGCTATTGCAGGCTGTATATTACAAGGTGTATTGAAAAATCCATTGGCAGATCCAGGTATTATTGGGGTATCAGCAGGGGCTGGTCTTGCTGCTATGGTAGTCATGATTGTTTTACCTGAATATACAAATATGGTGCCAATTGTAGCTTTTGTGGGAGCGATGGTAGCGACTTTAATTTTATTTGCACTGGCATGGGAAGATGGTATTCAGCCACTTAAATTGATTTTAGCTGGTGTCGCAGTTTCAGCATTTTTTGCTGGCGGTATGACATGCTTGATGGTATTTTTCTCCGATAAAATTCAAGGTACAGTGAATTGGATGGCAGGTGGTTTTTCAGGTGCTTCATGGAAGCATGTAACTATGATTTTGCCATATACTATCATTGGTTTAGTAGGTGTGAGTATCAGTAGTAAATTGTTAAACGCTTTGCAATTAGGTGATGATGTAGCAAAAAGTTTGGGAACACGAGTGGAAGCTACAAGATTTTTCCTCGTTACGCTGGCGGCTTTATTAGCTGCTTCTGCTGTAAGTGTAGCAGGTATGCTCACATTTGTTGGTCTTATAGTGCCACATATGATGCGTTTAGTAGTGGGTTCTGATTTTAACTATTTATTGCCAAGTTCAGCTATTTTTGGTGGAATTTTACTGATTGTAGCGGATACAGTGGCAAGGACTGCTTTTAGTCCGATAGAGGTGCCTGTAGGTGTATTTATGTCATTTATTGGTGCACCGTTTTTCCTTTATTTATTGAAAAGGGGAATGCAAAAGAGATGATTTTACAAGCAGATAAACTTACATTGCAATATGGGCAAAAAATCATTGCTGATAAATTGAATTTCAAGGTAGATAAATCAGAGATAATAAGTATTATTGGGCCAAATGGTTCAGGAAAATCCACATTATTAAAATCTTTAGGTAGATTATTAAAGCCTACACATGGGACTGTTTTATTAGAAGGAAAAGACATTCAAAAAATGAAACCTGGTGATATAGCACGCAAGATGTCGATATTGCCACAATCTTCAACGGCTCCAATGGATATGACTGTTTATGATTTAGTCTGTTATGGTAGAATGCCACATCAAGGATTATTTTCTTCGCCAAATAAAATTGATGAAGAAAAAATCGAAGAGGCATTGACGCAGACAAATACATCACATATGCGATATCGAAGATTAGATACTTTATCTGGTGGCGAACGTCAAAGAGCATGGCTAGCAATGGCAATAGCTCAAAACCCAGAGATTTTATTATTAGATGAACCGACTACGTATTTAGATGTAAAACATCAATTGGATTTAATGAATTTAGTATATAAATTATATGAAACGAGAAAAATCACAGTGATTATGGTCTTGCATGATTTAAACCATGCTGCTAGATATAGTCATCGCTTAGTAGCGGTGAAAAAAGGCAAGATTTTTGCTGAAGGTTTGGTGCAAGATGTATTTACAGAAAAAATACTTTGTGATTTATATGATGTAGAAACGTCAGTCATGTCTTTAGAACAAAATGGACAAAAACATTTAGTTTGTTTCCCTTATGATGTAAAACAAGGGGAGAAAAATTAGTGCAGGTTTTAAGTTTAAATAAGATAAATAAACAAATTAAGGATAAAATTATTTTAAAAGATATAAGTTTCACACTTGAAGAAGGCGAGATATTGGGGCTTTTAGGCCCTAATGGTGCTGGTAAAACAAGTATGATGAAGATAATATCTGGTTTAAGTAGAGCAAATTCAGGTAAGCTTGAGATTTTAGGGATTGATGCTGATAAAGAAAGGGCAAAGATAAAGTCTCAGCTAGGTTTTGTCATGCAGGATAATAATATGGAAAGAGAATTTTCTGTTAAAGAAGCTTTGCTATATTATGCTCGTTTGTATAAGGTGAAAAATTATAAATATGAAGTGGAAAGAATAATCTCTCAATTTGAAATGAATACTTGGCAAGATAGAAAGATTGAGAAATTATCTGGCGGTATGGCTAGAAAAGCAATGATTGCTAGAGCTTTATTAGTAAAGCCTAAAATCTTATTGTTAGATGAACCAAGTGTGGGATTAGATCCTGATGTGAGATATGATATTTGGCAAGAAATAAAAAAATTAAAAAATATGGGGATAAGTGTAATTATCACCACTCATTATATGGAAGAAGCTGAATATCTTTGTGATAAAATCGCTATTTTAAAACAAGGAAGATTATTGGCGATAGATGAAGTAGAAAAAATAAAGCAGATAATGCAAAAAAATGAAAATGAAGATATAACTTTAGAAAAAGCTTTTTTACGATTTATCGGTAAGGAGGCTTATTGATTTTGAATTTTTTAGCAGTATATATGCGTGAAATGGCACTTTTGCAAAAGAAGATGGGAAAATTAGGATATATTTTCTCAGCGGTAATGTTTCCGATAATCTATTTATTTGCCTTTGGCATGGGAATTGGACCTGTAATGAATGGTATCCATGGTGGTTATTTACCTTTTTTGGCAAAGGGAATGCTATCTATAACAGTCATGATGAATGCTTTTCAACAGACAGCATTATCAGTGAGTGTGGGAAGATTTTATTTTAAAACATTCCAGACATTATTATTGAGTCCGATTTCGGCTTTTCAAGTTATATTAGGTATCACTTTAGCTGGAGTTATTCGTGGCTTTATAGCTGGAAGTATTATCTATATCATAGCTATGGTATTTTTTGATGTGCCAATGTTGAGCCTTTGGGGATTTTTAGGGATTTTATTATCTGCCTTTTGCTTTGGTATTTTAGGGATTGCCATAGGTCTTTGGATCAAAAATCCAGATGCGTTATCTTCAGTGATAAATTTTATAATTACACCGATGACTTTCTTCTGTGGTACATTTTTTCCGTTGTATAATTTGCCGGATTGGTTGCAGATTGTAGTGGGGATTTTGCCATTGACTTTAGCGAATAATTTATTACGTACAGAAGTATTTAGTATGTATAGTTTGTTAGATATGATTTATTTAATAATTATCACATTAATCTTGTTGGTAATTAGTAGATATCAATTAAAAAATTATAATGAATAATCTAATTGATACAAAATAAAAGTTTTAAATTTTAGTGTGTTTAAGATAAATTTAGACTATAATTTGAGTAAAGATATATTTTTTATAGAAAAGAAGGAGATAAAAAATGAAATCAATAGTAGTTTATTCTAGTTTAACAGGTAATACAAAAATGGTAGGAGAAGCTATTGCCGAAGTTTTAGCTCCGAATTGTGATATTTATAAAGTAGAAGATAATCCTGATGTTACAGGTTATGATTTAGTAGTTGTAGGTTTTTGGGTGGACAAAGGAACAGCTGATGCAAAAGCTAGTAAATTTTTGAAATCCATTCGTAATAGTAAAGTGGCTGTATATGCTACGCTAGGAGCTGAACCAGATTCAGAACATGCAAAAACTAGTTTGCAAAATGGTATAGATATGTTAGATAGTTCTAATGAGGTTATGGGGAGATTTATTTGCCAAGGAAAGATTGATCCTAAATTATTAGAGGCAATGAAAAAAATGTTTGGCACGAAAGTTTCTAAAGAAAATTTTCATGCAGTAGATGAAAAGCGTTTAGAACGTCATCGCAAAGCTAGTACACACCCTGATGAGCAAGATTTGGCTAATGCAAAGAAAGTATTTAGTGAGATTAAAGCAAAAATGAGTGGTGAAATGAACTTATGAGCAAAATAAGAGAAATATTAGATAATCTATCAACTGAACAATATAAGATGATGATAGGGGAAAAATCTTGTCAGCCTTTGACGGAGACTTTTAGCAAAAAAAGAGTTGTTCATCCAGGGGCAAATGGACAGATGGTACCACCTGTAAAACAGCAAGAAATTTGGCTTGAATATATGCAAAGAAAAGGAGATAAAAGTAAAAAGAAAGCAGTATATATACACATTCCTTTTTGCAGTCAAATTTGTCTATACTGTGGTTTTTTCCAAAATTATTCTAATGAAGAACGCGAAACCATGTATGTAGATAGATTAATCAAGCAATTATTGATGGCAAAAGAATATAAATATGTACAAGATAGTGTGATTAATGCTGTATTTTTTGGTGGAGGAACACCATCTACATTATCGCCATATAATGCAGATAGATTATTAAAAACTATGAATGAAGTATTGCCACTTGCTAATGATTGCGAAATAACTATGGAAGCTCGTGTACATGATTTAGTTGATGAAAAATTGCAAGTATGGTTTAAACATGGTGTAAATCGCATATCTGTGGGTGTACAATCTTTTGATACAGCTATTCGTCAAAGTATGGGACGCAAAGATGATAAAGAAACTGTTATTGAAAATCTCAAACGAGCTGCAAGTTATAATCAAGCCGTATTAATCATAGATTTGATTTATGGTTTACCTGCTCAAGATGTGGATAACTTTGTAAATGATTTAAAAATAGCAGATAGTTTGCCAATTGATGGTATGGATTTGTATCAATTAAATGTGTTTGAACAATCTGCATTAAAAAAAGCGATAGATAATGGCAAAATACCACCTGCGGCAACGACAAAACAGCAGGCAAAATATTTAGAAGCAGCTATTTCATATTTAGATGAATTAGCTTATAAGCGATTGAGTGTCTGTCATTGGGCAAAAACAAACCGTGAACGCAGTATGTATAATACTTTGGCAAAATCAGGAGCTGATGTGATACCATTTGGTTCAGGGGCTGGCGGTTTTGTAGGAGATATTTCTATGTTTTTAAATAGAGATTTACAGCGTTATATGAATGCTATTGATGAAGGAAAATGGCCATTGATGGTTTTAACAAAAGAAGCAGAAGGCAAAGTTTTATTTAAGGATATTCAAGCACAAACTGAAAATTGTATGGTAAATATGCAAAAATTAGCTCAAGTATATAGTGAAGAACTTTTACAATTAGAAGAAGTACTGGATATTTGGGTGGAATATGGTTTATTTGAAAAATGTGGTCATACTTATAAAATGACGATTGCTGGTCAATTTTGGCAAAATAATATCACACAGACAATAATAGAACTTACACAACAATTATTGATGGGCAAAAAATCTTTTGAAGTTCAGCCAATAGCAGCACAAGGTTAAATATATAAATAAAATAAGGCAGTTATGATTAATTTTGATAACTGCCATAATTTTTAAGATATAAATGATAATGATTATTATTAATAAAACTTAATTTTATAATAAAGGAGACGAGTAATGCTAACAAAAAAACGTAAATCTACACTTTTAACTTTATCTATATTGATGGGATTGACAAGTTGCACGCAAGCCAGCGAAGTAATCCAAACACCAGATGTAGTGGTAACAGCTACAAAAACACAGCAAGAAGTGAAAGCTGTACCTAATGCTGTAGAAGTCATCACCAGTGAAGATATTGAACAATTAGGAGCAACAGATATTTATTCTGCTTTGAAATTGGCAACAAATGTTGATGTTTCTCAAATTGGTGCAGGTCATAGATTGATGGTTCGTGGGAAAAATGCAGGTGCTTTAGTATTATTAGATGGCAGAAGAATGTCAAATGAATATTCATCAATGACTAGAGGAGCTTTTGATTTAGATAAAATAAATTTATCTAGTGTAGAACGCATTGAGATTGTTAGAGGTGCAGCCTCCGCTCAATATGGTGCAGATGCTGAAAGTGGAGTAATCAATATTATTACGAAAAAATCTAAAGAACAATCTGTAACTGTAGGAGCAAATACAGGAACTGATGTCATGAATAATTATTATCGTTTTGATTTAGGTCAGCAAGGTAAATTCAATGGTGTAGTGAATGCTAATTTTGCAAAATATCGTAAACGTGAATTTGTCGGTGGCACAGGGACGAATTATTTTGGCTCTAGAACGAATTATGATTTTAGTGGAACGTATGCATTTGATGATAATAATAATTTAGATTTTTATATAGGTTATTATGATGAAAAATCAAAGAAAATAACAGATTATTCTTCTATGGGAATGGGAAAAAGTTCTACAAATTATGATAAGACAAATCAAGATTATAGTATAGCTTATAATGGAAAAGGCGATAATAGTAATTATATGATTAGAGCTTATTATAATCGATATGATAAGGAAGAATATAAAGGCAGTAAAAATAATGGTTATAAGCAAAATACATTTGATACTTTAGGTATTGAAGCTAAAAATACAGTACAAGCAGGAGATGAGCATTTATTAACTTATGGTGTTGAATATAAAAATATAGGTGTAGAAGGCCCAATCTTAGCTTTAGGTGAAGGTAATAGTAAAGATAATTCTGCTTATGCTGGATATATTCAAGATGAATGGTTTATAAATGATAAAATTTTATTTATTCCAGCAGTAAGATATGACCATGATGAACAATTTGGCGGAAAAATAACACCAAAATTAGGGGCAACTTATTTTCTAAGTGATAATAGTCGCATCAAAGCGAATTGGGGTAAATCATGGAGAGCTCCGAATTTAGTGGAATTATATGCTGGGCAAGATCATGGTTTTACTACGATATATGGAAATCCAGATTTGAAACCAGAAGAAGCTACTACATGGGAACTAGGTTTTGAAGCTGAAAAAGATAATAATTGGTTGAAATTAAATTATTTTAATAGTAAATATGATAATTTAATAACATATGATAAGGTAAATGGAAAAAATACATTTATCAATGCTCAAGATGCCAAAACTGATGGCGTAGAATTTGAAGTAGGTCGCCAATTCAATGATAATTGGTCTATTAGAGCGACTAGTAATTGGCTCAATGCTAAAGACAGTGATGGGGAAAAAGTATCTGCGGCAGCTGATAATATTTCCACTTTAGAATTGAATTATGATGATAATAATATTAATGGATATAGTGCTAAGCTTTGGAATTCTTGGGTAAGTAATTATCATTATGCTAATGAAAATTATGATTATAATACTTTAAATTTTGTAGTAAATAAAAAATTCGCTTTTGATGATGGTCGAAGTGGACGAGTTTATGCAGGTGTAGATAATATTGGAGATAAAAAAATAGGAGATATTTATTTAGAAGGCAGAATTTGGCGTGTAGGAGCAGAGATTACTTTTTAAATAAAAAATATTCATAGCTAAAGAAAAGCAAATAATACGTTTAATCTGTTTATATTAATGATAATGATTATTGTTAATATAAACAATTACATATAAAGGAGTTAATATAATGAGATTATCTACAAAAAAACAACAAACTTTATTGACTTTATCAGTGTTATTAGGTTTATCAAGTCCAGTATATGCACAAGATATACAAAATAATGACGTGATAGTTACACCAGATGTAGTAGTTACAGCGACACGAACTCAAGAGGAAGTAAAAGCTGTACCGCAAACTGTAGAAGTAATTACTAAAGAAGATATTGAACAATTAGGAGCAACAGATGTTTATTCTGCACTTCGTTTGGCAGCTAATGTAGATGTAACTTCAGCAGGTATGGCAGGTCATAATGTGATGATTCGTGGAATGAGCACAAATCATACTTTAATTTTAATAGATGGTAAAAGATTTGCTGGAGAAGATACAAGTGCCACACAAAACGTTTATGCCTTAGGTCGCTTGAGTCTGTCAAATATTGAACGTATTGAAATTGTGCGTGGAAGTGCTTCAGCACAATATGGTTCAGATGCTTTAGGTGGAGTAATTAATATCATCACTAAAAAATCAAAAGAGCCATCAGTTATGGTAGGTCTTTCTACAGGATCAGAAGCTATAAATAATTATTATCATATAGATTTTGGAAAACAAGGAAATTTTAGTTCTACTTTTGATATGCGTTTTAGTGATGTACGAAAAAATATGCAATCTGGAGACGAAGGCAGTAATTATTATGGGCCTATTCAAGATTTCAATTTTAGTGGAACATGGGATTTAGGCAATGATAAAGAAATTGATTTGACGCTTGGCTATTATAATGAACATACAAAGGCAGATTATGCAGATAAATATACATCAGGTATGCAAACTAGTAAAGATAAAAAGGAATGGTATGATTATAGAAGGTATGATTATAGTTTAGGTTATAGTGGCAAAACTGATAATAGTGATTATATGATTAGGACTTTTTATAGTAGATTAGATAAAGAGAATAATTTATATAATTATCGCAGTAATTTCCCAGGATCAATGGAAAATATTTTGGGTTCAATGTATCCAAAATATGATTGGGATAAATCCACTTATACGCTTTGGGGCATAGAAGGTAAGAATACTATACAATTAAATGATAATCATCTTTTGACATTTGGCGGCGAATATCGTCAAAATAAAGTCGAAGGTACTCGTTTGAGTGATGGAGGTGATAATGTACACCAAGTAAGTCAATCAGGAAATGGAATAGTGAGTAATAAATATTATTCAGATAAAGAAATAAATACATGGGCAGGATATATCCAAGATGAATGGCAAGTAAATGATAAATTATTAGTAATTCCATCTATACGTTATGACCATAATAGTTCTTTTGGTGGGGAAGTTACACCAAAAATAGGTGCGACATATTTTATTAGTGATAATAGTCGCATTAAGGCTAATTGGGGTAAAGGCTTCAAAGCTCCAACTATTAGTGAATTATATATGGTAATGGAGCGTGCGATGGGACCAATGACAGTACGTGTTGAAGGCAATCCAGATTTAAAACCGGAAAAATCTACTTCATGGGATATCAGTTTTGAAGCTGAAAAAGATAATAATTTTGGTAAATTAACATACTTCAATAATGATGTTAAAAATTTAATCACAACAAAACAGACAGGCAATAGTTATTTTGAGCAAGGATATGTAAATGTAGATGAAGCTGAAATTGATGGTGTAGAAATGGAAATTGGTCGCAATTTAGACGATAAATGGACAATAAAAGTAACAAGTAACTGGCTTGATGCAACAGATAAAGTAAGTGGTGATTGTTTAGATAATAGAGCAAGAAATATGACTACATTGCAATTATTATATGATGACCATGATGATTGGGGATATAGTGCGATTTTATGGCAACAATGGGCTAATAAATACCATTATGATGATAATGATTACAATTTCACTACAACTAATTTTGTACTCAATAAAAAATTTGGTGAAGGAAATAGAGTTTATGCAGGTGTAGATAATATTTTTGACAAAAAGATTAATGATATTGGTTTAGATGGTATGATTTGGCGTTTGGGTGCAGAATGGACTTTCTAAGATAATAAGATAAATTAAATAAAGTAGCAGGGTAAAATCTTGCTACTTTGTTTTAATTAATAAATAAATTTTTACTAAAAGGAGATGGTGTTTTGAAAAAGTTTTGGCAGATAATTGCTTGTAGTGGGCTAGTATTGACTAGTTGTTTGGGAGGTATGGCTCAAGCACAAGATGGAAAATCTGACGTAGAGTATTATTATCAAGGAGAAAAAATTAATTTAGATAAAGCGGTAAGCATTTTTCAAAATTATGATGTAGTATTTTTTGATGAATATCACGACCAAAAATCTATTCATGAAGCAGAATTATCATTTTTCCAAGAGATGTATAAACAAAATAAAGATATGATATTATCTATGGAAATGTTTGAAAGAGATGTTCAGCCTGTAATGGATAAATATTTGAATGATGAAATAACAGAAACAGAATTTATAAATAATTCTCGTCCATGGGAAAATTATCAAACAGATTATAAACCATTAGTAGAATTTGCTAAAGAAAAAGATATGTATGTTTTAGCATCGAATATTCCACGAAGAATAGCTAATCAATATACAAAAGTAGGTGATTTAGCTTTAATTGAAGATAAAGATAAAATTTATTTGCCGAAAAAACATTTAGTAGAATATGAAAGATATTATGATAAATTCAAAAATTATATGTCTATGGGTGATGGTCAAGGTCATATGATGATGACACCAGAAAGAATAGAAGCTTTCTATAAAGCTCAATGCTTAAAAGACGATACCATGGCAGAAAGTATTGTTGAATTTTTAAAGGAACATAAAGGTACAAAAGTCCTCCATGTACAAGGAAGTTTTCATGGTGATGAACATTTAGGCGTAGTAGAAAAGGTAAATAAACTAAATCCTAGCTTAAAGACTGTAGTTATAACACCTATTGAGGCTAAAGAATATGAGAAAATGAAGAATAATTATGGTGAGGATACTATAATTATGACTTTTGTGAGAAAATAATATTCGTATATTTATTTATAAAAGTGCCTGTTTTATGCAGGTACTTTTTTTATTGTTGCCATTTTGTTGCCGTTTTTATTTAGTCATATAATTTTCAAATGTATTTGCTGTATCTAATTTAGATTTTTCTGTTATATGAAGATATATTTTGCGAGTTGTTTCATCACTGGAATGACCTAATCTTTGTTGGATTGATTCTAAACTTATATTACCAGCTTCAGCTAATAAAGATACATGTGTATGACGAAATAAATGAGCATAAATTTTTTTATTAAATAAATGTTTTTTATTTATTTTTGTAAAAATTAATTGTACAGTTGGTTGTAAAACTGCAATTTCTTTAAATTTTGTTTTTTCAAATCTTGTAAATACAAAATCTAAATTTGGTTTATTGTTACGTGTGCCATAAAGAACACGTAACGTTAATTGTTCTGTTTTCCATTTTTTTAATTCTGTTGCTAATGTATTACCAATTATTATAGTTCTAATACTGGATAAATTTTTGGGTGAATTTTGTCGTTCATATTCATTTTGATTTTTAGAATACATACTAGATTCAATTTTTATTGTTTTATTTTCAATATCGATATTTTCCCACAGTAAAGCACAAGCTTCACCTAATCTTATTCCTGTGTATGCAAGTGTTAAACATAATGGATAAAAATAGTTACTACCATAGCCTTTATAGTTTTTAGCAAAATCCAAAAATTCTAATAGCTCATTTTTAGTTAAATACATAGATGTTATATCTTTTTTTGTTGGTTCTATTTTAGGCATTATAGTATTATCTGCTGGATTTGAATTTATAATAGAATATTTTACTGCTGTATTGAATAAATTTTTTAATATAACATGGGCTCTTTCTACTGTTGATTTTTTTCGTCCGATAGCATAATTATTTAGAAATGATTGATAATCATGGATTGTTATATCTTTTATTTTTTTATTACCAAAATATTTAATCCCAATTTTTACATTGCTTATTAAAGTAGGTAGACTAGCCTTTTTTAGATGTAAACTATATTCTTTTATCCATTCATCAGCATATTCTTTAAATGTAATATTACTTTCAATTACGTTTTTCCCAAGTAATAACTTATTAAGAATAGGTTGTGCAGCAGCTCGAGCTTCTTTAGCTGTTTTAAATCCACTCTTAGAAACACGTTTTCTTTTTCCTGTAATAGGGTCGCGACCTGCTTCTAGTCTATAGGTGTAGGTAGTGCCTTTTTTCCCTTGTCTTTTATAAACCAATATTTTACCTTGTGTTGCCATATCTAACAAGTCCTTTCTATAGATACTTTTGTTTTGTTATTTTCTTTTGGCCATTAATTTTATGTTTACAATAGATTTATAAAATAGATATTTATTCAATTTAGTGTAATATTTTAATTCGGTTTTCTGAACATAAAAAGTAATAAATAAAGACTAAATTAATAGTCAAGGTAATATTTTTCTTGATTTTATATGATATAACATATAAAATATATATAGGATATAACATATATTTTATTATGAGGTGATTTATTTGACCGATAAAAATGAATTTGAGGTCATATTTTTCAAAAAAGATGATAATACTATTCCAGTTAAAGAATTTTTAGATGTTCTTGATATTAAAATGCGTGCTAAGGCTGTTGGTATGATTATTAGATTAGAAAAATATGGCAATGAATTAACTGAACCGTATTCAAAAGTTTTAGATGATGGAATATGTGAGCTTAGAATAAAACAAGGTAGTAATATTAGTAGAATTTTATACTTTTTCAGAGTTGGTAAAAAAATTATTTTAACTAATGGTTTTGTAAAAAAAACACAAAAAACACCTAAAAAAGAAATAGAATTAGCTAAAAAATATCGTAAAATTTATTTAGAAAGAGAGGATTTATTATGAGTGATATTCAAAAATATTTAAATGAACAATTAAAAGATGATGATTTTAAAAAAGAATGGAATAACATTCAGCCAGAACTTCAAATTATTGATACTTTAATTGAAGCTAGAAAAGCTAAAAAAATTACACAGAAACAATTATCTGAACTTACAGGGATTACTCAAGGAGATATTAGTAAATTAGAAAATGGTTCAGCTAATCCATCAATAAAAACATTACAACGATTAGCAAATGCTTTAGGTATGATGTTAAAAATTGAATTTGTACCGGTAAAATAGAATAATATGTTTATTATAAAAGGGCTATTAATTAGCCCTTTTATATATTTTCAAAGATATCTTTTACTTTAATTACTAAATTATCACATACTGATACTTTTATATCAGTGTAAATAGTAAGCTTGTTTTTATCATCATTTGCTAAAGCTTCATTTTCTGCTATTTCTTCATCTGTGAAATATACATAAATATTATCTAAATAAAATCGATTGTTATTATTTAAATATACCTCTACAGATTTATCTACAGTGTTTACTATCCAGTATTCTTTTACACCAAATTTTTCATAAATATCTTTTTTTATTCCTTTATCATTTTTGGCTGTAGATGGAGATAATACCTCTACTACTAAATCTGGTACACCTTGTATATTTAAATCAGTAATAATATTTTTATTACATATAATCATTACATCAGGAATGAAATGGTTTTTTTCATCTAAATATACATCTACACCATCAGCAAAAGCTTCACATTTTTTCCCTTTTAAATATGTTCTAAATTCGGAAAAAATATTACCTAATGCTCTACTATGGTCTATTCTAGGACGTGGCGACATCATAACAATTTTTCCGTTGATTAACTCAAATCGTTCCTTATAATTATCAATATATGCAAGATTACTCATATGGCTCACCTCGTATTAAAAGAAGCATATATAATACACATAATATACATATTTTTTCATAGTATCACTTATATTATAATTTTGTTTGATATATGATAGTTCTATCAGCTGTGCCGATACTTGTTATTATTATTTTATTTTTTGTATTGGTAAATACTTTTATTAGATTAGTATCTTTATCAATAAATGGATTTAATTCAAAACTTGCTGTAGCTGTAGCAATTTGATTAGGTGGAATTGTAATATTAGCAGCAAATGGAATTTCATAGATAACTTGATTAGTATTATTGTCAATAAATTGAATTTGAACATTTTTTACTGTTACAGGCTGATTGGTTAGGTTTTTCAATGGAATAGGTATTGTTACATCACCTTTGACTAAACCAAATAAATTCTGTGTTTGCAAATTAGCTCTAGCATTAGGATTGTTTGAATCCCAAACCACATTTTGTGCAATTTCTGCTTCAATTTGTTTGTTTATTTCAGCTAACTTTTCTTTGGTAGCTTTGTCAAATTCATTTACAAATGTTTCAAAATCAATAAAGCTATCAACTCTCCAAGTGCCATCTTCTAATTTTGCCATGCCTATTTTAATAGTAAAATCTTTTTCTGTTTTAGTATCATAGAATAATAAGTCAATAGTAGCTCTATTATCATTTGTTTCTACATTGTTAATATCTTTAAACTGTAACCGTTGATAATTTTCTACCTTATTTTCTTCTTTAGTAAATTGATTAGTTTGTTTTTTGTTTTCAAATGGATTTTTTATATCTAAATTTCCAGTACGTACATATTCCGTAAATCCATCTTTTAAAGCCGTTACTAATGTTGGTTTGATTGTTTGGAGAAGCCCTTGAACAAATGGATTATTTTTATCTGTTTCAGACATAGACTGAGTGAGAAAAGCATCAAGTGCTTGAGTACATAAAGCCTCAGTATCAACATGTTTCTCAAAAGATACTACATCATGACTTTTTACAGATTCCTGTATGAGTTTTAAGCTATATTGAGGTGTTTTTACCCAATAGAAGAAATAGAATGCACACCCAGCTAAAATTAATAATAGTATTAATCCTATAATCTTGTATATTTTTTTATTATTTGTAGATTTATTTTCTTGATTATTTTCTTCCATAAAAATACACTCCTTTATTAGTAAAGCACTAGATAATACTAGTGCTTTATTTTTATTCAGTAGTTTCTTCAACAAAACGTTTAGCAGATTCAATTAACTCATTTTCATAATTGAATATATCATTTATATTTGATATTGAGCATTTTTTACCACTACCAGTACCATCAGGTAAAATTAAATATTTTGTAGATGTTTCTACTCTCAATCGACAAATCCATTTATAATTCTTATTATCAAAGAGAATACCAAAATAACTTGCAGTATCACGATAGAAAATTCTATTAACATCTAGAGTTTTATGCAATATAGCTTTTACAATAGCAAAACCATCTAATTCTTCTTGTGTTGTTGTAATTTTAGGTTTGTTATCTTCTGTAGTTTCTGTAGTAGATTCTATATTTTCATCAGTACTTAAAGAAGTAGATGAAATATCTACTTTAGTTGTATTATCATTATTAGCTTTATTTAATGCAGCATTTAATCTATCACTCATTAAGTCATTTACAAATTGATTAAATGATTTTTTTATAACAGGTTTAAATTTATCAAGTATGGTTTGTGTCTTTCTGCCATCATAAATTTCATTTAATATATAATTTATGAAATTATCTTCAGGTTCATTTAATTGTCTTTTTAATAAAAGCTTTATTTGGTTTGTGTATTTTAAATCTTCTGCTGCACTAAATACAGCATCTACATCAAAATTAGCTTTATGGAATTTTTTTAATTCATTGATATCTTGTTCTTTTATTTGAGTGATATTAAATTCAAAAAATGGTTTTTCGTCCATTTTATTTGGTTCATCTAAATCTGTAAAAAAGCGATATTCTACACCATTAGTTAATATACCAAATTTTGCTTTTGTTGTAGTAAAATATCGAAATAGTTGATTACCATGTTTATCTAATGGTTCACCACACCATTTAGCTTCAACTAATATAGTAGGTTCACCATCTGTTAAGATAGCATAGTCAACCTTTTCACCTTTTTTTATACCCACATCGGCTGTATATTCAGGAACAAACTCCATAGGATTGAATACATCATATCCTAAAGCTTGGAATAAAGGCATAATTAAAGACATTTTGGTAGCTTCTTCGGTTTGTATCTGTTCTTTTATCTGTTCTACTCGTTTTGATAAAAGCTTAATTTGGTCAATAAAATCCATAATATCCTCTCCCTATGTAAATGTTAATTTATAAAATTATAATGCTTTACTTGCTAAAACACCAATAATAGTAGTAAGTTCTCTTTCAAAATCTCTGGATACATCTCCAAAACCACTTATTGCATGACAACATTCATGCAACAAAGTACCTGCATATTTATATAAAGATTGGAGTTGTGTTCTCTTGATTAAGATACGACCTTCATCAGGTATCCATAAACCTACCGTTTCATCAAAAATTTCATTTTCATAAATTTTATCTACTATTTGTATAGCTTTTATATTAGGTGCTCTGCCACCAATTAATTCTAAAATTTTTTCTGTTTTATAGTATATATTACGTTCATTTGAAGAAAGTGAATTTATATCTATTATCTGTGGAATAAAATTCTTTTGTTCTTCAATAATGTATTGATTAGCAGTTATTAATGTTTTACCTTCCGTTGCTCCAATATTATAATCTTCGATTTTACTAATTAAGTTATCTGGAACAACAATTGGTGTATGACCATTTCTTAACATATTGTCTATTAATGATGGTGTGTTTTGTAAATCACTAGCAGTAATAAATGTTGCTTTACTATTTAATTCACTTATCTTCATGGAAGCATACATAGCTATATCATTCCAAGATAATTCATCATGTCTGTTTCCAGAACTAAATTCTTGTAAATCTTCTATTAATTTTTCAATAACAATATTAGACTGACAATCTTTTAATATATCTTTTATTCTACTAGTATAGGCTGTTCTTCCTACATTTGTTCGTTCACGATTAAGAGATTTTTTTATTTGAGCATTTAATGCTGTAATATTATATGAAAATAAAAAATTAGGTTCTTCAGCAACTTTTACACCATTTATATAAATATTACTGTTTGCTCCAGTATTGCTAAGAACTTCACCATATTTTGTAGTTTCTAATAGATTATTTTTTGTAAATTTCAAAAATAGAGATTTTGCTTGTTCTATATCTTCTTTGGTACAACCATATAAACAAAAATCTGTACCAATCATATTTATATCATTTGGAGGAGTTATTTCAGCATGTAGTGTTATTATATCGTCAAAACCAGCTTTTGATGCTGTTTTTAGCCTAATAATTCCATATTTAGATTTTATTTCTACTTTAATATTATGTCGATATAATGTTGCTAAAGCATCTTTTAAACCTACTCCAAAACGACCTATTAATTTATTATTATTTAATTTTTCTTCATTTTCATTTTGTGTTAAGTGATGATAGTTTAAACCACGACCAAAATCTATAATGTGCCACCAACCATCACTGGTTTGTTTTATTTCTATATCTTTTGTTTTTGTAAGTATTTGCTCATCTAAAGCGTTAGCTATAATTTCTCGTATAGCGTGATAATTTTCCCAGTTTTCAAGTATTTTTTCAATATTTAAATCAAATTCTTTAGCTTTTTCTATATTTATATTATCTTTTTGACTATTTATTACATTTTTGTTTGTTTTGTCTTTAAATAATTCAAAGATTTCCATATGTAAGAATCCTCCAATGTTAATTTATAAAAATAAAGTTTATAACTATGGGTATATATAATAATTATTTTTTATGTCCTAATTCTAGAAAGTGGATAATGTATTGTTTATCAATATCACTAGAATAGGACATTAGTTCAGCACTAAATGCATTAGCTTCGTTTTCTTTACGTGTGTTTTGGAAAAATGTTCTACCAGCAATATTATAACTGGAGTAACCTTTATGGCATAAAAAATGTCCTAGCTCATGGCATAAAACAGCTTTTTTTTGCCATTCGTTTAAGTTTTCATCAATAAAAATATATTTGCGTCTTAAAATGCGTCGCCACATTCCATTTATTTTATATGGCATATCACAAAATACTATTTCAAATTTTAGCTCTCTAGCAATATAGTATGGGTCTGATGTGCCATATTTTTTTACTAGATTTTTGGCACGCAATTTTAGATTTAACATAAAAATCACTTCTTACGTTTATTTTTTTCTTTTGCGTCCCAAAAGGCAGCTTCGATTATACGTTTTAGTTTTTCCTTATCTTCTGGTGTTACTAATACACCATTTAGAGTATATTCTTCTTTTTCTAACAATTTAATTAAATCTTTTGGTTTATTTTCTACTAGTGCATTAATAGCATTATTTATATTAAAATCAGTGTCATCTAGTAATTCAGATATATTTATATTTAAAGCATTAGCCAATCTTTTTATATCATCTTGATTTATAGATGATGTGTATCCACGTTCCCAATTAGATATAACTTGACTTGATTTATTAATAAGTTTACCTAAACTTGCTTGAGTAAGTCCTCTATCTTTACGTAATTGTTTTATTTTATCTTTTAGTAACATATAAGCACCTACTTTCATATAATATATAGTAACATAAATTAACATATTTTGTTAGTTTTATAACGGATTTTGAGAATTTTTTGCAAAAATATATTGACATTAACGTAATTCGTTATTATAATATAAATATAACGAAAAACGTTATAAGGTGGGTGATAAAATGCCAGTATATAAAAATGTAGCAAAGATAAGACAGGCTAAGGGAATTACTAAAACCGCAGTAGCCAAAAGTTTAGGTATGAGTTTACAAGGATATCGGTATTTAGAAAATGGAGAAAGTCGTCTTGATGTAGAACGATTAAAATTAATAGCAAAAAAATTAGGAGTAAATTGCTCTGTTTTTTTTGATGATAAACTAACGGATAACGTTATAAAAGAGCAAATATAAATGAACATCTAGCGTGTAGCACTGACCCAACAATAAAAAATCTAATGGCAAAAATTACTTTCCCCTAAAAAGTAAATAATATTGTTGGGTGCGTGGTACACGCTAGAAAAAAGGTTATCCTAAAATATCACTTTCTCTTTCAATACCTTCAAGAAATTGAGAAAGTGTAAGTCCAAAAACATTAGCTATTTTGGCTAGTGTAGAGATTTTAGGATTTTTACTTTCTCCTTGAACAATACTATTTAAAGTAGATTGAGTGATACATGCACTAAGAGCAAGTTTATTAATGGAAATATTATTGTCTTGGCATAAAGCTTTTATTTTTGAAGCGACCCATTCATTTGATGTCATGATAATTTATTCCTTTCAACGTATTTACGTTATAAGCATAACATTATTTTTTAAAAATAATTAACGTAAAATCGTTGACAAATAAACGATAAATCGTTATAATATACTTAACGATAAAACGTTAAAGAGGTGATAAATATTGAAATTTGCAAAGCATTTAAGACGATTGAGAATACAGAAAAAAATAAGTCAAAAAGAATTGTCCAAATATATAGGAGTACCACAAACAACATTAAGTGATTTAGAAAATGATAAATATGAGCCATCATTATCTGTTGCAAAAAAAATTGCAAAGTATTTTGGTAAAAAAATTGATGAATTAACTTAATTTGTAATACACGCTAGAAAAAAGAAAGGAAAAATAAATATGTTAAGTAAAAATTTTAAGAGTAATAAATATTATGAAGTAACTCGTTACTGGTTAAAGTATGGAAATGAAGAAGATGCTTTGGAAAATACTATAACTGTATGGGACTCTTTAGAAAAAGCAAAAGCCTATATTGAAAGATATAATAAAGGACTTAAATTTGAGTCAGCAACAGTTGAAGAAATTGTAGTAAATAAAGTAATTACTATGGAAGATTATAAGAAAAATAATTTTGAAATTGTTTCTTATCAAGAAGTTTATAGTGAAGATTATGATGGAAACTATGATGAAACACCAGGGACAATTTATTACTTAAATGGTGAAAAAATAAGTGATATAAAAAAAGAAATTATCAAAGAAGAAGTTTATAAAATTTTTCAAGTAAATGAAGGTACTGCATGGTGCATAGAAGCAAATACATTAGCAGAAGCTAAAGAGATTGCTAAGAAATATAAAGGTCATATTGTTATAAAAAAAGGGCTTAAGATTGTGGCTGAATTTAATAATATTGATGATGTTAAAACTATGAACAATTGGCGAACAAGTGATTTAGAATTTAAAGACTTTGCCAAAGTTGGAGATATAGTTGATGAAGATATAGTAAATTGGTTTGCTGAATGTGTACCACCTATAACGTATAATTCAGATTTAATACAGTGTGGGGAAGCTTATGGTCATAGAGATAATCCACGAACAGGTAGATTTGAAGGAACATATATAACATTTGCTAAAGTAGATGATAAATGGATTTATAAAGGACATTGCTTCTTTGGAGAGCAAAAAAATATTGCTTAGTTAATTTTATTATAAGTAAAAAGAAGGTGTAAACAGTGCAATATTCTTTCCATGAATTTATTAAACAATGTAGAATTAATGCAAATTTTTCAGTAGATAAAGCAGCTTTTGAATTAAATATATGTAGACGAACTTTGAATTATTATGAAAATGGTACAGTAGCTGTTCCTGATGATGTTGCTTATTCTATGGCAATTTTATATAAAACACCTGTAATTAAGTATTTATGGTTAAAAAATAGTAAATGTGGAAATGAATTACCAAATATATGGGGCAATAATCTTTCCGAAAAAATATTGAGTTTAGCTGTGAATTTAAAAATTTCAAATGATTGTTTACATGAATTAATGACAATCGGTCTTGATGGTGAAATTAGTATAGAAGAAAAACCGAAGTATAACAAAATAATAAATAAACTTCGGCTTTTATCAAAAGATATTTTATTATTAAGATTTTTACCAAACAAAAAAGCTGAACCATTAAATAAACAGTCCAGCTAACAGATAAAACTTTGTAATTAAATTATAACAAATATATTGGTGCGTAGCAAGCCATAGCAGAGTTATCAACATAACAAAAATAATCTAAAGAGCAAATCTTATAACGACAATCTTCTTAACAAATTTTAATCGGCAGGGAGGTTTGCAAGTGGTTCTGCTATGGTGCTTGGTACGCACCAATGAAAGAGAGGTGAGAATATATGGAATTACCAATAAAAGAACAAAGTACATTAGAAAATATTAGAGATATTCTTATTGATTATGTAAAGGTGAAAGAAGAAAACAAATTATTAAAACAACAATTAAGCGGTAAAAATGATTATAGCAAGTATTGTTCACCTGCTGGCATATCTACTGCAAAACAAGTTGAAGAATTTACAGGTTTAAAACCTAGTATGGTTAGAGAACTTGGATATCGTGGTGTATTTGAAGAAATAAGAGAAGGTAAAATGGTGCGATACAAATTTAATAGTGTATTAGCATTTGTTCAAGGAAAACCAAAATTAAAGGTGATTTAGTATGAAATGTTGGCGGTGCGGTAAAAAATTGAATAAAGGGCAGGTGCATATATTGCATTTGATATGCGGTCTTGCTGTTCCAGTATGTGCTGATGACCGTCAATGTTATGCATTTATTCAAAGAATAAAAAGGAGAAGAAAAAATGAGAATACGTACTGTAAAAAATAATCGAGGCAAGAAAACAAGTTTATTTCCATGTAAAGCCAAAGATGTTATTAAAAACTTATTAGAAATAAATAATTTATTACTAAAAGAAGGTTATAGCAAAGATTGGCATTATAAAGCTAATGGAGAAGTATTTCCATTTTAAGAGGTGTATACAATGGATAGATTAACAATAAAAGAAGCAATTTCGTTTTGTAAACAAGGTGAAGAGGTAATATTACGTAATGATGATTATGAGGACTTAGTTTTAGTAGATTATGAAGATGGATATTTAAAAGATATTGCAGGTGATTATATAAATCCTTATAAAGATTTATTAAAAGGTGATTATTTTATAAAAAAAGTTGCTTGAAAGACGGCAATCAGACAAGCAACAACATAAGAAATATATCGTATTATCAAGTATAACATAGGATTGACATACTTCCCATGCCTAAAGGCAGGGAATTCTTGGATACAAACGATACTTGCCTACTAAAATAGCAGGTCTTACTGTATCTCTCCAAAGAAGGTTGATGCCCCAACCTTCCTATATATTTTAACAAATTAAAAGTCCACCTTCAACTGCTTACGTAAATTTGGTGGACACGCCTTATTGATAACATAGGAGTAAAAAAATGAAAATAATTGCTATCTATGAATATAAAGATGATGTAAAACCCATCTTAATTATAGCAACTAATTGTATAACTGATTGGGAATATAAAAATATTTTAAACGGTAGATTAAGTGATATATATTTTGATAATAACCGTTGGCATATTGAATATTTTGATGATAAAGGTAATGGTTATGCAGATATTTTACCACCAGATGTGCAGATAATAACAAATAGAAAGGCTGTGGCGTGATGAATTTATATGAAATAAAACAAGAATTTGAAAAGGCTATTGAAGAATGTGTGGACATGGAGACAGGAGAGATAATAAATCTTACTCGTCTTGATGAATTAAATATGGTTTTAACTGACAAGCGAGAAAATGTGGCTTTATATATAAAAAATCTAAGTGCAGAAGCAAAAGCGATTGATGAGGAAGCTAAAAATTTAACCAATAGAAAAAGAGTTCTTAATAATAAAGTAGAAGGATTAAAAAAATATTTAGCTGATAATTTAGAAGGACATAAATTTGAAACTGCAAAAGTTGTAGTTAGTTTTAGAAAATCTGAACAATTAGAGATTAATTCTACAGAACATATACCAGCAGAATATTTAATATCACAAGAACCTAAAATTGATAAAGTGGCATTAAAAAACTCAATAAAACAAGGTATTGAAATAAATGGTGTTCAGATAATTACAAAACAAAATATCCAAATAAAATGAGGTGCTTTAAATGAGTAGAGTTGTTTGTATAATGGGCGAAAGCGGAGCTGGTAAAACTACCAGCCTTCGTAATCTTGATTATAAAACTACATTTATTATTGATGCAGATAGAAAAGGTCTTAGCTGGAAGGGTTGGAAAAAGAAATATAATACAGAAAATAAAAATTATGTTCAAACTTCAAATGTAGGTGCTATAGAAAATGTTATTAGTAGAATTGATACAGATTTTAAAGATATAAAAGTTCTTGTAATAGATACTATAAATGCCATTATGGTTGATGATGAAATGGCTCGTATGAAAGAAAAAAATTATGATAAATGGCAAGATTTAGCTACCTGTATATGGAGACTAATTTCCAAATTACATTTATTAAGAGATGATTTAACGGTTGTATGTATTGCACATTCTCAAACAGATAGAGATGACAGTGGTTTTTATTTTACACGTATAAAAACTAGTGGCAAAAAGCTAGATAAAATCGTTTTAGAGAGTAAATTTACAACAGTATTGTTAGCTAAAGCAGTTGATGGTAACTATGTATTTGAAACATATGCTAATCATTCAACAGCAAAAAGTCCTATGGGGTGTTTTGATAAAGAAATACCTAATGATATAAAAACTGTAATTGAACAATTAATAAAATATGAAAATGATGAGGAGTAATTAATGATGATGAATAAACCTGCAAATTGGGATAGTGTAGAAGCTATTACAGGAGAATATAAAAAATTACCTGCTGGTGGTTATGTATGTAGCATTGTTAGAGCTGAATGTACTAAATCTAAGAATGGAAAAGAGATGTTAAAACTTGCAATAGATATTGCAGAAGGTGAATATAAAGATTTTTATTTAAATCAATATTTACAAGAGCAAGAACGAAATAAAGAACAAGCCAAATGGAGAGGTTCATATTATCAACTTACAGAAGGCGATAGTATGGGACGTTTTAAAGGTATGTTATTAAATATTGAAAAATCAAATCCAGGATATAAGTGGAATTGGAATGAAAAAAGTTTAGAAGGAAAATTATTTGGTGGAGTATTTAGGGAAGAAGAATATATTAATCGTAATGGCGGATTATCTACTGCTGTTAAATTAATATCAATTAGACCAGTAGAAGGAATTACAGATATTGAACCACCTGCAAAAAAAGTATTAGAAAATAATAATCTAGCTGAAAATTTTGGAGAAGAAATTCCATTTTAATGATTAAGTATGGAAAAATTGTAAAGAGAACTGAAGGCGGTGTAATCGCCTTCGTTCCTTGTGAAGATAATGAGATTACAAAGACAGCTAGAAAAATTATTGTTGAAATACCAGATAGTAGAAAAATAAGTATGGCTCAAAGAAGAAAAGTTTTTGTTTTGTTGGGATATATTTCAGCATGGTGGGGATATACTCCATTAGAAGCAACAAAAGAAATAACTAAACAAATGTTTAAGGGTCATGTTCCATGTAGTTTTGATACAGACTTTTCTTTATCAAATTGTAGTGTAGAAGTAGCTAGATTATATATAACGTATTTAATAGATTTTTGTATACTTCATGATATAGATATAGGAGAGCCTTTATATGAATTATGTGAAGATATTCCTAAATATGTATGGGCTTGTTTAATGAAAAAAAGATGTGCAGTGTGCGGTAAAAAAGCAGAACTTCATCATGTAGATGCTATAGGAGCTGGTAGAAATAGAAAAGAAATACCACAGGTAGGAATGCAAGTATTACCACTTTGTAGGATACATCATAATGAGATTCATAACATTGGTAAATTAACATTTTTGAAAAAATATATTTTACAATCCATAGCATTAACTAAAGATATAGCAAAAATTTATAAGTTAACTAAAAAGAATATGGAGGTAAGAACAAAATGAGTAATGTAACTATTAATAAGATTAAATATCAGGAAAGTTCCGGTAAATTAACTATTGAATATATGAGGACAAATGAAAATAAAAAGCCATCATATCATACATCTATATTTAACGATGAACCAGCACCAGAATTTTTTACAGCTTTAGAAAATTTAACTAAGCCAACATTAAATATTTTAGGATTAGGAGCATTACTTATAAAACGTATAAAACCTTATGCGGTAAGTTTCAAGTATGCAGAAGATAAAACAATGTCAGCAGTTATTTCTAGCATGTTTTATGTGCCTTCTGCTGATAGAGAGATAGTAGTAAATACACCTCTTATGAAATGTCCTTCTGATGAGGTAGAAGCAAGTCAAGCTGGGTTCTTTAATCAAGAAGCGGTTGACGCTCTTTGGGCATTTGAACAAGAAGCACGCAAGTATTTAGATGGTAAGAGAAATCAAATTTCTTTATTTGGAGAAGATACTGAAGCTGAAACAGTAACAGATGATGTATCTGTAGTTGATATATCAGCACCAAATAATGTTGTACAAATGCCAACAGTGGCACAATAAATAGGGAAAGGTGCTTGCCAATTAGACAAGCACCTTCCCATGAGGTAAAAAATATGGAATTAAAAGCTCATAATCTCTTAAACTCTTTTAATGATAATTATGCTGAACAATTTAATTTAGATGAAAAAACACAATTATTATATTTTAAGCTTGTATATATATGGAATAAAGCAAGAAGACCAGAAGTTTTTTATGTAGATAATAAAAGATTAATGGAATTAGCACGAATTAACTCTGATAGCTCTTTAATATCTCGTAGAAAAATTTTAATAAAATTAAATTTAATAAAATATACGCCTAGTAAAAAAAGAGGTCAAGCCTCAAGTTATTCTCTATTAAAAAATTATCATGATAATTTCGCTAGTACAACTACTAGTACAAATGCTAGTGTAACTGCTAGTACAATCACTAGCACAACTGCTAGTAAAAATAAAACGCTAGAAGCCAACAATGATAAAGGATTGAGAACACATCATGATAATTTCGCTAGTACAAATGCTAGTCCAATTACTAGCCCAATAACTAGTACAAATGCTAGTGAAAACGCTAGCCATAATAAGAGTAATAGAGATATAGAGAATAATATATATATATATAATAACGCGCGTGATAATAACATTTCTCCAGCAGAAAGTCAAGTACTTATTTTCTATCAAAATCGAATCTGCTCTAATCTAGGAGGAACACCAGGAGCTAATGAAATAGCCTGTCTTAGAGAATATGCACAAGTTTATGGAGCAGAACAAACTATACAAGCTTTAAAAAAGGCATTGCAAAGCTCTAGAAAATTGCAAGGAATATACTTTGTTAAGTATGTAGGTGGAATATTAAGAGGTTGGGCAAATTTGAAAATAGCAGGTGGTGAATCTAATGGACAATTACAATCTAGCAACCTATCAAGAACTGCAACGCAGGCTCAAAGAAAGACAGGAACAGATATCAATTGGGCAGAGCTTGATTGATGGAAAATTGGTATGTAAAGAACTAGGAATAAAATATATACCATGTGAGTTTTCTAAAAATGAAATGGCATTAGTTGATGCTATGTATAGACAAGAAAAATGTAAGATTTGTAATAAGCATGGTATTGATTGCAAAAATTGTTTTTATGTAAAAATAGATGAACAAGCTGGTAAATATTTTATAAGCTACAGTAATTGTGAACGCTGGAAAAATTATAAACAGCAAGAAAAAATAAATAGGCTTATGGAGCAAAGCAATGTGGGGAAACTTTTTGAAGGTAAGACCTTTAATAATTTTAAAATATTGCCAGCAACAGAGAATGCTTATAATGATTGTTTAGATTTCTGTACGAATTATATTCCTAAATGTAGGGGATTGAGGTTACACGGTAGATATGGGTGTGGTAAAACACATCTTGCAGCAGCTATATTAAATAATTTATTAAAACAAAATATACCAAGCATGATGATTGTTACAGCAAATTTATTTGATTGTATAAAACAAGGCTTTAATGACAAAGAAAAAGCTTTAATAGCAACGGAATTAGTAAATAAAGCTAAACAAGTTGATGTATTAATTCTTGATGATTTTGGAGCAGAAAAAGATAGAGATAGCAACGGAAATTTAAAAATGGTGGGTAGTTGGGAACGTGAAAATTTATTTTTGTTAATAAACACTAGATATGAAAATAATCTTACAACGATAATAACAACTAATTACAATATGCAAGAACTATTTGAATTATTTGGAGAACGAATAATGAGTAGAATTGCAGAAATGACAATATCTGTTGGAATGAAAGGTGCAGAAAATTATCGTATAAGATTAGCACAGGTGGTATAACTATGAAAAAGATATGTATCTGTGGTAAAGAGTTTGAGAGTAAAACAGGTAAAGCAAGATATTGTTCACAAAAATGCAGGTTTAAGGAATATTATCAAAAACATAAAGAATTATGGCATTTTTATAATAATAAAAATAGAATAACGAAAAAAGAACAGAAAAAAATAGAAGCAGAGCAAAAAAGGATAGAAGCGGAAAATAAAGCTAAGAGGGAAAAACGTAGAAATGACATTAATCGTTTAATGGCAGAAACAGGATTAAAAAATAAATATGGTTTAGTAGCAAGTTTTTATGATACTAACAACTTAGAAGGACTATATAAATATGCTGATTATCTTAAATCTATAGGTGAGATTAAAGAAGATATAAACGAACCTAAAATAGTTAAATCACATGGTGGGAAAATTACAGGCGGATTTGATTATTTCATGATATCGACAATATAGAAAGGATTTTAAAGATATGAATAATACACCATTTTCTTTTATTTTATTAGGTCAACCAGCAACTAAGAAAAATAGTGCAACAATGATAAAAATTAAAGGAAAGAAAAAAGAGATGCCTTCTCTTGTACCTAGTAAGGCTTATAAAAAGTATGAGATTAGTTGCAAAAAACAATTAATAAAATCTTATGCTCCTGATAGATTGCCACATTATACAATGCCAGTACAACTAACATGTAAATATTATCTACAGGACAAAGCACATTATCCTGACCTTGTGGGATTAATGCAAGCTACAGCAGATATTTTATCTGATGAACAGAAAACTATAAATGGTAAAAAGAAAACTACTTGTACATGGCTTCTTTCTGATGACAGAATAATAAAAAGCTGGGACGGTACAGAAATAGCAGGATTAGATAAACATAATCCTAGAGTAGAAATAACGGTAACTCCACTTAGTACAACTATTGATACTGAAACAGACCCATATATAATAAAACAACTTCAGGAAGAAAATAATCTATTTTAGTGTCATGGATATGGATGAAGAAATATTTTTAAAAGAATGTGAAGAAAAAGTAAGCATAGAAGCGGATTATGTACTTAGAAATTTAGAAAGATTTGCTGAAGAAGAAATGCTTGAATTTGACTGGGTAGTATTAGAATTCAGAAAACAATTTAACATAAAAAATTACCAATATGTTATAAATTCATAAATAATGATTTATATAATCAAAATATAAAAGTCATTGAAACAAAAAGAATTTTTAAATATCGATTATAAGTATTGAAATGATGAATAAAAAGTTTATAAAAAATTTAGGACTTAATTCTATAAAAGATTTAGAGCCTAAAGTAATAAATTTAATAAAATGGAACATAATAATAGAGGGAGTAGCCGTAATTATTTTTGCTTTTACATCTCCAATCATTATTATAACCATGATTAGTGAAGTAGATCCTATATATTATCAAGCTTCAAGACTGATTGAGTATGGTTTAGGAGGGTTTATAAATTTATGGATAAATAAAAATAAATTAAATTTATTAAGAAAATATTTTTCTTATTTATGTATAGCAGATTGCAGTTTAACTATAATTTGTAATTATATGTTTGCACATATGCCAAATTATAGATTTATAGCAATATCAATCTTAAATGTTCTTATAAGTAGCCTTGTATTTAGGATAATAGATGATATTATGAATAACTTAACGACAGGTTCAAATTTATCGGTTCTTAATGGGAAAAGAGAAGGGTTTGAACAAGTATCTACACTTATTGGAACTATATTAATAATGTTAGTAACATATTTAAATTTAAATATAAGTTGTGATACAGCATTAACATTACAGTGTATAGCATTTATTATAGTTTGTATTGCAGAACTTTTTATTACCAAAAAGTTGATAAAATATAGAAAATAAACTGGCAAATAGGAAAAAAGGTGTGTTATCTTATGAACAAAAAACGATTTAAACATAAAACTAGAAGAACGAAGTTTTGAGGAATAATATGAGTTTTCAAGAAAATCTAAAATATTATAGAGAAAAATCAGGTTATAAAACTGCTAAAGATTTTGCTGATGTTTTAAATATTCCATATACTAGCTATGTTGCTTATGAAAATAAAGGTCGTGAGCCAAAATATGAAATGCTTTGCAAGATAGCTGACTTACTACAAGTATCTACAGATGATTTACTAGGGCGAGAAGATAATTACAGTAAAGACAATATAATAAAGATAAGAAATAAAATAATGAAAGAGGTTATTAATCAAAAAAAACAGTGGGGTGATGAAAGCGAGTTAACACCTCATCAGTGGTTAGGACTTATTCAAGAAGAAGTCGGAGAAATAGCTCAAGCCCTAAACGAAACGTATCTACCTAACAAAACGAAAGCTAAATTAGGTGGTAAAGAAAATATCCAAGCTGAAATATATCAGGCTGCTGCACTTTTGATAAGGTTTTCAGAAAGAATAGAAGGTGAGTAATATGCAATGTGATAAGCGTTATTATGAAGCCGACACAGGGTATATGTGTTGGATTAATAAGAAACCATGTAATAAAAATAACTGTACATTAAAACATAGATTTGCAAAAGAATTTTCTAAGAAGGTAGTAAAAAATATAAAGGCTGGTGAGTGAATGAGAAAGGAAGGGATAAATCCTCTTACAAATGATGGACAATATGCAGATACAACATATAAAAGAGCTGTTGAAAAAAGAAGCCGAGAAAACTTCTTTTATGCTTTTTGTCGTAGGGCTTTTAGACGAGCTAATGTAGAACTAATGAAACGTTTGCATATAAAAATTCTAAGAATTGATTTCTGGGATATGGAAACAGATAATAAAAAAGTAATGAAGGTAGGAAAATATGAATAATAATGGACCTAAGTTGGTAAGAATACCATTAAAGACAGAACAAGAATTTTATAAAAGAAATATTCCTATAATCAAAATTACAAGTATTATATTGTGCTTGATAGCAACTACAATATTTTTAATAGGATAAATCCACTAAAAGGATAGCTAAAATAAAGCTATCCTTTTAGTGTTTATATGAAATAAAGGAGTATAGAAATAATGACTAAAATAGATGAAGCAAAAGAATATTTACAACAGGTATATAAGGCTAAACAAGTATGTTTAAGATGTAATGCAGATTTAGAAGAATTACGTGCAACATCTATTATGTTAATTCCCTCATATAAAGAACGTACAGGTTTTAGTAATATAAAACATGATACCAGTGATTTTATATCTAAATTAGAACAACAGGAAGAAGAAATGGAAAGATTAAAATTAGAATGGCTAAATAAACGTATAGAAATAAAATCTTTTTTAAACAACATAAATATGAGCGAAAATATTAAGAATGTACTTATTTTACGTTATGTTTCTCTTAGAAAATGGGAAGAAATTGCTTGTTCTATTAATTGTTCATTTAGATGGGTGCATACATTACATTCTCAAGGATTATCCATTGTTGCAAAAAAAATAAAAAATTAGTTCACTAAAGTTCACTAAAATTCATAGAAGTTCATACTTTAATTGTGATATAGTTATACTTGTTAAAGAAAAAGATAAACCGTTGGTAAAAATACTAGCGGTTTTATTGTTTTATAAGTTTATCTTGTATAAATATTGGTATATACCCATATATTTTAATAATAATATGTATTTTTATAATTTATATTAGAATAATAGCCTTCATGTTGCAAAATTTATGTAATATGCTATACTAAATATAGGCAAAACATGATAAATTGTCATATGGACAGCAAAACCCCATGAAGCTCGCACCTTCATGGGGTTTCTTGCGTTATATAGCTAACGCTGAAGCTAGGCTAGTTGCCACATAAAACCGAAAGAAGCTTATCTAACCCTTTGCAAATATAGTAGGCAACTATACTTGCCATGACAGCTTCTAAAAACATGATAAATCTTGACATATGGACACCTCCTAACTGTTACCAGTATAGGAAGGGCAACGAGAGATATTATAACATATAAACATATTTAAAGCACCTAAATAGGTGCTTTTTTTATGCCTAAAAATAAGAAAGGAAGTATAATTATGGACATTAAAATTATTTAATAATAGAAGCATGGAAATTGCTAAGAAATACAATATGAAACCAAAAAATAACATTTGCAGGTTTTATTAGATAGGTAGGTTTAGAAACCTACCTTTTTTATTTGGAGGGAGAGTGATGGGAAATGAAAATTTAAGACCATGGGAAAGACAAGATGGTGAAACTGAAAAGGCTTTTTCTGCATTTAAAGCCTATTTAGAAATGGAAGATAGAAATGTAACTTCGCTTGCTAAAAGGTTGTCAAAAAGTAGACAATTACTTGTCAATTGGAAGCAAAAATATAATTGGCAAGAACGTTGTATAGCATGGGATAAATCACTCCAGGAGATAGAATATAAAACCGCTGTAAAAGAACGTAAGAAGATGGCTAAACGTCATATTGCTATTGCAATGTCTATGCAAGCAAAGGCAGTAGAAGCGTTAAAGAAAATAGATGTATCTAAACTAAATGCAAATGAAATTATTCGTCTATTTGATACTGCGGTTAAAATAGAACGTTTAAGTAGAGGTGAAGCTACAGAAAACCAAGTACAAGAAATAACTCAAAATATAAATACTATAACTGAAAATCCATTTGAAAATCTTACTAGAGATGAATTATTGAGGTTAATAAAATGAATAGAAACTTAGCTAGACTAGGTGCAAAGATAGAACTTGCAAGACGTGAGTTCTTTTTTTATGCCCAATTAAAAGCTCCAGAATTTTATAAATTAGATAGAGCTTTTTTAGTTGATATTTGTAATACGCTTCAAAATTTTATTACATCAGATAAGAAAGTATTAATCTTAAATGTTCCTCCTAGACATGGTAAAAGTCGTACAGCAGGATTATTTGTGGAATGGATATTAGGTAAAGACCGTACAAAAAAAATAATGACTGGAAGTTATAATGAAACTTTATCAACTATGTTCTCTAAAAATGTGAGAAATGATATACAAGAAGCTAAAGCAGATATATATAAACCAGTATTTCATGATGTATTTCCTTTTACATATATAAAACGTGGTGATGGTGCTATGAATTTATGGAGCTTAGAAGGTGGTTATAATAATTACCTTGCTACAAGTCCTACAGGTACAGCTACAGGTTTTGGTTGCGACCTTTTAATAATTGATGACCTTATTAAAAATGCAGAAGAAGCCAATAATGAAAGTGTAAAGGAAAAGCATTGGGAATGGTTTACAAATACAATGCTTTCTCGTCTTGAAGAAGGTGGAAAGATAATAATAATAATGACTCGTTGGGCTAGTGATGATTTAGCTGGTAGAGCCTTAGAACATTATTCTTGTGATGAAGTAGAACATATAAAATTTAAAGCAGTTTGTGATGATAATTCTATGCTATGTGATGAGATATTATCTGCTAAATCTTGTGAAGATAAGAAAAAAGCTATGGGGTTGGATATTTGGTCTGCAAATTATCAGCAAGAACCAATAGATTTAAAAGGCAGATTATATAGTAATTTTAAAACTTATACTGGTGATTTACCTACATTTAAACAAGTTAGGGCTTATATAGATACAGCAGATGAAGGCGACGATTATTTATGTTGCATTATCTATGGAGCTACTTTTCAAAATGAAGCATATGTATTAGATGTTATATATACTAAAGCCTCAATGGAAGTTACAGAAAATACTGTAGCTCATGCTTTATATATAAATGGAGTAAATAAAGCTAAATTTGAAAGTAACAATGGTGGACGTGGATTTGCGAGAAGTGTACGACGTATTTTATTAGAAAAATTAGGAACTAATAAATGTGTAATAAAATGGTTTCACCAATCCAAAAACAAACAAGCTCGTATTTTATCTAATGCCACTTGGGTTATGGAACATATCTATTTTCCTGTTGGTTGGCAAAATAGATGGTCAGACTATTATGAGGCAATGACTAAATATCAACGTGAAGGTAAAAATAAACACGATGACGCACCAGATTCTACTACAGGCATAGCAGAAGATTTATCTAAAGGTGGCATGAGTATATTTAAGTGAGGTAATTTAATTTGAATTTAGAGCAAGCTAGAAATTTAATAAATAAATATTTATCTTATCACTCGGTATTTGTAAGAAATGCACTAATAGCACAAAGATATTATCTAGGAGATAACGATATATTGCATAGAGAACCAAAGGAAAAATTGCAGGGAGGAAAACCTAATCCCTTACGATGTGCAGATAATAAAATAGCTTTTAATTTTCATCAGTTATTGGTAAATCAAAAAGCAAGTTATCTTTTTACAGCTCCACCGCTATTTGATGTTAAAGATGATATTATGAATGAGCATATAGCAAATGTTCTAGGAGATGCTTATGCTAAAAAAGCTAAAGATTTATGTGTAGAAGCAAGTAATAGTGGTGTTGGTTGGCTACATTATTGGATTGATAATGTAAAAGGTTTTCGTTGGGCAGTTATTCCTTCTATGCAAATTTATCCAGTATATAGTACGAGATTGGAAAAAGAGCTACAGGCTGTACTTAGAACATATAAATCTATTGATGATGAAGGGAAAGAATGGGATATTTGTGAGCTATGGAATAATACGAAATGTGCTACTTATAGACAACGTGGAGAGGTATTTGAACCATATAATATTTTTACTACTTCGGGTATAAACGGACAGCCAACAAATATTTATAATCATAATTTTGAACAAATACCTTTTATTGAATTTCCCAATAATAATACATTAACTAATGATTTTAATAAGATAAAATCACTTATTGATGTTTATGATAAAACATATAGTGGATTTGTAGATGATTTAGAAGATATCCAAGAAGTTATTTTTATACTTAATAATTATGGAGGACAAGATTTAAACGAATTTCTAAATGACCTAAAATATTATAAAGCTATTAAAACAGAAAGTGATGACGCTTCTGACAAAAGTGGAGTATCTACATTAACAATTGAAATACCAGTTGAAGCAAGGAAAGAGTTATTAGAAATAACAAGAAAAGCTATTTTTAGTATGGGACAAGGTGTGGACCCACAACAGCAATCATTTGATAATACCAGTGGTGAAGCTATGAAGTTTTTATATTCTTTATTAGATTTAAAGGCTGGTTTATTAGAAACTGAATTTAGGCTTGGGTTTGGTGAACTTATACGTGCTATCTGTAAATATAAAGGATTTGAACCTAAACAAATTATTCAAACTTGGACAAGGACAAGTATTAGAAATGATGCTGAACTTGTAGATATGTGTAGTAAATCTGTTGGAGTAGTATCCAATAAAACTATTCTAAAAAATCATCCATTTGTTGAAAATGCAGAAGATGAGCAAAAACAACTAGAAGATGAGCAAAAGAAAAAGCAAGAACTAGAAGATATTTATAGTAAGGCTTTTAGCGGTGGTAAAGATAATGGCAATACTTAATGATGATTATTGGAAAATAAGATTTGAACAGTTATACGAAGCACAGTTAAGCCAAGAAGATGAATTTTTAGAACGTATAAAAGATATGTATATGGAAGCAATATCTAATATTGAAAAAGATATTACCAAATGGTATATGCGTTTAAAAATTAATAATGATGTAAGTTTAAGAGCAGCTAAAATGCTTTTAAAAAATAATGAACTTGAAGAATTTAAATGGACCTTAAAACAATATATTAAACGAGCTAAAGAAAATGGTATCACCAATGATTGGACTAAACAGCTAGAAAATGCTTCAGCTAAATTTCACATATCAAGACTTGAAGCGATTAAATTGCAAATACAAGAACATTTAGAATATCTGTATGGAAATTATTTAGATGGAATGTATGAAGCTATGCAAGACACATATAAAGATACTTATTATAAAACAGCTTATGAATTACAGACAGGTTTTAATATGGGCTTTGAAATAGCACAAATAGATACAAAAACTCTTGAAAAAATTCTTACTAGACCATGGGCTATTGATAATTTAAATTTTTCTGACCGTATATGGAAAGATAAAAATAAACTAATTAATACCTTACAAAATACATTAGTGCAGCTTTTAGTAAGAGGGACACCGCAAGATAAAGTTGTAAAAGAATTTGCTAAAAAAATGAATACATCTTTAAGTCAGGCAGGGCGATTAATTGCGACTGAATCAGCATATTTTATTACTTTAGGTGAAAAAGATAGTTTAAATAATTTAAATGTTAAGGAATATGAAATATTAGCTACTTTAGACCGTAGAACATCAGATATTTGTAGATATTTAGATGGGAAAGTGTTCAATATGTCTGATTTTAAAATAGGTATAACAGCTCCACCTTTTCATTGTTGGTGTAGAAGTTGCATAATTCCACATATAAAAAATTTAAAAGGAAGTCAAAGAGCTGCTAGAAATGATGAAAATAAAACATATTATATTGATGGTAATATGAAATATAGTGATTGGAAAGAAGTTTTTATTGATAAAACTAAAACCTATAAAGAATGACAAGATGATAAATATTGTTGTTCTTAATTTTAAGGAGATGGTTGAATGGATATATGGCATATATTAACAATAATTTTATTTACTACGCAGATAGTAAGTGGGATTTTGTGTAATGGAAATACTGTAGAAATAAATTTTTTGGTAAGAATGTTTTGGGTAATTATATGGAATATCATTTTATATAATGGTGGTTTTTGGACTTAGAAAGGTGGTGATGAAGATGTATAAATGGATTATGGAATATCTTAATTTATTTAAACAAGATTTCCCGTTTAGTGCGGTAGCTGATTTAAATGAATATGAGATTATTAGGATTATTCAAGACTGTGTAAAAAATAACCGCATTTATACAGCCGAAACGAAAGTTGCGGTTATTGGAACTGGAAAAATAGGACAATGTATAATAGGAAAGGAAGAATAATATTATGTATAGTAAACATGACTGGACAGAGGGAGAACTTATTACAAAAGATTTAATGAATAATATGGAAAAAGGAATTGAAGATGCTAATAATAGAGCAATGACTCCAGGACCACAAGGAGAAAATGGTCAATCTGCTTATGAACTTTGGAAATCACAAGAAGGTAATTCTGATAAGACAGAAGATGATTTTTTAAATTCTCTTAAAGGTGAAAAAGGAGAAAAAGGGGATGTCGGACAACAAGGACCAAAAGGAGATACTGGTGAGCAAGGAGTAGCTGGAGCAAAAGGTGATATTGGTGCAAAAATTACATCAATTGAATTAAATATTACAGGTACAAGCATTTCTGGTACTGCACATTTAGATGATGAAAGTACAGCTTCTATTACAGGTACTTATACAGCAGGTTGATAAAGGAGAAGATAAGATGACTATTGAAGAATATATTGCTTCTTTAAATCTTGCAGATGAAGCAAAAAAGAAAGCAACAGAAGGTTTAAAGAAATTTTTAAAAGATAATTATGTAGAAAAAGCAAAATTTGATGAAACTACTACAGCTAAATCTAATCTTGAAATGCAGATTAAAGAACGTGATAAACAGCTTGAAACATTGAAGAAAACAGCTGGAGATAAAGAAAAATTAGAAAGTACTATTCAACAGTTACAAGAAGAAAATAAATCTTCTAAAACTAAATACGAGCAAGATTTAAAAAATTTACGTATTGATAGTGCAGTAAAATTAAAATTAACTAACACAGCACAAGATGTTGATATTGTAGCAAGTTTAATTGATAAAACTAAATTAATTGTATCTGATGATGGTACAGTAACAGGCTTAGATGAACAGATTAATCCATTGAAACAATCTAAGCCTTTTTTATTTAAAAATGATAAACAAAGTTATGAGCCTAAAGTAGGTGGTAATCCTATAAATAATCCATTTAGTAAAGAACATTTTAATCTTACTGAACAAGGTAAATTATTTAGAGAAAATCCACAACAAGCTAGAGCATTGGCTCAAGCTGCTGGAGTAAATATTGGAGGTATTAACTAATGGCAACAACTTTACAAGATATTATTGTACCAGAGCTATTTAATCCATATGTGATTAATCGTTCTATGGAATTATCTGCACTTTACCAAAGTGGAATTGTTAGTAATAATGCAGAATTTGACCGTTTAGCAAGTGAACCAGCACCAATTCATCATATGCCATTTTTTGAAGATTTGACAGGAGATGCTGAAATTGTAATTGAAGGAGCTAAATTAACACCTGCTAAAATTACATCTAATCAAGATATATCTACTACTATTCGTCTTGCTAAAGCTTGGGCTGCTACAGATTTATCTGCACAGCTTGCAGGAAAAGACCCTATGGAAGCTATTGCAACACTTGTTGCTAAATACTGGGAACGTCAACGACAAAAAGTATTACTTCGTATTCTTAAAGGCGTTTTTTCGTCTGAACAAATGAAAGCAGAACATGTATATGATGTATCTACGTCAAGTGGAAAAGCTGCTAATATTTCTGCTTCTGCTTTTATTGAAGCCCTTCAACTTTTAGGAGATGCACAAGACCAACTTACAGGCGTAATTATGCATTCTAAAACAAAATCTTATTTAAAACAGCAAAATCTTATTTCTACAGAAAGAGATAGCAATTCTGTAGAATTTGAAACATATCAAGACCGTAGAGTAATTGTTGATGATGGTTGCCCAGTAGATGAAGGAGTATATACAACTTATCTTTTTGGACAAGGTGCTATTGCATTAGGTAATGGTAGTCCAGAAGGTTTTGTTGCTACTGAAACTGACCGAGAAAAATTAATGGGTTCAGGTATTGATTATCTTATTAATCGTCAATGTTTTATTATGCATCCACGTGGAATTAAATGGACTAATAAAGTAAGAACTAATGTAGAAAGCCCTACTTTTGTAGAGCTTGAAAATTCTACAAATTGGGAACGAGTGTATGATAAAAAACAAATTCGTATGGTAGCATTTAAGCATAAAGTAGGATGATATTATGCTAGAAGTAACTAAACTTAAAAATTTATTAGGGACTGTATCTGATGAAAAGGATACAGTCCTTCAATTTATTTTAGATGATGTTGAAGAAACAATACTAAATTACTGTAATATTTGTGAATTACCTGAAGGATTAGTAAATACTGCTTATAGAATGGCTATGGATATTTACAGAAATGAGAATATTGGTAATGAAGAAGGTTCTAGTGGTGATATAACAAGTATAAAAGAGGGAGATATAACTGTTAATTTCAGCAACAGTTCTAATAATATTGTGTTTGCTAACTCCGTATTAAAAAATTATATATTTCAATTAAGAAAATATAGGAGATTATCAAAATGAGTATATTAGATAAATCTAGGCTAAAAGCTAAAATAGCTATAGAGAAATTATATGAAGATACTTGTAATATTTATACTTATGAAAAAATAAATGATATTAATACAGGTATTACTAGACAAGTAAAAAAAATTTATCTTGAAAATGTTTCTTGTAGAATGTCTTTTTCTAATTTTCCTAGTACAACAGATGATGAGCAAGCTAAACTTACACAAAGTATTAAATTATTTTTACCTTCCGATATACTAATAAAAGCTGGTTCTTATGTATCCATATGTAGACAAGGGGTAACTACAGATTATGTTTGTAGTGGTAAACCTGCTATTTATAAAACACACCAAGAAATAAATCTTGAGTTATATAATGATTTTGCATGATGAAAAAGAATTTTAAAAAGTTAAAACAATTTGAAGCTAATTTAGAAGCATTAAATGAACATAAAGATTTATTTATAAGACAAATGGCTAATGAATTAGCAACGATATTTTTTACAGAAGTAAAAAAAAGAACTCCAGTAGGTAAAGGTACATTTGAAGTAGTAGGCAAAATCAAACGAGGTAAAAATAAAGGAAAAGTTAAGTTAAAAAAAATATCTCAAGGTGGGTCATTACGCAGGTCTTGGTATATAACAAAAGCTATTAAACATAGGAACTATTATATAGCTTCTATAGTTAATCCTATGGAATATGCAAGTTATGTTGAAAATGGGCATAGACAAAAAGTAGGTAGATATGTACCTGTTTTAGGAAAACGATTAAAAACAAATTTTGTGGAAGGTCATCATATGATGAAATTATCTGCTAAATTAGTTGAGCAAGAAGGATATGCTTATGTACAGCAAAGATTTTACGATTTTTTAAGGAGACACTTACATGGTTGATGTAAATGGGCAAGATATTGTAAAAGGTATAATAAAGGCTTTAAATAATGAATTTGGTAATAACTACACTTATTATATAAATGATATTCCACAAGGATTTGAAGAACCTTCTTTTTATGTAAGATTATTAGATAGTAGTTTTAATCTTATATATGGCAATCGTTATCTTAGAAAAAATATATTTATGATAAGGTACTTTCCTAAAAGTGAGTTAGAACCACAACAAGAAATAAATGCTATCTTAGATAGACTTTATTCTATATTGGAGTATATTTACATGGGAAAAGATTTAATTCGTGGTACAAATATGGAAGCTAATATAGTAGATAATATTTTACATTTACAAATACATTATGATTTCTTTGTAATAAGACCAATACAACGAGGTCCATTAATGCAAAAATTAATTCAAAAACAAAAGGTGAAATAAATGTATACTAAAACGCAGATTTTACAATCTAAAAAATACCGTCAGTATAAAGATGTACTGGCGGTTATTTTATCTAATAATAAAAATTATACACATGAAGAAATACAACGAGAATTAGATAAATTCTTATCTGCTCCAATAAAGGAACAAAAAAATTAGGAGGAATAAATTATGGCTTTAGGTGGCGGTACTTGGCTTACACAAAATAAAAAATTACCAGGTACTTATATTAATTTTGTTAGTAAAGTACGTGCTAGTGTAAATATGGCAGACCGTGGATATGCTGCAATGCCTTTAGATTTAGATTGGGGTATTGAAGGTGAAGTATTTACAGTAGAAAATGCTGATTTTCAAAAAAATTCCATGCTTTATTTTGGTTATGATTACAGTCATGAAAAAATGAAGCCTTTGAGAGATTTATTTAAAAATCTTAAAACAGGTTATTTTTATAGAATTAATAATGGAGCAATTAAAGCTAGTAATAATTTAGCAACTGCTAAATATGGTGGCGTTCGAGGGAATAACTTTACTATTGCAATTCAGCCTAATATTGATGATGAAACAAAATATGATGTAATTACTTATTTAAATGAATATAAAGATACTAATAATTCTATGATAGGAATGGTACAAATTGGCAGTGCAACTACAGCACAAAAAGATACTACATTTACTATGATAGATAAACAAACAATTTCTACATGGGCAGAAATTACAGATAATGATTATGTAGTATTTAAGCGTACAGGCTTATTATCTGAATCTATTACATCTGGTACACCGCTTGAAGGTGGTAGTAATGGTGGTGAAATATCTGGTTTGCAATACCAAGATTTCTTAGAAAAAATTGAACCATATTATTTTAATATTTTAGGCTGTGCTTCTACAGATGAAACTATTCAAGATTTAATGATACAGTTTACTAAGCGTTTGCGTGATGAAGTAGGAGCAAAATTTCAATGTGTAGTTTATGGATATGAAAATGCTGATTATGAAGGTGTTATTAGTATTCAAAATTCTGTTATAGATAAAGGGGAAAGTCCTGCAAATTTAGTTTATTGGGTAACAGGCGCGGAAGCTTCTTGTGCTGTAAATGCAAGTTGTACAAATAAAACATATGATGGTGAATATACTATAAATACAAATTATAAACAAACAGAATTAGAAAAAGCTATTACAAATGGTATGCTTATATTTCACCGTGTAGCAGATAATGTTGATGGTGATATAGTTGGAGATATAAACATTCTTAGAGATATAAATACATTTACTTCTTTTAGTAAAGAAAAAAATGAAGATTTTTCTAGTAATCAGGTTATTCGTGTATTAGACCAACATGCCATTGATATAGCTAGATTATTTAATAAAACATATTTAGGAAAAGAGCCAAATGACGATGAAGGTCGTGTGGCTCTTTGGGGCGATATTGTAGCATATGAAAAGGAAATGCAACGAATAAGAGCAATTACTAATTTTAAGGCAGAAGATGTGCCAATCCCTACAATGGGACAATCAAAAGAAACTGTTTTAAGTGAATATGCTATACAACCTGTAATATGTATGGAAAAACTTTATATGAATATTATTGTAGCTTAGAAAGTTGGTGATTATTAATGGATACGAATAGAACAATGCATGCTAAGGATGTTGTATCTGCAAAATTAGCGTCTTGTGTTATAAATAATTTAAATGGAGAAAGATTTTTGCTTATGCAAGCTAAAAATTTAGAAGCAAAAGCTGAAAAAAATAAGGTAGAAGTACCTATTCTTGGACGAACAGCAGTAGGACATAGAACAACAAATGTTAATTATACAGGTTCTATGACTATTTATAATAATACTTCTCGTTTTAATGAGCTTGTTAAACAATATCAAGATACAGGGCAAGATTTTTATTTTGATATTATTATTCAAAATTATGACCCAACAAGTTCAGTAGGTAGTCAAACTGTTATTTTAAAAGATTGTAACTTAGATGGTGCAACAATAGCTGGTTTTGATGCTGATGGTGATTGGCTTGAGCAAGATGTAGATTTTACTTTTGAAGGATTTGAAATGCCTGAAAAATTTAAAGACATTGATGGAATGAAATAAGGAGAGATATAAATGAGTGATAATTTAAAAGCTTTTATGGCTGAAAGTGCTATTAAATATAAAGAAGTTGATTATATAGCGTCTGAACGTTTTATTGATGAAAAAAATAATCCTATACCGTGGAAACTTAGAATATTAACCGAAACAGAGTTATCTAAATTAAAAGCACAATGTAAAAAACGTGTAACTAATCCTAAAACTCAGCAATCATATATTGAAACAGATTCAGCTAAATTAGCAGATTTAATGATAGAAAATACTGTTATTTATCCAAATTTAAATAATGCAGAATTACAAAATAGCTATGGTGCTATAGGTGCAATAGATTTAGCAAAAAAAATGCTCATTCCTGGAGAGTATAACGACTTAATACTTGCAGTTAATGAAGCAAATGGTTTTGAGTCTGGAATGGAAGCGAAAATTAAAAGAGCAAAAAACTTATAAACGGCAATGATATTTATTCTAATATAATGTATTATTGCCTACACAAATTGCATAAATTACCAAGTGAAATATTAAGCCTGTCTGAGGAAGAACAGGCTTTTATTTTTGCTGCAATTTCTATCAAAATGAAACGAGATGAAGAAGAAGCTAAGAAAGCTAAAAATAAAAGGAGATGATATTTTGTCTACTTCTACTCTAGAACAATTTATAAAAATGAGAGATGGTATATCTAATCCTATTAATAAAGCTACACAAGCAGTGAATAAACTTTATCTAGCAGAAGAACAAATGGCAAATAGCACTTTAAAAGCTGAACAAAGTATGGAAAATATGGCTAATGGTATAAAAAATAATATAGCAGGAATAAATAAAACTATTCCTTATACTATAGAACAATTAGAAGCATTAGGAGCATATAAAGATAGATTAGGACGTTTGCATGGTGCTGATGGTAGATATTTAAAAATGAATGTAGACACTACACAAGCTGAAAATAATGTTTCTTCATTAAAAGAAAGTATTGAAAGTTTAAAAGACAGCTTAACAGGTTCGTTTATAATTGGAAATATTTTTGGTGATATGATATTTAATGCGATAGAAGAAATAGCTTTAATTCCTAGTAAACTAGTTGAAGCTTCTGACGCATATTCAGGTATTATGGCAAGAATAAACTTAGTTGCTGGAGGGCAAGAACAGGCAATAGCTTTGAATGAACAAATTTATCAATCAGCACTTAAGGCGAGAGGTCCTTATGATGTAATGGCAGATAGTGTATCTAAAATTGCAATGACTGCAAAAGAAGCATTTCCTGACCCAAGAACTGTAGTACCTTTTATGGAAAATATCCAAAAGTTATTTAATATAGGTGGTACAGATATTGAACATCAAAAAGACGCTTTATTACAATTAACACAAGCTCTTGGGTCTGGTAAATTGCAAGGTGATGAATTACGTTCTATAGCTGAAGCTGCACCATTAATAGAAAAATATATTGTTGATTATATGGGTGTATCTATGGGAGAAATAAAACAATTAGGTGCAGATGGTGAAATAACAGCAGAAATAATTAAAAATGCTATTTTAGGAGCAACAGATGAAATAAATAAACAATTTGAAACTATTCCTTTAAAATGGCAAGATATATGGACTAACATTGAAAGTAGAGTTAGTCATGCTTTTCAGCCTGTATATACTGAGATAAGTAAATTAGCTAATAGCCCATTGATAAAAAGTTTTGCAGATAATATAGTAGCTGGTGCGGTTATTGGTGCTAATGCTATTAATGGATTTATAAATAATGTTAAATGGTTATCCAATGAAATTAGTGCTTTTTACGATAAAAATAAATTTGCTATTGATACTATAATTGTTGGTTTTGGTGGTGCTATTGGTGCAGTAGGATTATATGGTATAGCCCTTGCTGGTGTAGCTGCTAAAACTGCTATTTTAGGTGCAATAAGTAAAGTCGGTTATGTATTGCAATTTATAGCATATATTCCTACAGCAATAAAACTTATTCGTACTCTTGGAATAGCACAAACTTTAACTGCTGTGAGTGCTGCTGAAATGTGGGGTGCAATATTTTTACCTATAGGTGCAGTAGTAGCAGGAGTTTATATACTTACAGATGGATTTAATAATTTAGGAGTTGTAATTGAATATACATTTTCTATTTTGTTAGGTATGTTGACATCTGCTGGTATTGCATTAGGTGGATATATTGCTTATTTAGTTGTATATAATGGATTACAGTTATTAGCTGCTGTTTATACATTTGCCTATAATACAGCTATTGTTATAACTAATGCTAGTTTATCTATTGCTTATGCTAGGACTGTGGCTGTAGGTATAGCACAAAGAGCAATGGCTGTTGCAAGCTTGTTAGCAAGTGGAGCAATGGCAATTTTAAATGCAGTAATTTCTAGAAATCCTATACCTATATTAATAGGCTTAATTGTGGCAGTAGTAGGTGCTTTTATTGGGTGGAAAATAGCAAGTAATGGTCTTAGAAATACACTGGCTAATGTATTTGGTGAAATAGCAGAATTTGTTGCTAATGCTATTAATTTTATGATTGAAAAAATAAATGGGTTGATTAATGCTTTTAATGCTGTTAAATCCACAGTAAATGAAATATTTGGTACTAATTTATCTGCTACAAGTGAAATAACTTATAGAGCAAATACTTTAGAATATAAATTAGGTGCTAGACAACTTGCATATAATCTTTATGACACAATAACAAATCCATTTGAGAATTTAGGTGTTTTTAATGGAATAGATAATGTTCCGTATACGACACCAGAAATAGGAACTATTCCTAATTATGGGGATTTAGCAGGAACTGATGATACTGCTAAAAATACTAAAGATACAGCAGATAATACTAAAAAAATAGCTGAAGCTATGGATATAATGGACGAAGATTTAAAATTTATGAGAGATATTGCTGAACAAGAAGTAATAAATAAATATACTACTGCTAAAATTGAAATTAATATGGAAAATATAAATAATATTTCCAAAGATGTTGATTTTGATGGAATTATAACACATATAGGTGAACAAATAGCAGAAGCTACAGCAAATGGAGCTGAGGCGGTGCATATATAATGGCATATTATTTTTATTTAGATGATATGATGTTACCTATTCCACCAGCTAAAATGGATATACGTATAAAAAATAAAAATAAAACTGTAAATCTTATAAATGAAGGAGAAATAAATATTATTAAAACAGAAGGTCTGAAAGAAATATCTTTTGAGCTTCTTTTGCCTAATAGTAATTATCCATTTGCAGACTATTCCCAAAGTGATACAGAAATAGGAGTATCTGCATTTAATAATTTGTTTGGTGGTTCAATAGGAATTTTAGGTAATTTATTAAATGAATATTCATTTAAAGGAGCTGAACATTATTTAGAAAAAATAAAAATAGCAAAAGAAAGTAAACAGCCTTTACGATTAATAATAATGAGAATGACACCTAGTTTTGAAGTTTTGTTTGATACTAATTTATTGGTTACCATTGAGAATTATAGTATACGTGAAGATGCTAAAAATGGATTTGATGTTGTAGTGCCTTTACAACTAAAAGAGTATAAGTATTATGCTACAAAAGAAGTTGAGGTAAAAACTGATGAAAATGGCAAAGAAACATATACTATAAAAGAGAATAGACCTACAGATAAAATTACTCCTAGTGTTTGGAAAGTAACAAAAGAAAAATCTGTATATGAAGCTGTAAAATTAGCGAGTGGAGGTAGTTTGAATTGGCGTAGCGTTATGAATTTGAATAAAATGTATAATCCATCAACACCTACATTAAAAGAGGTGTTAAAACTTGAATAATAGCAATGAATTATTAATAACCATTCATACTGTTGATAATAAGTGCTATATACCAGTTGTTGAAGATAATGTAAATATTGAATATTATCGTAAAGGGCAACCAAGCAAAATTACTTTTAAAGTAGTACAAGATGAATTGTTGGATATACAAGAAGGATATAGAGTAAAAGTACAACGTGGTGATGTAGGTATATTTTTTGGTTTTGTATTTAAACGTAATTTAGATAAAGATAATATTTTATCTATTATTGCTTATGACCAGCTTAGATATCTAAAAAATGAACAGATTTATAATACAGTAAATAAAAAAGCAAGTGAAATAATAAAACAGTTAGCTGAAGATTTTCAGCTAACTATTGGTGATATTGCAGATACTGAATATGTAATTCCACGATTTAGAGCAGGTAAACAAACTTTATTCGATTTAATGCAGACAGCTATAGATATAACTACAGAAGCTACAAAAAATTTATATGTGCTTTATGATGATTATGGAAAGTTGACTCTTAAAAATATAAATGATATGAGAGTTGATATTTTAATTGATAGTGAAACTGCTGAAAATTTTAGTTTTACTTCTGATATAGATAAGGACACATATAATGATATTGTGCTTTATTTTGATAATAAAGATACTAATGCACATGAAATTAGTAATATTGCTATGGATACAAAAACTATAGCAAAATGGGGACTTCTTAGAAAAATAAAATCTGTAAATCCTGAAAAACCAATAAATCTTGATGAATTGGCAAAAGCAATGCTTAAACGTTATAACAGAGTAAGGCGTACATTATCTATAAAAAATGCTTTTGGAGATGATAGAGTTCGTGGTGGTTCTAGTATATTTGTTAAATTATATATAGATAAACAAGAAATAAATATGAAAATGTTAGTTGAATCAGTTAAGCATACCTATACTAATAATTCACATTTTATGGATTTAACACTTAAAGGAGGGATTTTTGAGTGAGTATTGTTGCTTTAAAAGAAGCTATACAACAATTAGTAAAACAACAATTAAATAGTGCTAATCTATGTGATTACAGTCTTGGTGTTGTAGAAACTATTAATCCCTTGACGATTAGAATTGACCAAAAAGAATTACTTACAGAAGAATTTTTAATTTTAACTGATTTAGTTAGAGATTTTGATGTTGATATAACTGTTAATCATACAACAGAAAATAAATCAGGTGGTAGTGGATACGCTTTATTTGAAAGTCATAATCATGCTTATAGTGGGCGAAAAAAAATTACAGTTCATAATGGATTGTCTGTTGGTGAAAGTGTTATTTTAGTACAACAAGCAGGCGGACAAGAATTTATAGTTTTATCTAGGTCTACTAATCATACAAATTTGACTGGTCAGTGGGGTGGATAATATGGGATTTTTACCACAAGGAACAGATACAGATTTAAATATAAATATAACTAAAATAAATACTATTTCTAGTAAATCTTATCGAATGAAAATTGCTGATGAAAAAATAGTTGGTAGTATTGATGAACTTGAGGCAATTGCACAAGCTTGTTATAAAATATTAAATACAGAAAGATATCAATATGCTATTTATAGTTGGAATTATGGCATTGAATTACAAGATTTATTCGGAAAATCTGTTCCATATGTATATTCTGAACTTCCTCGTCGTATTAGCGAAGCACTTTTACAAGATGACCGTATACAATCTGTTGATGATTTTGAACTATCTTATAATAAAGGTAATGTATTAGCTAAATTTACAGTAAAAACTAATCTAGGCAATATTGAAATGGATAAGGAAGTGAATATTATTTAAATGTATGAAAATCAAACAGAAAATATTATTTTAAATAGAATGCTTGAAAAAGTACCAAATGATATAGATAAAAGAGAAGGTTCTATTATTTATGACGCAAGTATGCCCGCAGCAATAGAATTTATGCTTTTATATGCGACTGTAGATTATTTTATAAAAAATACTTTTGGCGATACTGCTGAAAGATATTTTTTAATATTATTAGCTAAAGACCGTGGATTATCTCCTTATCCAGCAACATATGCAATAGTAAAAGGCGAGTGTACTCCTACTAATATAAATATTAGTATAGGCACTCGCTTTTCTTATGATGATGTAAATTATTCTATTATTGAAAATCTAGGTAATGGACAATATTTATTAAAATGCGAAACTATAGGAACTATTGGAAATAAACCAAGTGGAAATTTAATTCCTATTGATTATGTACAAGGTCTTGAAGTTGCTAAACTTTTGGAAGTTACTATTCCAGGAGAAGAAGAAGAAGCAACAGAAGATTTTAGAAAAAGGTATTTAAATAGTTTTGATAATCAAGCATATGGTGGAAATATTTATGATTATAGAGAAAAGGTAAATGCTATTGAAGGTGTGGGTGGAGTAAAAGTTTATCCTGTTTGGAATGGTGGAGGAACTGTAAAAATTGTATTTATGACTAGTGAATATAAGCCACCTACTACAGAATTTATACAACAGGTACAAACTAAATTAGACCCAGAACAAAATAAAGGAAAAGGAATAGGAATAGCACCTATTGGTCATGTTGTAACTGTTAATGGAGCTAGTAATTCTTATATTAAAATTGATTTTAATATTACATTTAATAGTGGAAATTTTGAAGATTATAAAACTAAAATAGAAAAAGTTATAGATGATTATTTTTTTGAATTAAATTCTAAATGGCAAGATACACAAAAAGTAACAATAGATGCATATGAGAATAAAGGTATTGTAGTACGTATAAGTCAAATTGAAAGTCGCATTTTAGATATTGAAGGTGTAGATGATATTGAACATACTAAATTAAATGAGTTGGAAGAAAATTTAATTTTAGATGTTAATGCTCTTGCTATTAGAGGTGAATTAAGTGGATAATTTAGAACGTGAAGTAAGAGTACAAAGATATTATCCTAATGTTATTGCTAATGCTGATGAATTTAAACAGCTTGCTATACTAGAAAACGAAGAATTTAAATCTATATGGGAAGTTTTATTTAAATGGTTTAAAAATAAATTTGTTTATGAAGCTGATTTACAAGGTATACAACGTTGGGAAGAAATGTTAAAAATAATTCCTAAAAGTAAAGAAACGTTAGAAGATAGACGCAGTAATATTTTAGTAAAAATAAATAGTATATTACCATATACAATACGTAGATTAAAGCAAATTTTAGATTTAAAATTTGGAAAAGATAATGCTATTCCTATTACAACAAAAAACTATGAATTAATAATAAATTTTAATAATGAAATTGAATTAAATGCTAAAACAATGCGAGCTTTATTACGTGCTATAATTCCTGCTAATTTAATTTTTAAAATAATAATCAGTTGGAATTTTGAACAAAATATTTACAATAAAGCAAGCATTATTCAATATATTGACGCCAACCATAATTTTTGGAATTTGGGTACAGCAGAGAAAGTTTATTGGGATGGTGTTTGGAATTTTAATAATATAATAGATTTTAGTGGTATAAAACCAGATGCATTATATCGAGAGAGACAAACACATTTATTAAGTATAAAAAATCTATTAATGCCTGTTTTATATATAAATATTAATTATAAAATTGAAAATAAAGAGCAGATAAATTCTAAATGTAAACAAGTTATTAGTTATAGTAATAAAACAGAAAATAAAATAAATAATAAACAAAAAATTTATAAAAAATATCAAGTTTCTAACATAAATAAAAATAATGTTATACAGAACCGTACAGCAAATACAAAAAACTGCTGGGACGGTTCTTTTTGTTTAGATGGTAGCCATATTTTAAGTGGTGCTTATGAAATAGATAAACAAATGGAAAATATATGTGTTTTTTATAGTACAAAACATGGAATTATAGATGAAGGGAGCAAAGAAATATTATGAGTAATGTAAATACAACACATACTTTAACTGTTAATGGAGTAGGTGTACAAAGTGAATTTGACCAAGATACATTTTTAAAAAGCAATAAAAAAACGACTACAGATTATAGAACTGCATTTGCACAAGCTATAGGAACAACAGGGAGAATAAGTAAAATTGTAAAAATGGCTTTTGGTATAGCAGGGGAAACAGACGAGCAAGGAAATCCTGCACCACCAACAGACAATGGTTCACTTAATAATGTTGTTTTAACTAAAAATATTAAAGAAGTTACTTATCCTGTTGAAACTTCTGTTTGTTTTGAAGCAGAAATTGAAGCTGGTGAGTATACTGGTGCAATAAATGAAGTAGCTTTGATAGATGAAGAAGAACAAACTGCTGCTAAAATGCGACTCTTAACAAGTAAAGGTGTAGATGCAGAAAGTGGAGCAATATTTAAATGGACTGTAGAGTTTTGAGGTGATTAGATGAATAGTGAAGAATTAAAAAAAGAATTTGGGTTATTAATGCCAAGTGAGATAAATGGGTTTAAAAGACCAGATGAATCAATACCTAGTAGTAATGATTTCTTTTTAGAAATTCCGCAACTAATACAAAAGGACCCAGTGCTTTATTCTACAATGAATTTAATTTTTAGTGTAATTTTATCTAATGATAAATTATTAAAGCAATGGCTTGATACATTGCAAAACGTAGTAAATGCTCAAGATTGGCGAGAGGTTACAGATAGTTTGAAAGGTTATATGACCCCAGAACTAAAGAAAAAATTAGATGGTATTGCAATGGGAGCTAATAACTATGTACATCCAAGCTCACATCCTGCAAGTATGATTGCTCAAGATGCTACACATCGTTTTGTATCTGATACTGAAAAAAATACATGGAATGGAAAAGCAAGTACATCACTTGTATCAACAACGGCAAATGGATTAATGCCCAAAAGAAATGGTAGTGCAACATCTATTTTTACAGGAGATGGAGCATGGAAACAATTAGCATGGAATTTAATTACAGGAAAACCTAGTACATTCACGCCTAGTAATCATAATCATGATAGTAGTTATGTAAAATTAAGTGGTGGAACATTAACAGGTATTTTAAGTTTAGTTGCTAATTCTACTGTTGGTTCACCTGCTGATGGAGATAATAGTACAAAAATAGCTAATACAGCATGGGTGAGAAAATTAATTACTACATTACAAAATAATGGTACTATAGGTGGTATTGTTGGTGGTAGCTTAACACAAAATGGTTGGGTTAAATTTAGTAATGGTCTAATTCTACAATGGGGAAAAGGGCATGATACTCAAACTATAATTTTTCCTATAGCGTTTACCCAGAAAGCTTTTTGTTGTATAGTAACTCCTATTGGAGGTGGACAAGGTTCAGATAGAGTATATAGTTTAAGTGTAAAAAGTTTTCAAATTCTTTGTGGTACTAATAATGATGGTTTATGGTTAGCGTTAGGTATTTAATATAAAATATTATTTTATTTACCTATTGCAATATAATTTACTGGAACAGTGCCATCATTGGAATATATTCTAACTTGAGTTTTATTCCAATCACAAGCTCCAGCTGAGTTTCCATCTACCGCTCCCCAACCATTATTTTTGCGGTTTGTAACTACTTGATAACATATATCAGGAAAAGAAATAGGGAAGTTATACCACGGAGGGTTAGAACCATCTGTTCCATTGGCACTTCCCCATTGTACAATGGGGAAGTGGTGCGCCAGGGACTATAACTTATCCTATAGAATTTACATCAGCTTTTATAGCTATAGCTACTCCTGCTAATGGATCACCCAATGAGATTGGTATAACTAATTTAAAAACTAATTCATTCCATGTAGAAAACTGGAGCAGTAGTAGTCCGGCTTATAATGATTATTGGATAGCTATTGGAATTTAATTATATTCCTATTGATACCCAAAAACTCCCTACAAGGTTTCCACTACCACATTGCCAACGAGAATAATAAAAACCTTTTAAATTTATATTATATGGAGGAAATTCACCTGCGCTCCCACCTGCATTTTGAGCACCGCCAGATTTACCACAAGTAGTAACATTGAAACAAGTGGAATTAAATGATATAGGGAACGTACAATATCCATTACTTCCAGAATTGAATGTTCCCCATTGTACAATGGGGAAAAGGGCATGATACTCAAACTATAATTTTTCCTATAGCGTTTAC
>OGUG01000049.1_pt1 | contig 55642 bp, 52 predicted proteins | sample 1573711 | NCBI WGS metagenome assembly OGUG01 (sample SAMEA2582006, study PRJEB24529) | metagenome | biome: Human gut stool | place: China | collected 2011 | reverse complement strand
GTTTAAAACTAACCCCGCTTTTAGGGGACGGAAACAGATAAGCTTGGAAAATGTTAAGGATCGTCATTAAGTTTAAAACTAACCCCGCTTTTAGGGGACGGAAACAGATAAGCTTGGAAAATGTTAAGGATCGTCATTAAGTTTAAAACTAACCCCGCTTTTAGGGGACGGAAACGTAAGGCCGGTGACAATATCTTTTAAATTTTCTTCATCATAGTTTAAAACTAACCCCGCTTTTAGGGGACGGAAACTTCCAGGAGCAACATATTTCTCTTTTATTCGCAGATGCAGTTTAAAACTAACCCCGCTTTTAGGGGACGGAAACTTAGGTCATTTAAGACCTAATCTTTGTTTGATTGAATGTTTAAAACTAACCCCGCTTTTAGGGGACGGAAACCTGCGTTAAGTGGATTTCTAGAATATACTAAAATTTTCAGTTTAAAACTAACCCCGTTTATAGGGGACGGAAACTAGCTAAAAAAGACTCTAGTCAAATGACTAGAGTCTTTTTTCTGTTTAATTATTTTATTAGCTATTTATAATTCTTATTCGCTCTTCTCTCCTAATCTACACCATACGGCAAAATGTTCACAATTATTAATTACTACATTATAATCTTCTTCAAATAAACGACTTCTCGCCCTATCAACAATTTCATCTTTAGTATATACTGCATCATACTCTACACGATAAATATCCGAACCGTCAGCAAAATCTTCTAAGCTGTTAATTCTAATAGAGCCTTCATTATATTCGTATATCCATCCATCTCCATCATATATACCATGATGACTATATACACTACGATGAACACCTACATGATCGCCTTTTTTTAATATATGTTTTGCTTCATCTACGCTCATTTTGCGTTTAAAAAATCTTAATATACTAGTTGCCTCATTCACATTTTCTAATGAATCTCCCACATTATTTACAACTTCTACTGCTTTTCCTATTTTTTCCAATCCTACATTCTTTAATGTTCTTTCTATGGCTCTAGAGCTTTCTCTTCTTTCTTTTTTACCATCAATATCTGGAATGTTTCTTCTCGATGGTACAGTTGTTGGTATATAAGTCTCTTTAGATAAAAATAAATCGAATAAACCCATAAAAATCATACCTTTCTTGATAAATTAAAAATAATATTTTGCTTTCTATAATATATATCTGTACAAAAAATTCTTTTTTGGCATTTCTTATAAAAAATTTTATAAAAAAATAAAAAAGAGCTAAGTTTTCTTAGCTCTTTTTCACTATTTACTTTAAACCTTTAATTACTTCTTCAATAGTAGGCAATGGCACTCTACTTGTAACTAGATTTCTATCTTCTTTATTTCCTAGTTCCATATATCTAGTCATATTATTCCATTTTTCACTATTTAATCCCATCATATATTTTGTACTCAAGATATCTTTCAAATCTTTTATTTTTTGCTTATATAATACAAAAGATTTAGCAGATAATTTATTTTTTATATATGATTTGAATTCATCAATAAACTTCTGTTTATCCACTTCTATTAAACATTTAGCAAAGCCTTTTTTATCTGTGGCAAAAAGTTTCTTATAATAAGTATCATCTCTAAAATAGAATTTTCCTGTTAATTTTATACTTCCTAAACCAATAGATTTACCCATACCTAATTTATAACAGATATCTTCTTCTTCTGCTATACCAAACAAATACATAAAAGCACCTAATTCTATAGCATCTAGATTTTCAAAACGAATTTTTCCTTTAAAATGATTATTTGCTTTCACTGGAGCAATTACATTATTCATATTTTCATTATCATTTTTAACGCCTTGCCAATCCATTTTTTTATGCCAATAAAATTTATAACCTCTAATACCTACCTCACTATCCCAATGTTGTGGATTTTTATATTCATCTGTATTCAAATAAAATTGAAATGATGTCGGATTTGGCCCCATAAGTATTTTAGCATAATTTTCTTTTTCTAATACTGATTTATCATTATCTAAATAACAATCTTCTACAAAAATTCTACTGCTCCAACATTCTTTATTACCAAATATAGCATCAGCAAAATCTATTTGTTCCTCTTTTAAAGCTCTTGGTACATGGTCTCCGATACTTTCTCGATAAGGAATACGATAATATGGACCTGCACCAAAATGACTAACTATGCCATTTTCTTCCACATAAAAACATGGCACTATATAATCAAATTTTTCTGCACCTTTTAAAAATTGTTCTCTATCTGTACCTTTTTTATAATTGTCTACATTTAATAAATCAAGACCTTTTCTATTTTTATCATCACGATAACCATTCAATATATCATCAGGTATTATATATTTATCTTTCCATACAGGAGATATTATTTGATAATAATGTTTTTTATTATTCATATACCCTGTAGATATATCAGCACCCTCATTATACCATTTTATACATGGTGCTTTAGGATTTACTTTCCATTTGTCACCTTTTTTTACCTTTAATTCAGCTCGGCAAATATAATATTGCTTGCCTTCACGTACTAAAAAACCTGCTTTAGCTATACTTGCTTTTTTAGTCTTTAAATTTCCATCTTTATCTTTATAAGTTTTATCATAAGTAAATCTATCACTATATAATTTTTTAGTAGGGTCTACTTTTTTTCCTGCAAGATTTCTAAAATAAAGTATTTTATCGGTGATATCTGGATTTTCCTTATCTACACGCATAGTGCCATTAGTGATTATCTTAAAAATATTTTTCAAACAACCACGTAGACTACTTCCTGGTATACAGAGATTTTTTCCATCAGAAAAGAACTTTTTATCCTCTCCTGCAATATATAGTGGAGTAATATTTTCTATATCCACTTCACAATATCCACTATATTTTTTGTCAGCTAATAAAAATTCTTTATATCCTTTTTGCATACCCACATTATCTGTATAGCCTTTTACATATTCATATAATGGAGGATGTAACACTACATCATTCAATGGAACAAAATTATATGGTGTTGTTGGACTCTGTTTAGTTTTATTATAATTATTACTTTTAAAACTATTACTTGCTTTTGTTGATGATGATTTTACTTCTTTATTTTTACTTTTCTCAATACTATTATTTCTTTTTAAAGGAGTATTTTCTACATATTTTGTTTTCTTTTCTTCTACTAAAGTATAACTATTTTTATTCGTTTCTTTTTTATCTACTTTTAAACCATAAAATTTACCTAAATCTTCAAGTGAAGAAATTGTTTTATTTTTTCCCATCAATAAAACCTCCTTATTTTACTTGCGGTCTTATATCTAAATAACGATAATATCCTATACCTGCCTGCCCTGTTTTTTCATCAAAAGTTATATAGCTACGTGTAACAAGTGCATAATATTTCGCTCTATCCTCACTTGGAATTATTAATGATATCTTTCTACCACTTTCTTGCAATTTTACAAAGTTGTCATTTATATTTTTATCTATAACTTTTTCACCAAATAAAGTAGAATCATCATCAATTGTTATTATCTTTTCTGCTTCTGTTACAGATTTATCTAAATTATCTTTAATAATTCTAGCGTTATAACTATTTATATCATTATCTTTGCGCAAATAAATTTCTTCATTTTCATTAAATAATCGAAGCTCAATTATATATTTTTCATCAAATTCATCATTATCAGGAAAAATAAATTTTTTATCATCATTAAAATTATAATATCCCAATTTTACTTCATTGACTGCATATACAATAACTTTATAATTATCTTTTGCATTCTGATTTAGAAATTCATATATATCATCTATATTCGTATAATCTTTTTTCAAACAATACATATCTTCTACTGTATCTAAGTAATTTTCTTCTTTAAAAAAATTCTTTAATTCTTTTTTTCCATTTTCACACATTATTATTCACCACTCAATTTTTGAACATATGCTTCTAATTTATCTATATTATCACTCACATGAAAACCGCCATCATCTTGAATTAAGAAACTTTCTCCAGCATATTGTATTGTACATTTTTTACCTTTCAATACACCTTTACCAATCGCCTTATTTCCACCAATAGCTAAATCACCTAGCCACAAATCTTTCATTACTAATAGCATCAATCCTGCTTCTTTTTCATCACAATTTTGTACTTGTAAATTTATAGCAATAGTAGCCTTTGATTTATCTGTCTGCCAAATAGGTTTATCTGTAAATAATGCACTATCTATCGTTCCACCTGTAAAACGATCAATACGATTGCGACTTTGCTTTTTGCTGTGCAATATATTAGGTCTTATATACACTTCATCTATATATAAACGACTTTTTTGACCTTTATCTTCTTTATTGTTCTTATCTGTTTCTCTACCCATTAAATTATCAAGAAAATCTTCTGATTCTTGTTCATCATGATGATTTAAATTCATCAATATTTTACACGCTCTTGATTTTAATACACCTTTTATACTTGTAGCAGGTATTACAAAATCTTCTCCACTTTTCATTTGTACTGCTGCTATTTTTTCTTTTTCATCATCTGTATCTACATCATAATCACGAATAATCATTGAACTTGTCAATGCAAACTCCATCTGCATTACAAAATCTTCTTCACTAACAACAGCAACTGAATTATTTCCTGTGTATGCAACATCTTGTAAAATTCCCTCATTTAAATACTGCCACCACTTCATGGCTCCTTGAGGATTTTTAAAATCGAATACATACATTTTTACAGGCTCTTTACTTTTAATCTTTCCATAACCTTTAGTTGTCAATGAGCCTACATTTATTCCTTCAGTTAAAATATCTGCTATCGTAGCTGTTAATTCTCCGTATACATCACCATTCATAGCAAAGTCTTTATGTTCTTTTCTATAAGATATATTTGGCTTATTTTGCTCAGATAAACAACTTTCTCGCAAAGTTACCTCTATATATAAATCGCCTGTAGCACCTTTATCTATTGCTTCAAAATCAAATTTAGCACCTTGCTTACTAACACCTGTAAATGAATCTATCTTTATACCATCACGATTTATAATCTTTGCATTTTCCAAGACTATATCACTGATATTTACCATACTTTGATTTCCATCATCATCAATACTACCAAATAATTTATCAACAGCTCTATCGCCATAAATATTACTCATTTTGGCACGCAATACACCTGTTATTGATGTTCCCGGAATAAATGCCTTACCTTTTTTATCTTTCAAAACTAAAATATCTGTAATACCATCATCTACACCAGAAGATATTCTCAAGGGAGAATAAGTCTGCATAGGTATATTAAAAATTATTTTTTTTATAATTCTTGCTGAATTTTCATCGTTTCTATCCATCTTATTTTATCCCCCTCATTATACTTCTTTATTTTTCTTACTTATTATTTTCTTTGCATGACGTACAAACCATAAGAAATACTGTTTATATTCATCATCTTTATTTATCACAAATATATCCTTACCTAAGTCTTTCTCCATATCCTGCAATATCTTTAAATCTTCCTTATTTACAATTAAACTATTTTTCCATTCTATATTACTGTATGGTAATTTTACATTCTTATCTTCTGTTAAAACTTCTAAGAAATTATCCTTATTTAAAAACATATTTTCTAAATTATCTTTGGCTGATTTATTAAAATCTTGTATTTCTTTTTGTATTTGTTGTTTAGTTTTATTACTATTTACTAAATCTTCTATGCGATTTAAAGTAGTTTTACTTTTAGAGATAAATTTTGCTTTATTCTCTAAATCATTTACAGCTTGTTTTTTTATTTCTTCAAAAATTCTCTGTTTAATTATTTGTTTTGCTTGTTTTTTAACTTCATCACATATTTCAGTATTAACTTTTATATTTTCAGCTAATTCTTTAAAACTTAAACCTTGCATAGGTTGCATTAATCTAAATTGACCAAAACCTTCTTCTTTTCTATCTCCCAATCCTGTATATAGAATTTCATTTAATTTTTCTATTAAATTATCATCAATATTATCAGCTCTAAATTCAATCATTGAACCTGCTGATAATGCCATTTTACGCTCTCTACGTAAATGCCATACGCCTACATAACCACTATATTCTTCAGTTGTAGCATAGATTAAATCGCCTTTTTGAATTTTTATATCATCTCTAGATAATTTCTTATTTATTTTTTCACATAAATTTTCTGCTAAGTTATCTACTCTATTCCATTGTTCAGTTGGAATATATGGTGTATAGGCATATAAATAAAATTTCTTATCTTTATTTAATTTATCTATAAAAATAGATTTCATAGCTAAAATATCAAGGCTACATTTACCATATTGCACACTACGTGAACGACCAATATATATATTATCTTTTGCTGTTTTTTGTAAATAAGTATATACATTGTCTGCTATATCATCATCAACTATCACATATCCCTTGAAATATTGATGAGGTTCTATATATTCATAGTTAAATACTTTTCCCTCTTTATCACTGCCTAGTATACGTGATTTTTCTCCATTTCTAGACATATGAAACTCAATTTGTGTATCTATATTTACTTTATAAATATCATTGCCTTTTTTTAAAGCAAAACCCGTCATCTTTTTAAAACCAGTTTCAATTTTTTCACCATCAGAAATATCTTTTATTATAGTTCCTTTTTTATTCTTCATCAAAGATAACGGCAAAATATATGGTTCAAGGTTATCTATAATATTCTTACCTATTGGATATGCAGGCAAAAAACGTACTTTATTTGCTAAAAAAATATCATAAAACTCTTGATTTTGATGTGCTTTGTCGCCCAAATTTTTATCTTTAATAAATTTTCCAGCGAGCATCCCACGAAAAATAGAGCCAGAAATATATTTCTTTGTATTATAAAGCGTACTATCATTATTTTTTTCAGCTAAAACTATTGGTGATAGTGTTTTTATTAGATATTCTATCTGCTTCAATTAAATCACTTCCTTAAAAATCTTTTGTGGTAATTCTTTTTCATTAATTAATAAACAATTAATTCGTCCACAACCACGATTGCGTTTAGCACCTGCAAATCTTAAATTTTTTAAAGCTAAAGCTAAAATCTTTTGATTTAATTCACAATCTTCTATTAAAATAATTTCTCCATAAAATTCTGTTCCTGCATCAATAATACGCATATTATGCAAACTGCCATCTACTGTTGTTCCTGTTTTCTTATCAATTGTTGTTTGATACCTTATATCTGTATATAAATCTAAAATACTTTGTGCCGTGAAAAATCCTTTATATTTACTATTTAAATATTGCCAATCAGAATACATCTTTTCATAATTCTTTAAATAAAAATTATTAATATATATTCTAGATATCCCATCTTCTCCTTGACCAAACAATTTATCTATATCTTTTTTCGTAAAGATTTTTTCATCAAATATTTCAGCGATCTCCAAAGCACTTTCATATAATAGACCTTTAAATCTTTTAGCTGGAAAATAAGGCATACCATATTTATCATGTACAACATCTGAGTCTATAACAATACCCGCTCTACCATAACCCAACTGTAATGGAGATTTCGCTATTATCTTTATTTTAAAATCATGCATATTCTACTCCTCCTTAGGTAAAGTAAAATCTATAATTTCTATAGCATCTACATAACGAGTTTTTAATTCATTTTCATCTTTTTTCTTTTGCCAAAAAGCTTGTGCACCAATTCCTTCTTGATTACATTCTTCATCTATAATTTTTTGTATTTCTTTACAATTTTCCAAGAAACGTATTTGTGTATGCATATCTTTTGTTAATACATCACGTAATTCTTTTATTTTATTTTTGGGTACATTATCTCGTATATCGTCTTTTAGTACTAATAAATCATTGATATGACTACCATCTTGTATTTCTTTTTGTACACTATATGGTCCATAATGTAGATATCCTTCTGGTGCACTATATTGATAACGACATAATTGCTCTAAATCTGGTGTCATTTCTCCATATAATATAGCGAAATCAATCAAGCTATTATCATTTTTTCTAGATTTATTTTTTGCTGAACCGCAAAGATGTTCTGCCAATTGATATGCCCTAAAAAATGGATATTTCAATGGTACGATAGCTACTCCACCACAACAACTCATTGTTTTACTTAAAATTATTGAGTTATCTTCTTTTTTCACTTCTTCAGACATACGTTTATGTTGCTCATCGCTTAAAAATTCTTGCTTATTAACAGCTTCAATAAATCTTTTGGCATACTCAATACCGACTCTAGCAGGACAAACAAAAGTTATATCATCTCCACCTATAATTATCGGTCTTATAGGTAATAATTTTTTGCCTTCTTTATCAACTAACTTCTCCATATCTAAAGCTTCGGCATATGCTTTACTATCATATTCAGCAATAATAGTTTTTATCAGTTCACAAAAAGCATTTTGAACAATTTGGGCTACTTTTAAAGATAATTTTTTACGTTCTTGTGAATCTTTACATTTGCTAAATTTTACGCCCATATTATTGCCATCTATATGAATGACACTAATATAGCTTTCTCCCTCTTTACAACCAATCTTTTCTAGCTCACTAGCAAAATCATATTTATCATGTAAAATATTGTCATATTCATAACGAACTTTTTCTGATGCATATGTATATGCATCTGTTTTTGCTTTTACTTCTTTAGCAATCCAGCTTTTATCTACCCAATCAAAAGTATCTGCAGTCTTTCCACTGATATTGCATTCTAAAGTAAGTCCTGTATAAGGTAAATCAACTTGTGGCAAAACTGTATTTTGGTTTTGTTTTAATTGGACATACATTTTATCTAAAGAATCTTTAAATCTTTCTACATCCATCATACCAATAGCAGCACCTGTTTTTAGTCCTGGTGCTTTTTTTAGTATCTCTAATGTCCATTTCTTCACAATTTCACGACATAAATTAAGATTATCTTCTTTTCCTGAAAATTTATTTATTAATATCAGCATATTCCCACCGCCGATATAAACAATTTCAGCCTCTATAGAGTCATCTTTTATCATTTCTATTTGTTTAGACTCTTGCCATGATATCTCAGGCATTTTTAAATTAAAACTAGGTAAAACTATTTTTTGCATTAAATCATTAAAAATTCCATCTACTAAATAAGACGCACCTACATTAGTTTTCAATTTATTACAGGAAAATACATATTTTTGAATAGAACGCGTATCTAATAAAATTACTCCTACTTCTTTACTCATAACCTTAACACCTTCCTTTATATGTTTAATAATATACTCCCACTACTTTTATTGATTTATAGTAGTAGGAGTATTTTTTAACACAATTATTATCTAATTATTTATCTCATTCGTACAAAATTATCATATACTAGTTAAATTCATCATTGCCTCTAAATCTAATCTTTGTTCTTTTATTTTTCTTGCATATTTTCTTACAGTATCTTGTTTTTTATTCAAATAATCTGCTATAACATCATCAAAATCCATGCTTTTATTTTTTCTATTTTTATAAAATACTTCAAAATCTGTATCTACATAATCATGTAATTCCAAACAATATCCACATTCCGCTTCATATTGAAAAATATTTACACTAATAAGAGCTTTCAAATATATACTTAATGATTTATTTTGTATTGAAGATATCAAGCTTTTCGATTTTTCTAGTATTTTCCACAAATCATTTTTTAAATCTTCTTTTGTTTTTAAGTTTATATTATCTTCTTTTGATATATCTAAAAAACTACTATTTTCTTCTGTTTCTAAAGGATCATCTAAATTAATCATTCCTACATTTTTATTAAAAATATCCTCTAATTTTTTTATATCTATCTCGGTTCCATTTAATTTTTCAACCAAAAATTGTTTTAATTTAACCTTATTAATATTACTTATTTTATTTATTTTTTCTTTCAAATTTTTTCTTATATCTTTTTCATAATTATTTTTTTCTACTATATTTCTAAATAAAACCTTAATTAATCCAATTTTATATTCATTTTCTTCATAACCATTATCTTCATTCATAATTTTTAACAAACTATCTTTTAGATTAAAATAAAATCTTTGTTCAAATTTACTCCAAAAAGATGTTAAATCTTTGCCTTCTAATCCATAATTAACTAATATTCTAAGCGCTTCACTTGCTGACTTTATAAAAACAAATTTTCTTTCTGAAATAAATTCATCATCATTATATATTATTTTATAAAAATTTAACGATTTAAATGCCTTATAACAATCTTTTTTAAAATAATTTTCTCTATCTAAATTATCTAATTTAGAATATAATTTGTTTTTTAATGAAGCTTCTCTACCTTCTGTCAAAGTCCCATTTATTTTTTCTTTTATTATTTTTTGTGCTATATTTTCTATTAAATTTTTTTCATATTCAATACTTTCTCGGCTAACACCTTTATCAGGAAAAATTATTGTCGATAATTTTTTTAATTCTTCTTTACTCATGTTATCACTCCTCGACTATAACAAACAGTTCAAATATTAATTATTATCAATAATCAAACCTAAAGCTTTATCGAGTCCATGTTTTTGTCCTGGTCTAGCATTTCCTGCAATTGCATTAAGATAAAATAATCCTGTTATATCATATACTTTAGAAATTATTCCTTCTTCCTTATTACCAGAATATTTTTGTGCATAAATAATAGTATCTACATCAACATTTCTAGCAGCTTTTTCAGCATATGCAACAGCAACAAACATACTTATAGTATAAGGTTTCATTCCAAATGAAAAATCTACATATAATTGATCATTATCTTGTATTAAATTAGCTATTTCTTTAAAAAATTGACTGAATGTCAATGAATCAAATTCTATAGTTTGTTTTATTTCTACAAATTCAATATCAATCTTTTTATCTTTTACTATATTTAATACTTCTTGTTTATATGCTTCATAATTTTGCATAGGTGTTTCAGTTTGAGTTACTGCTGTTATAATTATTACTTTATCTCCTTCTTCTACATTCTCATCTATTAAATATGAAAGTGGAAATTGATAATTATTTGAACTTAATTCAAAATCATCACTGATATATTTTGTAGGCTTTTCAGGATCCATCTTAGATATTAAACTTGCGGATAAAAATACTTTTCTCATAAAAAATTACTCCTTTTATTTTCTATATATTTATTTGTTATATATACATATTCTCTATATAATAATATATATATCATTATATAGGACGTGAATATCATGTGTTTAAAAACTTTAGAAATAAAATTTGCTTTACCTTCATCTATAAAGCTTAATCAAGCTATAGGCTCTATCATGCAAGGTGTACTCATGGAACGTATTGACCATGATTATGCTACATATCTTCATCAGCAAAATCTACGACCTTACAGTCAATATATATTTTTTAGCAAAAAACAAAATTGTTTGATTTGGCGAATTTCTTCACTAAATGATGAAGCTGAAAATAAAATTTTAACGCCTCTATTAGACTTGCCATATAGTATTTATTTACGCCATAAACAAGTCAATATTACCACCCTTAGTAAAGAAATCATCTATAATAATACTTATGAAAAACTTGCTCAAAAATATTTTTCTTCAATAATTAATACAGATGAAAAAGCTTTTATAGATTTCAAATTTATCACTTCTACGACTTTTAAAAGTCAAGGAAAATATATTATTTTTCCTGACCTACATTTACTCATAACCAATTTACTGAACCGCTGGAATACTTATTCTCAAACAGATTTTTTAAATGACAAGACCGTATATTCTCAACTACAAAAACATCTTTATGTAGCTGATTATAAATTAAATATGCGACCATTTTCCTTAGAAGGAATACGTATTCCTGCTTTTGTTGGTACTTATAATATTGGTATACAGCCCAATCCTACAGCTCAAAAAATCTTTGCCATGCTTTCAGAATTTGCTATGCTTTCAGGAATAGGTATAAAAACGGCTATAGGAATGGGCGCTGTTCAAACTCAAATTAAAAATTTATAAATAAACTTCTATATAATTGGTTTAAAATCCTGTTTTCAATAATACTAAAACTTTATCTATACATCTATAAATTTATCTTTTAATTTTTTAGCTTTAATCAATATACTTTCTCCATCTTTAGAATGTCTTTCTATACTAAGCTCATCATATTTATCACTTAATTTATCAACAGTTTTATGAGCAAAATATACACTACCTAAAATAGTTCCCATCTGTATAACTGATGCAAATTGTTTTTCATTCAATACCTCACTACCTTTTTTTATTAAAAATAAACCTGTTTTAATAATATCCTTTGACATAATATCTCCTCTTTTCTATAATTAATTTTTCCAAACTTTATCTATTGCCAACTCTACCGCTGTAACAGCTACAAAGCCAATAATAGCTGGTGCTGCTCCTGTTCCAAGTATACTTCCTGCTACTATTTTTCCTACTCCTTTTCTTACTCCAAAACTTACTCCTTTTTTTACAACTTTTTTCAAACCTTGACTTACACTTTCTTTGCCTCTACAAATATTAACAACACTTGAACCTACATCTACTACATCACAAACATATCCTACATTTTTCACTAATTTTTTAGCATTTTCCATTATCATTCAATCTCCTTTTCTTGCTTTTAGCATTTATTTTATTTATTTAAAAATTTAAATACCTTCTCCTATATTATTTATATCTGCCTTAATTCATTTATTCTGGCATTTTTACTTAAAAAATTTTTTATTTTTATTGACAAAAACTTTTACATCTTTTATCTTAGTTTTATAAGTCTTACATTATATATATCTTGCTTAAAACTTTCATTTTGGCATTTATTTATAAAAAATTTTTACTATAAATATTTTTTATAAATAAATCCCTATATAATTAATGTAAAACTCCAACAGAAAATTCTGATAATCTCAATCGCAAAACTCTTATAACAAAATATTGCAAATTTTTGCATTGTAAAATTTATAAAAATAGGTTATAATATCTTTAGTTGATTGAATTTTAATAAAAGATAGTATATATTCTTCACTAATATTTATACACGACTTCATTTTTAAAACGTAAAAAATAGCACAAAATGGCAAAAAAACGGCATCTCCGCCGCACCGCGTCATTACTGGCTTCGTGGCACTTTTTAAAGTGTCTAACATCACTCAATCAATCTAAATCCTGTTCTCAACCGCAAAGTGCATTTTCAGCCCAATAACGACGCGGGTTCCAGAGCACAGGGTTTAAAACTAACCCCGCTTATAGGGGACGGAAACTATGATAATATCTCAATAGGCATTTTTAATATAGTTTAAAACTAACCCCGCTTATAGGGGACGGAAACTTATATAATGCAAACCCATTGTTTAAACTGTATGAGTTTAAAACTAACCCCGCTTATAGGGGACGGAAACACTAACGTAGAGATTCTATGAAGCATTCTACATTAGTTAAGTTTAAAACTAACCCCGCTTATAGGGGACGGAAACTAGAGAATATACTCCTATTATTCGTAAATATGGTACAGTTTAAAACTAACCCCGCTTATAGGGGACGGAAACTAGACTGTGTCTTTTTTCATTTGGGGCATATCAAGTTTAAAACTAACCCCGCTTATAGGGGACAGAACCTATTATAAAAGAGCAAAAGTACAATACTTTTGCTCTTTTGTTTAAACTATAAAATTAAGAGGTAATTTCTATGGCTTCTATATACATTAATGAAAATGGTGCTTATCTTCATAAAAAAGGCGGTCGTCTTATTATTGAGAAAGATGATATCATTATCAAAGAAATTCCTTTAGAATTGGTAGAAGATATTACTGTAGTTAACACTACGCAAATTTCTTCAGCTTTAATAACTGAATGTTTTGCTAAAGATATACCTATTTTTTGGATATCATCTTCTGGAAATCTTTTAGGTTTACTTTATTCTCCTAAAAATATTGATATCTTTAAACATAAACAACAGTTTGAGCTATTATCAGATAAAAATTTTTATTTTCAATTAGCACAAAATACTGTACATGCCAAAATTCACAATCAAATAACTTTATTGCGTCGCTATAATCGCAATCTCAAAATAGATAAAGTAACTGAATTAATCAATTATATAAAGAATGTGCAAAAAAATATTCAATATACTACCGATTTTAATGAATTATTAGGTTATGAAGGTCTATCTAGTAGAACATATTTTTCTGCATTAGGACTAATCTGTCCCAAACCTTTTCAATTCTCAAAGAGAAGTAAACAACCACCACTTGACCCTTTTAATGCTATGTTGAGTTTTGGCTATAATATATTATTTAATGAAATACTTTCTGCTGTTATTAGTACAGGTCTTCATCCTTATATAGGATTTTTTCATCAATTAGCTAAAGGTCATCCTGCTTTAGTATCTGACTTAATTGAAGAATGGCGTGCCATTATAATTGATTCTCTAGTGATGAATTTAATTAAACGCAATAGTATTACTATAGATATGTTTGATAAAAATAAAAAAAGTTGTTATTTAAACGCTGATGGTAAAAAAATATTTCTAAATGCTTATAATAAGAAATTACAAACAGAAAATAAATATATAGAAGGTACATATACTTATCGTCAAAGCATTAATTTACAATGCAAAAATTATGCTAGAGTAATCATCAATAAAGATATATCTTTATATACTCCTATAAAATTACGTTAATGAGAAGAATATTATTATGGAAGATAAACAATTTATTGTATTAGTAATTTATGATATCGTTGATAATAAACAACGCACTAAATTAGTTCACTGTCTGGAAAGATATGGAAAACGTGTGCAAAAATCTGCATTTGAGGGATTTCTCACGCAAAAACAATACACTCAAATGATTGAAAAAAGTCAAAAATACATCAATCCTAAAACTGATTCTTTTCGTGTATATATTGTAGATAATTTTATCAATACATATAGTTTCGGTATTGATAGTCGTGAAAAATTTGATTATTTCATTCTCTAAAAAAAGCCTATATCAGCATGTAAAATTAGCTGATATAGGCTTTTTCATATCTTCATCAAATATTAAATTCTACTTTGCCACTTATTCTAGCTTGTTCTAATACTTTCATGACATTTAAGCTATGTTCTAATGTTTTATAACAAGTAGCTAAATCTTGTTGTTTAAAGATTTCTGTGAAGGCTACAAATTCATTGACCATACGATGATTGTATTTTTCTTTATTTATCAAGATTTCTTCTTCACCTTTTTTATGAACTTTTACTAACGCACAAGCATTTGGTGCTCCTACTAATTCCATATAGCCTTTTTCACCCTGAAATACAATTCCGCTGATACTTTCGGAATCTTTAGCTGCACTACATACTACTGTATAATCATCATAATCTAATAATGCTGTACCGGAAATATCTATGCCATTAAAACCGAGATTTGGTCGATAAATAACTTCTTTTGGTATGCCTAATACACCCATGACAAAATGTAAATTATAAATATTTAAATCATATAAAGCACCCCCTGCATGTTCAGGGCTAAATGCTGGGGCTACATCTTTGTTTAAATATCTATCATAACGGCTAGAATATTGTGCATAATTAGCATGAACATAACGCAATTGACCGATTTGCTCTAAATTTTCTTTTATATATTGATAATTTGGTGCATATAAAATAGTGATAGCTTCAAATAAAAATAGATTTTTAGCTTTAGCTAAATCTATTAATTCTTGTGTTTGTTTTGCTGTAATGGTAAAAGGTTTTTCACAAATAACATTTTTCCCTGCTTCTAGTGCTTTTTTTGTATATTCATAATGCACACTATTGGCTACAGCTACATAAATAAAATCTATTTCGCCATCTTCTAACATTTGATTATAATCTGTATATATTTTAGCAATATTAAATTTATCTGCTATTTCTTCTGCTTTTTGTCTGCTCTGTGGTCTACTACATATAGCTACAATTTCTAAATCTTGAATATTTTTTGTAGCTCCTATCATTTCATGCACAATTTTGCCGTTTCCAGCAATACCTATTTTCATAAGTATTCCCCCTTTAAAATTTAGTTATATTTTGAATTATTTTTATCCCTGTATTTATTTCTGCCAAAGATAACGTAGCAAAACTCAAACGTATCTGTTTATTCGGAGCATTACGCACAAAAAACGGTGCACCATCGCAAATTATTACCCCTTCATTTCTAGCTTTTTCAATTATCTCACTTGCCTTCAATCTATCCGGCAAATTCAGCCACAAAGATAATCCCCCTTGTGGTTTTAAATAATCTATATCTTTAGGCAAGTATTTTTTTGCCATTCTAAGAGCGAATTCAAATTGTGTTTTATACACACTGCGAATAGAATTTAAATGTTCTTGCCATAATCCTTCACGCAAATAATAATCAAAAACTCTCTGTGTAAGTCCAGAAGTTGCTATATCTGAAATATGTTTTACATTTAATAAAGTCTGTGCCAATACTTGGGGCATGATTAAATAAGCAAGTCTTAATCCTGGCATGAAAATCTTTGATAAACTGCGAATATATATCACTCGATCATCTGTATCATACGCTTTTAAAGGGATAGGAGATTTTTCTTGATAACAAAGACCACTTATATAATCATCTTCCAAAATATAAGCATTATAAAAACGAGCCAATCCCATTAAACGACGACAATTAGCTTTTGTATAAGATATGCCTGTAGGATTTTGAATATTAGGCATCACATATATCAATTTAGGTCTAAATTTCCTTAATTTATTTTCGAGGTCAACTAAGTCAATACCTTCTTTTGTCAATTTAATATCTATAATTTTTGCCCCACAAGAACGAAAAGCCGCTATCGCACCTGGATAAGTTGGATTTTCTACAAATACAATATCTCCATGTTTTAAAATAGCACGTGCCACTATATCTATGCCTTGTTGTGCACCTGAAATAATCTGAATGTATTCTGGCGTTGTATTTATCCTTTTTTTCGCTAATTCTTGAGTAATCGATTGGCGAAGTGGCAAATAGCCTTGACTGTCTTGATATGTAAATGCATATCCTTTGTCTCTTTCTAAAATTTTATTTACCACTTGCTTAAAAGTCTCTATGGAAATCATATCCGGATTTAAAGATATCGTACTCATATTTATCACATTTTTTTGACCTTGCAAAATTTTTAAATCATCAGTTAAATCAACGGGAATGTGATTATTTTCTTCTAATTCATCAATAGTATTAATCACTTGTTCAGCTACATAACTTCCGCTACCACGCTTACTAAAAATAAAACCATTTTTTTCCAATTCTTTATAAGCATTAACCACTGTACTTGGATTTACTTGCAAATTTTGAGCTAAACTTCGCACAGCTGGTAATTTATACCCTGGTGATAATAAATGCTGTTTTATCATTAATTTTATTTGCTCATATAATTGTACATATAAAGGCTCTTTTAAATCTTTGTCTAATTGTATCGATACAAATTCAATTAATTTATCCTTCATTCTTGCTATTTTTTTCTCCTTTATCTATAATTTATAAAATTTAATTTGCAAATTTAAATATTGTATTGATACAATTTTATCATTTTAATTAATATACTACAATCAAAGGAGCCTATCATGAATAATCGTTACAATTTAAATAAAAATCTCGCACAAATGCTCAAAGGCGGAGTTATCATGGATGTCACCAACGTAGAGCAAGCAAAAATAGCTCAAGAAGCTGGTGCCGTTGCAATTATGGCACTTGAACGCGTACCTGCTGATATACGTCGTGAAGGTGGAGTTGCTCGCATGTCAGATCCTAAAATGATACGAGAAATTAAAGAAGCTGTTTCTATCCCTGTTATGGCAAAAGCTCGCATTGGTCACTTTGTTGAAGCTCAAATATTACAAGCTATCGGCATTGATTACATTGATGAATCAGAAGTTTTAACACCAGCTGATGACGAAAATCATATCTATAAACAAGATTTTGATATTCCTTTTGTTTGTGGTGCTAGAAATTTAGGTGAAGCACTTCGTCGAATTGGTGAAGGTGCTAGCATGATTAGAACAAAAGGTGAAGCAGGTACTGGAAATGTTGTTGAAGCTGTTCGTCATTTTAGAACTATGCAAAAAGATATCAATAGAGTAAAATCTGCCACATCTAGTGAGTTAATGCATATCGCTAAAGAAATGGGAGCACCTTTTGATTTAGTTTGTTATGTACATGAACATGGAAAACTTCCTGTTGTTAATTTTGCAGCTGGTGGTATTGCCACTCCTGCTGATGCTGCCTTAATGATGCAATTAGGTGTTGATGGTGTATTTGTAGGCTCTGGTATCTTCAAATCCGGTGATCCACAAAAACGAGCAAAAGCTATTGTCGAAGCTACTACTTTTTACAATGCTCCTGAAAAACTAGCTAAAATATCAGAAAATCTCGGTGAAGCTATGGTCGGTATAGAAATAGATACTATTCCTCAAGAACAACAAATGGCAAAACGTGGCTGGTAATGTGATATGAATAAAATAATTGGTATTTTAGGTATGCAAGGGGCTATTGCTGAACATCAAGAAATCTTAATGCAAATACCACATACAAAAACTCGTATAGTAAAAACAGCCAAAGATTTAGATTGTATTGATGGACTTATTTTACCTGGTGGCGAGTCTACAGCTATAGGAAAACTTCTTGATTATTTTAGCTTGAAAGAAATTTTACAGCAAAAAATCATTTCAGGTTTACCTGTATTTGGCACTTGTGCTGGTTTAATTTTGCTTGCTAAAAATATTGAAAATGAAACAAATACGCATCTTGCAACTATGGATATAACAGTTAAACGCAATGGCTATGGCTCTCAATTAGATAGTTTTTCTACTAATTTATTAATTCCTACCATAGATAAAAATATGCCTATTCCTTTAGTATTTATTCGTGCTCCCTACATTACTAAAACAGGTAAAGATGTACAAAATTTAGCTACTTTAGATAATAAAATCATAGCTGCACGTCAAAAAAATATGCTTGTAAGCTCTTTTCACCCTGAATTAACTTGTGATTTAAGATTTCATCAATATTTCCTATCAATGATTTAAATCTATAATAAAAAATTCAATGAAATTTTCTAATAAAAAAGCAGGATATCTCCTGCTTTTTATTTATTATAAACTTGCCCTAAATAATGTGTTACAAACTGTTGTGCTATTCTGCCAGAGCGTCCAGAATGTTCTTTTTCCCATGCCCCTGCTTTTACGCGCAATTCTTCTTTAGATAATTCTATGCCATGCTGTTTTAATAAACCATCTACAATATCTAAATATTCTTGTTGGTTTGGTGCCATATAATAGATGATTAAACCAAATCTATCAGAAAGTGAAATAGTTTCATTCAATGTATCACTGCGGTGCATATCATCATCATTTGCCCCTCTATCTTTATAACTTTCTTTAATTAAATGACGGCGATTTGATGTAGCATAAATAAGTACATTTTCAGGTTTTGCCGAAGCACCACCTTCAATTGCTGATTTTAAATATTTATACTCCACTTCAAATTCTTCAAAAGATAAATCATCTAAGAAAATGATGAATTTCTTACTGCTAAAATCTCGCAGACGCTCCATAATAACAGGTAAATCTATTAATTGCTCTTTAGTTAATTGAACTAAACGCAAACCCTTATCAAAGAAAGAATTCACCACTGCTTTTACACCTGAAGATTTTCCGGTACCTCTTGCCCCTACAAGTAAAACATTATTTGCTGGCTTATCTTCTACAAAGGCTTTCGTATTGGCTAATAATTCTTGTTTTTGATATTCATAGCCTATTAAATCTTGAAGCTTCATAGTTTCAAAATGTTTAATACCAACTAAACTATCCTCATCACTATCCCAACGGAAAGCTCGATAATCTGCCATATCTCCACTGCCAAATGTTCTATAATAATTAATAAAAACATCTGCCTTATCCTTGCTAGTTTGTGCTTTATCCAGATTTTCTACTAATAAATTGAACGCTGTAGATTGATTAATATTTGTCGGTTCATAATCATCTAATAAATCGCAATCCAAAAGTAAACTAGGTTTTAAAAGCAATAATTTTTCTATTAATTCAATATCATGACAAAAAGCTTGATACAAACTTTTACCGATTTTACCACCAGATTTTTCCACTGCATAAGACACACAATTACTTTGATGAGCCACAGTATAAATCATATATGAACGTATAATATTTCCAGATAAACCCAACTGCTCTGCCTTATTAATCAACTTAGCAGCAACAGCCCCTTTATTTAAATTTTCTCGAGAAATAGTTTTCTCGATATCTCTAAAAACATCATCATTGAATAAATCTTGAAATACCAATAAATTATGTAAATCCATAAAAATACTCCTTTCAAATGCGTTTCCTTATAGTTTACAACATTTCAATAAAAAATTAAACACACCAGCAAAAATTATTTTATAAACTATGCAAAAGTATCTATGGAAAAAACAAACATAAAATAAAAACCTCGAGAAACATAAAACTACCTTTCTCGAGGTTTTTATTATTAATAATATAAACTTCTGCTATTTTCCGCTATATTATTATTTATCAAATACAGAGATATCTAATTGGTCAAAACCACTTAATAACTCTTTCATCATAGCTGTGATTTTTGCACAATCGCCTTCGCCATTACCTTCTACATTAAGTGGCATATTTGGATCATGTAAAGATTGACGAAGCAATGCCCAACCATTTGCTTCACCTTTAAAGCTAATGCGTACACCTTCATAATTTGGTGTTACAATATGATAGCCTTTTTCTTTTGCACGAGCAGTAAATGTTTCTAAAACTTTTGCCCCATAAGCTTTGAAATCTTCACCTTTTAATTTTAAACGATATTCTGCTGTTTCAAATTGTGGTTCAAGTTTTTCAATCAAGCTATTTAAAGTTTTGCCTTCTGCTTTAGTTTTAGCTGCAGCAATCAAGAGTTTAACTGCCATATATGCACCATCATCAAGATAATAATTTTCTTTAAGTGCACCATGACCACTTGTTTCAATAGCGAGTGGAGATACTACGCCTTCTTCATTTAAGCGTTTGCATTCATTGATTACATTTTTATAACCACGTTGGAAACGATGATGTTTTAACTGTAATTCACCTTCTAAAAATGCAGTCAATTTATCAGAAGTTACAGAGTCAGTAACGATAGTGGAATTTGGATAATCTTTCACTAAGATAGCAGCCATCATAGCAATTAGTGCATCACGATTTACCTCTTGACCATCGCTAAATACAGCAGACATTCTATCTACGTCAGTGTCAAAAATCAAGCCTAAATCAGCTTTATTATTAAGCACTGCACCGCGAATAGCGTCCATAGCTTCTTTATTTTCTGGATTTGGAATGTGATTTGGGAAATGTCCATCTGGATCTAAGTATAAGCTACCTGTAGTATCTGCACCTAACTGAGCTAAAACTTTTTGTGCAAAAAATCCGCCAGCACCGTTACCTGCATCTACTACGATATGATTGCCTGTAAGTGGTTTATCATAATTATCTTTGCTATTGATACCTTCACGGATTTTTGTACAAAGATTTTCAGCATAAAGAGAAACTAAATCAAATTTTTCTACATTACTAATATCCACTGTTTGTTCAGTCAATTCGCAAGCGATTTTGAGCATATCAGTGAGGTCTTTCTTTTCCATACCGCCATTTTCTGGTTCAAAGAATTTAATACCATTGCGATTAAATGGAAGATGGCTTGCAGTAATCATCATAGAACCATCATATTTTGTTTCTTCATATACTAAAGACATAAACATTGCTGGAGTTGTAGCCATAGAGCAATCAACAGCTGTTGCCCCTTGAGCTACAATGGCCATTAAAGCTTGTTGTTTTAACATTGGTGCAGAAATACGAGAATCATGACCTACTGCGATTTTTAATTCACTTGCTTTTTTGCCACTTTTTTTGCTGAGCCATAAAACGAAAGCTTGCACAATGCGATTAGCATATTCTGGTGTCAAAGTAACAGGTTCATCAGCTACGCCTTCAACTGCTACACCTCTGACATCACTGCCGTTTTGTAATTTTAAAATTGGATCCATAAAATCTACCCCTTTTTCTCTTAATCTATACTAAATATCTTTACGATATGTAGCTCTTTATCACTGTTAAAAATTCCTCACCATATTTTTGTAATTTAAATTCACCTACACCGCGAATATTTTTCATTAATTCTAAATCAGTCGGTTTATCTGTTGCCATCTGTGTAAGTGTAGCATCAGAAAAAATCATATATGGTGGTAATTTTTCTTTTGTTGCTAATTCTTTACGCAAACTGCGCAAAGCTTCAAATAATTCACCTTTAGCCTTGGCTTTTTTAACAATTACCATCTTTTGCCAAACCTTTTTTTGACCGCGAAGCACTTGCCATGACAATTCATTTAAAGTAACCACTGGATATTGGCTTTCTGTGATATCTAAATATTGCATAGCACTAAGTCTTAAAATTAAATCACTGATATCTTTTAGCTTTCGCTCTTTCATCAAGCCATACGTAGATAAACGCTCAAAATTAAATTGTTTTACCTTCGCACTTTTTGAACCTTTCAAAACCTCAGCTATCATTTTCACGCCGAAGCGTTCATGCATACGATAAACACACGATAAAACCTTTTGTGCATCAATTGTAATATCTATCAATTCGCCTTCTAATTTGCAATTACTACAATTATCACAATGTTCTTCTACATCAAATTCACCAAAATAATGCAAGATAAATGCTCTTAGACATTGCGGAGTATGACAATAATCCACCATAGACTGCAATCTTTTATATTCTAATTGTTGACGAATTTCACTTTCTGTAGATTTACTTATCAAAAACTTTTGAAGCTGTGTATCTTGCGGACTATACAATAAAATACAATTTCCTGAAAGTCCATCACGACCTGCTCTACCTGCTTCTTGATAATACGCTTCCATATTTTTCGGCATATTATAATGAATAACATAGCGTACATTTGGCTTATCTATACCCATACCAAAAGCATTTGTCGCCACCATGACAGAAAGATTATCATAGAGAAAATCTTCTTGCATTTGATTTCTTTCCTCATCTGTCATACCGGCATGGTATCTACCTGCTTTAATGCCCTTTATTTCCAATAAAACTTGCAAAGCATCTACATCTTTTCTAGTGCCCACATAGATAATTCCAGCTTCATCTTGATGTTTTTTTACATAATCTATGACAAATTTATCTTTTACTTCTCCTCTTAATACGGAAAAATATAAATTTGGTCTATCAAAACCAGTTACAAATACATTAGGTTGTTTAAGTCCCAATAAATTTATAATATCTGTTTTTACCTCTGGTGTAGCTGTTGCTGTAAAAGCACTGATAATCGGCTTAATGCGCAATGAATTAGTAAAATTTAAGATATTGCGATAACTAGGACGAAAATCATGTCCCCATTGCGATAAACAATGCGCTTCATCAACTGCTACCATACTAATATTTAAATTTTTAAAACTATCTGGTAAATATTCAGATGTCAATCGCTCTGGTGCTATATAAATAATTTTATAAAAACCAGCAGATATATCTTGTAAATCCTTATATAATTGAGCCTTACTGACAGAACTATTAATATATACTGCCGCTATCCCTAGCTGACGCAAACTATCAACTTGGTCTTTCATCAAAGAAATAAGTGGCGATATAACAAGTGTTACCCCTTCAAATAATAATGCAGGGATTTGAAAACAAATAGATTTTCCCGCACCTGTAGGCATAATCGCCACTGTATCATTTCTATTTAATAAACTTTCAACTACTTTTTTCTGCCCTGGTCGAAAGTCTTCATATCCATAAAATTTTTGTAGTATTTGTCTTGCTTTATTCAGCATCATAATATTTCAATAAGGCTTGAGTGCCATTATTTTCATAACCTTCTTTGGCTAATTTTTCATATAGAGATTTTGCCAATTTCAATCCTGGTAAATCTAAATTCATTTCATCAGCTGACTCTATAGCTATTTTCATATCTTTAATAAAATGTTTAATGAAAAATCCTGGTGCAAAATCACCTTTTAACATTCTTGGTGCTAAATTGCTAAGCGACCATGAACCTGCTGCACCTGTAGAGATTACATCTAATAAATCCTGAGGATTTAATCCACATTTTTTCGCATAAGCAACAGCTTCACAAACACCCATCATATTAGAAGCAATAGCTATTTGATTGCTCATTTTTGCATATTGACCAGAACCTGCTTTGCCAAAATAACAAATAGTTTTTCCCATAGCTTCAAAAATCGGCAAAACTTCTTCATAAACTTCTTTATCGCCACCGACCATAATGGCAAGTGTACCATTTTTTGCTCCTACATCTCCACCAGATACAGGTGCATCTAAAGATTTTATTTCATATTTTTGAGCTTCTTGATAAATCTCTTGAGCCAGTTTTGGACTAGAAGTAGTCATATCTATAATTATGCTTTGTGGTTTCAAATTTTTAATTACGCCATTTTCACCTAAATAGATTTCTGCTACATCTTGAGGATAACCCACCATAGAGATGATTACATCTACATTTTGGGCTAAAGCTTTAGCACTATCAAACCATTTTGCGCCTTTGGCTAATAAATTTTCAGCTTTTTGCTTTGTACGCGTATAAACCATGACTTCATATCCAGCTTTTAAGAGATTATCTGCCATGGATTTTCCCATTACACCAATGCCAATAAAACCAATTTTTAGTTTTTGCATATATTTCACCACTTTCTTTTACCTAAAACTTATTACAACATAAATTTATAATATAAAGCAGCTACACAAATCGTATAACTTATAAAATATTCCCATGAACTGCCCACGCGAAATAATTTTATACCTATTTTTCGCTTTCGCCAGATAAGTGGCACCTTGCCACAAATTCCATCTTCAATAATATGAAGTAAAGCGCCTACACAGACAAATATCGGAATTTGTGCTATTTCCCAAAATAAGTCTTTTAATACACCAACTTCATGTAAATAAAATAAAATAGCGATTATCGCTAAATAAGGCACTGTCCAATGTGTATTTTGGCGATGCTTTGAGCGCCATTTCCAATAAGCTTTGCTTTCTTTTGGTGGTTTACCTTCCAATCTATCTGGCAATACACTGCCCAAAAAACTATATGCTGCATATAAAAAATTTCCTGTTCCTGCAAATACAACTACAGTCGTTACTAATTTATGATTAGCCCACTTCACAAAAATTCTCCTTAAAATTATTATCTATGCCATAAAGGATAATCTCTATGTAAAATAAATCTATTATAGACTATAGCAATAAAAACTAATAAACAAATTCCTGGTATTACATCAAATAAAAAATAATTGATAATACCTTGTTCATTCGCTTTTAATAATATAATCGGCATAGCAGCAGATGGTGGGTGAATTGCTTTAAACCACGATTTCACTAACATAGCTATAGCTACTCCTAAAGCATAAACAATCCAATTATGCCCTAAAATATACGCCATTAAAATACCTACGATACTTGTAATAATATAGCCTAAGATAATATTTCTCGGCTGAGCATATTCACTGTCATATAGTAAAAAAGCGATTATACTCGTTGCTCCAAATGGTGCTAATAACAAATTATCATCAATAGATTTAGATACTAAAGCTACAATACCAATGCCGAAAAAAATACCAATAGCTGATAGTATTTCATCTTTTTTCATAAAATTGAAATCCTTTATATTTTTTCCTTAAATCTAATTGCAATTATATCAAAAAATAACATTAATTTATAGCATACTATTGAAAAACTATTACGGTTTGAGAAAAAAGATAAATGCCATTATAATATATTTTAAAGAAAACGAACCGCATTCATTTTTATAAAATATAAATAAACAGGTGATTATTTTGGAACATACACTTAGTAAACGTGAAGCAAAAAAAATAAAATCAAAAAAAACCATCATTCAATCCGCTATCGTATTATTCGCTCAAAAAGGTTTGAAAGATACTTCTATTGCTGATATCATGCAAAAAGCGAATTTAGGTATTGGCACATTTTATAATTATTTTCAATCTAAAGATGATTTACTCCGTAGTCTGCTCATTCAATTAGCTATGGATATTCGTCAACATTATCTTGAATCTATAAATAAAGAAAAAACTCAAGCTCAAGTATTAGAAGGACTTGTTTTATATACTGCTAATCTACTAGACCAAAATCGTTTTATTTTGCCATTATTCATGCGTGCTGTAGATAGAAGTGCATTGACCATACAGCCACATGTTTCGATAAAAAAGCCACTTCCATTCAAAGATATTTTTGATGAAATCATTAAAACTGGTCAAGATAATGGTGAATTTCGCAGTGATATTCCAGCTGAAATTATCACAGAAATGTTTCATTCTCTATTTCAATCTGCTTCTTTTAGTAGCCTACCACTTAAATATCAAGAAAACATTCGCTATAAATTAAATTTAGTGCTTTCAGGTATTATTTTAAAATAAGATTTGTACGTATACAAAAAACAAATAAACATTTTAAAAGATATTTTGTGCGTATTTTTTCTAAAAGCTACAGTATAGTTGTAAATTCACTCCAAAAAGAGTATAATTTCGTTATGTTATTTTTATATAATATACAAATATATCTTTAGGAGGTCTTTTATAATGACAGCAAAAATGATCATTAATAAGCTCGGTACGCTTATTCTCATTGCCATGATTTTAGGCATTGCTGTTGGTTTGGCTTTAGGTGAAACAGCACAAATCTTTGCACCAATCGGCGACTTATTTATGCAATTAATCAAAATGGTCGTAGTACCTATGGTTTTATTCTCACTAATTGGTGGTGCGGCTTCACTAGGAAATTCTAGTTCTGCTGGGAAAATCGGTCTTTTAACATTTATTTATTATACAATTACTACTATCATTGCTACTGTTATAGGTCTTATTTTCAGTATAGTATTTAAACCAGGTGAAGGAATTAGTTTAGCTAGTTTAGGAGTTCAAGCTTCTAGTGAATATGCTGATAAGGGAGGTATTCCTGGATTTTGGGAAACTTTAATCGGTTTTGTTCCTGCAAATCCTTTTGAAGCTCTCGTTTCTGGTAATATTTTACAAATCATTGTATTTAGCTTATTTATCGGTTTTGCTATCGCTAACTTAAGCGGTGAAAAGAAAGAATTCTTACTTAAATTCTTCAATTATATGACTGAAGTTACTGTAAATATTATGACTGCTATTATGTGTATTGCACCTCTTGGTGTTTTTGGCTTAATGGCAGGCTCTATCGGTAAATTCGGTTCAGAAATTTTAGTAAAACTAGCTTATCTTGTAGTATTATATATTATCGTTCTCCTCATCGTTAATTATGGTGTTATTGGCGGTAGTGTTGCTATGTTCTCTAAATGTACTACATTTAAACAATTCTTTAAATCTATGTACAAAGTTCAATTATTCGCTTTCACTACTGCATCTTCCATGGCTACATTACCACTTAATATGAAAACAACTATTGAAGAATTGCATGTTTCTAAAGAAACTACTTCTTTTGCACTTCCTCTTGGTGCCACTATCAATATGAATGGTAATGCTGCTTATTATGCTATGGCTGCTATCTTCTTTGCTCAAATGTTTGGTATTGAACTCACTATTACACAATATATAGCCATTATCTTTACTTCTACAGTTGGTGCTGTAGGTCAAGCAGGTGTTCCTGGCCCTACACTTTTAGTAGTAGCCGTTCTTATGTCTGCTAACATTCCAATCGAAGCACTTCCAATTTTATTCGGTGTTGACCGTATTTTCGATATGCTTCGTACTGCTGTAAATATCACAGGCGATGCTGCTTGTGCAACTATCGTTGATAGATTTAGAGAATAATAATTAAACTGTTCATTTCTTTGATGACAAAGAAACGAACCAAAGAAATCACCGCAGATAAAATTTTAGTTTTGAAAATAATTATCGCTTCATACAACGCTTAGAAACTCGCTTCGCTCAAACATTCAGACTAAAACCGTATTCAACGATAATTATTTTCAATAACCTCACGGTTACCACTAAAATTTTATAATGCGGAAAAATAAATATTACCAAATATTATTAATGTAGATTATAGAATTACTCTTATTTATTATTCGTTTTTATAACCTCCACATTTTAGCATCTTTTTACAGTATCCAAGAACTATTAATAAAAAAGGAACAATATTTTGATGTATATCAAAATATTGTTCCTTTTTTTATATTTCATTTTCTTCCATCAATTTTAGTTTTTTTCGCCAATAACGTGAATAAACTACACCTAATGGATTATGAGCAAGTACTCTATCTTTTGCAACTAATGTAGTTACAGGTCCATTACAATTTTTGTTAAATATAGCATCATGACCTACACATAAACCACAGGAAATAAATAAATCGCAACCTGCTTGATTTAAAAATTCAGCTTGATATTTAGGATTACACATACTTTCTGTTGCACTTTGGGGATTTATTTTTTTCAAACCTAATTTATCTTTTGCTATCGCACAATTTTTACAGCAAATAGATACTACTTCAAATTCACGTGCTAAAAATTTATTAATCAAATAAGCTTCTTTATTTAAACCGATACAAAAAGCTAAACCTAATTTTTTATAGCCCATTTGTTTGGCAAATTCTACAGTTTCCTCTAAACGTGTAAGCTCACTATAATATGTGGCTTCCACAAAAGCTGCCGCTTTCATTATTTTTTTCTCTTCATCTGTATATAAATCAATTACTTCATCTTGATTTATTTTTTTACAACTAATACCTCTGCCTGCACAAATATGACTTTTACAATTCACACAATCACCAATCATATTAACACCTCCAAATAAGTATATATTTATTTTATTATACAACAAAATACTACAAACTTAATTGTATTATTTATCACATAATAAACCCCTAAGATATCAATCATTTATCTTAGGGGGCATTCTTATAAAATATTATATTTATTCTACAATTTTATCTATACTTATAAGATTTTTATCACCACAACTAATATTTCCCTTAGTCTGTAAATTTATTTGATATTCTTTTGCATTTAAATTAGTAAATATTACTGGAGAAATTGATGATAATTTATGTTCTTTTAAAACACTTAAATCTACTTCGACAATTTTTTGTCCTCGTTTTACATTTTCCCCTGCTTCAACAAAAAGTGTAAAGCCTTCGCCATTTAAATTAACTGTATCTAATCCAATATGCAATAAAATCTCATTTCCATATTTATCTATAAATGCTATAGCATGTTTTGTAGGAAAAATACTATTTATGATACCATCTACAGGTGCTTTAACTACACCTTTAGTCAAATTTACAGCAAATCCATCACCAATAGCTTTTGTTCCAAATACTGCATCTGGTACATCTTTTAATTCCATAATCTCACCTTCATATGGTGATATGATTTCATTTAATCTTTCTGGATCTGCTTTAATTTCTACTGTTGGCTCTAAAATTACATCTTGCTTTGAATTAATAGTTTCTCCTTTTAAATACGCTTGTACTCCATCTTTCATTGCTACAGCTTTATTTCCATAAATAACTTGTACATTATTGCCTAAAATACTGACACCAAAGGCTTGTAAATGACTAAATGCTTCTTTTTGTACACTTGAAATATTCTTTACATCTACTCTTAATCTTGAATAACAAGCATTAACATTAACAATATTTTCTTTACCGCCTAAAGCATTGACTATTTTACCAAATAAATCACTATCAATTACATTTTCACCTGCATTACTACTCTCATTTTCAACATCATCTTCTCGTCCGGGTGTTTTTAAATCCCATCTAGTAATAGCAAATCTAAATAATGAATAATAAATTATAAATAAAACAATACCTACAGGAAAAACAAGCCACCAATCAGTTCTATTTGGTATTACATTGAAAAATAAGAAATCAAAAAATCCACCTGAAAAAGATAACCCTAAATGAGCCCCTAAAAAATTCATAACAGCACAACCTAGACCAGCAATAACTGCATGAATAATAAACAAAATTGGTGCACAGAAAATAAAACAAAATTCTAAAGGCTCTGTAATACCACATACAAAAGAAGTAATAGCCCCAGACATTAAAATACCATATACTTTAGCTTTATTTTGCGGTTTAGCACAATGATACATAGCAAGTGCTGCTGCTGGCATACTAAACATTTTTAAAACAAATAAACCATTCATAAAAGTACCAGCTGTAATCGGTACATTATCTGCAAGTTGTGCAAAGAAAATTAATTCATCACCATGAACTACTTGCCCTGCTTTATTTACATATTCACCTGCTTGAAGCCAAAAAGTTGGCCACCAAATATGATTCATACCAAATGGAATAGTTAATCTTTCTACTAAACCAAAGAAAAATCCTGAAATAACAGAATTACTATTAGCAATAGCTGTAGATAAAGCATTTATTTCATTTTGTATAGGAGGCCAAATAATACACATAATCAAACCAATAAAAAACGATGAAAAAGCTGTAATTATAGGTACACTTCTTTTAGCTGCAAAAAAAGATAAAACTTGTGGTAATTGAACATCATGAAATCTTTTATAAATAACAGAAACTACTACACCGATTATAATACCACCCAATACACCTGTTTGTAATGTCGGTATGCCTAACATTGATACATATGCATTAGAAGTTTGTATCATATCAGAAGTTATACCAAGAACTCCACCAATGGTTACATTCATAATTAAATAACCAACAATAGCCGATAATGCTGCTACACCATCATTATTTGTGAGACCAATAGCTACACCCGCAGCAAAAATTAATGGTAAATTACTAAAAATAATACCCCCGCACTGTAAACATACCGCAAATATATTTATTACCGTTTGACTCTCTGTAAATGGCATCATTTCCAAAAAATCTGGATTTGTAAAAACAGCACCTAACGCTAACAATAACCCTGCTGCTGGCAATATTGCAATAGGTGTTTGTAATGAACTTCCAATATTTGTTAAGGTACTAACAAATTTCATTGCTAATATTTTCATAATTCAATCCCCTTCTTTAAAATATATAAATTTATTTTTTTACCTATAGAATGCACAACTATCATCTTTTCAATTATAAACAATAAATAAAATACGATATATTCATGTTTATTTTTATAATACATCATTTTTCAATAAAAATCAATATATTTAATATAATATTTTAAGAATTTTAATTTTTTTATTCAAAAACAGCTTTAAAATTAATATAAATAAAAAAATTTATTGACTTTTATTGTTTTTATGTTAAAATAAACATAAACAATAAGTATTTACTGCAATACGATAATATTTTTAGCTAATTCAATAAGAAAACATTAAAGGAGATATTGATTATGTCTTTTCAAAAAAATCATCAAATTATTTTAAATGAATTAAACGATACATTAACTAAAATCTCTGATGAGGAAATCAACAATGCTATATGTTTAATTAATAACTCATCTAAAATATTTTTTCACGCCTTAGGTAGAGCTGGATTTATGGGTAAATCATTTATTATGCGTCTAATGCACATGGGTAAAGAAACGTATGTATTAGGTGAAACAAATACACCTAACTTTGAAAGTAACGATTTATTAATTATTTGTTCTGGCTCTGGAGAAACAGCTCAATTCATACAATTAGCTAAAAAAGCTCAGTCTTTAGGTGGAAAAGTTTTGGCATTTACAGGTACACCAAAGTCAACATTAGATAAACTATCTGATTGTTCTATTATCATTCCTGCACCAAGCAAAAAACAAAAAGATAACGACTTTTACTCTGTACAACCAATGGCTTCTTTATTTGAGCAAAGTGTACTTCTTACCGGAGATACTATTATTCTTACTATGATGGAACAAGGTCCTAATGGTAATGAAATGTTCCATCGTCATTCTAATTTAGAATAAAACAATATATATCAATAAAAAGGAGTATTTATTATGCAAGATTTACAAAAAATTGCCAATCAACTTAGAATTGATGTCATCAATGAAATAGCTAATGCAAAATCTGGTCATCCTGGTGGCTCTTTATCTGCTTGTGATATCGTTACTACATTATTTTTTGATAAAATGAATATTAATCCTCAAAATCCTAATTGGGAAGACCGAGATCGCTTCGTATTATCCAAAGGTCATGCAGCTCCTGTATTATATGCCGCTTTAGCTGAAAAAGGATATTTCGATCGTAAATATTTAACTACATTACGCAAAATTGATTCATTTTTACAGGGTCATCCTGATATGAAAAAAACTCCTGGTGTTGACATGTCTACAGGTTCTTTAGGTCAAGGTCTATCTGTTGCAAATGGTATGGCTCTTGCAGGTAAATTAAACCATAAAGATTATTATATTTATGTCTTACTTGGCGATGGTGAAATTCAAGAAGGTCAAGTATGGGAAGCAGCTATGACCTCTGCACATTATAAATTGGATAATTTAATTGCCTTTTTAGATTTTAATGGTCTACAAATTGATGGTACAAATAATGAGGTTATGAATGTAAATCCTGTAGATAAAAAATTTAAAGCTTTTGGTTGGAATGTTCTAGTTATTAATGGACATGACCTAAACGCTATTTCCGAAGCTATTGATAAAGCAAAGACTACTACAGGAAAACCAACTATGATTATCTGTAATACCATTAAAGGTAAAGGAGTTTCTTTTATGGAAAATCAAGTAGGTTGGCATGGGGTAGCACCTAATGAAAGTCAAACTCAAGAAGCATTACAAGAACTAGGAGGTAAATAATTATGAATCTTGCAACTCGTGAAGCTTATGGAAATACATTAGTAGAATTAAAAAATAATCCTGATATTGTAGTTTTAGATGCTGATTTAGGTCATGCTACTAAAACATTCAAATTTCATGATGTTTGTCCTGAACGTTATTTTAACATGGGTATTGCTGAAGCTGATATGATTGGTACAGCAGCAGGTCTTGCTACTTGTGGTAAAATACCATTTGCTAGTACATTCAGTGTCTTTGCTACAGGCAGAGCTTTTGACCAAGTAAGAAACTCTGTTTGTTATCCTAATTTAAATGTAAAAATAGTAGGTACTCATGCGGGTATCTCTGTAGGCGAAGATGGTGGTACACATCAAGCCATTGAAGATATTGCTTTGATGCGAGCTTTACCTAATATGAGTATTATTATTCCTTCTGATGATATAGAAGCTAGAGCTGCGGTACTTGCTGCTACTAAAATTCAAGGACCAATGTATCTACGTATGGCACGTGTAGCTTCGCCTACTTATCACAAAGAAAATTATAAATTTGAATTTGGCAAAGGAGAAATTATAAACGAAGGTTCTGATTGCACAATCATTGCCACCGGTCTAATGGTAGCCAAAGCATTAGAAGCAGCAAAATCTTTAACTAAAGAAAATATTAATGTTCGTGTAATCAATATGCACACAATTAAACCAATTGATAAAGATTTAATTATTGATAGTGCCCAAAAAACTGGAAAAATTGTAACAGTAGAAGAAGCTAATATTCTTGGTGGTTTAGGTTCTGCTGTTTGTGAAGTTGTTTCTGAATATTTTCCTGTACCTGTAAAACGTATTGGTATTAATGATAAATTCGGCAAATCTGGTAATCCAGATAAACTATTTGCAGAATATGGTCTTACAATAGATAATATCATTTCTACTGTAAAATCCTTATTATAAAAATACCCTAAAATTTAATTAATCAAACAAGAAAAGAGCTGTATTATCTACAGCTCTTTTCTATTTATAAACTTTATTTTAACAAATCTATACTTTGGGTGATAATTTGTATTCCTTTTTGTGAATAGTTACGTAAAATATTTTCATTCATCTCATTTGTTACTAAAATATTAATTACAGAAATATCATCAGCAAAAAATGTAGCTGCTGTTTCTAACTTTTCTTTATTAGCAATTACGATAATTTGTTTACTGCGATTAATAACTTCCTTCTTTAATATTGCTTCTTCATAAGAAGGAAATGTTATACCACTTTCTAATGATAAAGAAGATACTCCCAATATACAACATTCTATATTTATTTCTTGAATTTGTTTTATAGCACTTGTTCCTTTTATAATTTGTGTTGTATTTTCTAATTGACCACCTATTAAATTTATCCCTATATTTTTATTCGCACAAAGAACTAATGCAATTGCTGGCGAGTTCGTTATAACTGTACCTGTATAATTTTTAGCAAGACATTCTGCTAATTTTAAATTCGTTGTACCTCCATCAATATATAATACTTTTTTATTATTAATTAACTCTAGTGTTTTCTCTGCTAATGCTTGTTTTATCGATGCATACTGAATAATCCTGTCATCAAATGCTGATATTTTCTTTTCAATACGTAATACGCCTCCATGAATTCTTTTAACTAAACCTTTAGCTGATAGTTCCTGAAAATCTTTTCTTATTGTATCTTCTGCTACAGATAACTCTTTTACTAAATCATTAGTAATAGCACGTCCATCTTTTTCTACTCTATCTAAAATATACATCTGTCTTTCTTTTTTCAACATAATAATACTCCTTTTATTTTAACAATTAAATTCAATAAAACTCAATAATTTTATACAATTGTATCATAATTTTCAATAAAAATTAATACTTATTTTATATAAAAAAAATAAATTAAATGGATTATCCCAATTTAATCATTTTCTTGTTCTCCTATTTAATAATATTAATTTTTCTATTAAATCATCATTAGATATTTGTCCTAAATCTGTTTTCTTTGGATAATATTCTCTTAACAACCCATTTGAATTTTCGTTGCTACTTCTTTACCATGCTGCATATGCATCTACAAAATATACTTTTATATTTAATTTTTCTACTTCTTTGTAACATGCAAACTTTTTTCCTCTATCTGTTATTGCCAAACAATCTTTAGATTTTCCTTCACTAGATACTATAGTATCTAACTCTCAGTGTCCAAAAATTTTTCTATTCTTTATATTCTTTTGGTCTAGTTGAAATACTGTTTCCTATTAAAAATTCACCATGAGTTTCCTTTTTTTCTGCATTTTCCTTTATGTTAATACAATCCATCATTAACAAATCTATATAATTTATTTATAAATTTATGTGCTATAAAAGCTAATACAGAAAACCATAAACAAGAAGCGATACAAACTCCTATGATAAAATATATAGAACTATCTCCCACTAAAGATGTTCTAAAGCTACCTAAAATCAACGAACCATCAATAATAGCTTGAGGATTTAACCATGCGACAGAAAAAGCCGAAACAATTATTTTTGACAATCTATAATCATGAGTTGATTTTATTTCTAATTTGCTATTCGTTCTCCATAAATCAAAAGCAATATAGAAAATAACCATAGCTCCAATAAACATCACGAAATCACATAAAAATTGGTATTTATCTAATAAAATTCCAATACCTAAATAACAACTAATAGCCAACGAAATATCAAATATAATTACAAATATCGTAGTCAGACAAATTATTTTTACATTTCTTTGCATAGCAGAATTAATAACATACATATTTTGTATGCCAATAGGCATAACATAAGCCAATCCAAATAATAAACCCTGCATAAAATATATCATTTTTATATCCTTAATACTTAATAATTTATTTTCAATTTAAATAAAAAGCTATAGCAAAATAAATTCTTTGCTATAGCTTTTACGTTATATTTTATTGTTCACCAATCATTTTTACTTCTGGATAAAGTTTCACGCCATGAGCTTTATAAACTCTATCTTGTACTTCTTTGATTAAATCAAGTACATCTTGAGCTGTTGCTCCGCCGATATTAACTACAAAACCAGCATGTTTTTTAGAAACTTGTGCACCACCAACAGTGAGACCTTTTAAACCTGTTTGGTCAATTAAAGTCCCTGCAAAATATCCAGGTGGGCGTTTAAAAGTACTACCTGCACTTGGATATTCAAGTGGTTGTTTTGTTTCTCTACGATTAGTCAAATCTGCCATTTTAGCTAAAATCTCATCTTGATTTCCTTCTTGTAATTCTAATTCAACTTCTAAAATCAAATTATCATTATCTTGGAAAATACTATGACGATAAGAAAATTGAGCTTCTTCATTTGTATAGTATACAAGGTTTCCTTCTTTATCAATAGCACTAACGCGATGAACTACATTTTTTATTTCACCATCATAAGCACCAGCATTCATAAAGATACAACCACCGATACTACCTGGAATACCCACTGCAAATTCAAGACCTGTAAGTGAAGCTTCACCTGCAAATTTAGAAACATCAACCATTAAAGCACCACATTGAGCTTTAATGAAATTACCATCTCTTGTAATTTTAGCAAAACGTTCATTTAAATTTACAACAATACCACGAATGCCTTTATCCATAACTAACAAATTAGAGCCATTACCAAGCATTGTAAGTGGTACATCATATTCTTTTACTATTTTTATAACAGCGATAGCTTCTTCAACTGTTGAAGGCATTACAAAGCAATCAGCTGGACCGCCAATTTGAAATGTAGTATGTTTAGACATTGGCTCATCTATTAACACACTATCATCTGGCAAAATTTGTTTTAATTTAGCTATACATTCATTTAATTTTTGCATTATTTATGCTCCTATCAATCTAAATGATCAAAACCAACTTGTTTTAAATTTGCATAATCAAGTTGTCGCATAGCCTCATAGGCAATTACAGCCACAGAATTAGATAAATTTAAAGAACGTGATTCACTTATCATCGGTATGCGAATACAATCGTCCCAATGTTCTTTTAAAATGCTTTCAGGAATACCTGCTGTTTCTTTACCAAAAACAAGCATATCATCCATGCCATAAGTTACATCACTGTGTACATGATTGGCTTTTGTTGTAGCATAATGAAATTTATGACCTTTATATTTTTCTAAAACTTCATCAAAGTTTTCATGATAATGCACTTTTACTAAATGCCAATAATCAAGACCTGCTCTTTTTAAATATTTATCATCAGTAGAAAAACCAAGTGGTTTTACTAAATGAAGTTCAATACCTGTATTTGCACAAAGACGTGCAATATTACCAGTATTTGCTGGAATTTCAGGTTCAATCAAAACAATATGCACTTATTTTCACCAGCCTTATTAAAGAAGCACTTTATGAGAAAGATTTACTCTACCTTGACGGTCAATTTCTGTAACTTTTACTTCTAATTCATCGCCAATGTTTACAACATCTTCTACTTTTCCTACGCGTTCTTTTGCTAATTGAGAAATATGGCATAAGCCTTCTTTACCTGGTAAGATTTCTACAAATGCACCGAAATTCATAATGCGTGTAACTTTACCTTTATAAACTGCACCAACTTCAACTTCAGCAGTTAAAGCATTGATCATATCTTGAGCTTTCTGTGCAGATTCAGCACCTACTGCTGTGATAAATACATTACCATCATCATGAATATCGATTTGCACACCAGTTTCATCAATTATTTTTTTAATTGTTTTTCCGCCTGGTCCAATTACATCGCGAATTTTATCAGTAGGGATTTTCATGCTATTTACGCGTGGAGCGTATGGAGATAATTCTTTATTTGGCTCACTGATACATTCAAGCATTTTGCTTAATATAAATTCACGGCCACGTTTCGCTTGAGCAAGAGCAGCTGCTAAAATTTCTCTGCTAAGTCCATCTACTTTGATATCCATTTGAATAGCTGTGATACCATCTGGAGTACCTGCTACTTTGAAGTCCATATCACCAAGAGCATCTTCCATACCTTGAATATCTGTTAAAATTGTGTAAGCATCGCCATCTTTTACTAAGCCCATTGCACAACCAGATACTGGTTTTTTAATAGGCACACCAGCGTGCATTAAGGAAAGTGTACTACCGCATACGCTACCCATGGAGCTAGAACCATTGGATTCTAAAACTTCAGATACAAGGCGAAGTGTATAAGGGAATTCTTCTACAGAAGGAATAACTGGCACTAATGCACGTTCTGCAAGCGCACCATGACCGATCTCACGACGACCTGGGCTACGCATTGGACGAGCTTCACCAACGGAATAACCTGGAAAATTATAATGATGGATATAACGTTTAGATGTATCATCACCGATACCATCAATTACTTGTTCATCACCTAAAGCGCCAAGTGTAGTAACATTTAAAATCTGAGTCTGTCCACGAGTGAAAAGTGCACTACCATGTGTACGAGGTAAAATACCTACTTCACAGCTAATAGGACGAACTTCTTCTAAGCCACGACCATCTGGACGAATTTTTTCATGAGTGATCATATGACGTACAATACCTTTTAAAGTTTTGTAGAGCACATAATCTATTTCCATATCCATTTCTGGGTAAAGTTCTAAGAAATGTTCTTTTGCTTGTGCTTTTACTTCTGCTACATGTTCATCACGGCGAAGTTTATCAGCATCACGAACAGCAGCATCAAATTTATCATAAGTGTATTCATGAATAGCATTTACGAGTTCTTCTGGAACAGTAAATAATTTTGGCTGATGTTTTTCTTTACCGCATTTTTCCATCATTTCTTGCTGGAATTTTACTAAGCGTTTGATTTCTTCATGACCAAATAAAATAGCATCAAGAACTACTTCTTCGGATAATTCATTTGCACCAGCTTCAACCATCATTACAGCATCATAAGAACCTGCTACAGTCAAGTTTAAATCAGATTTTTCACGTTGTTCAACTGTTGGATTAATAACAAATTCGCCATCAATACGACCAACACGAACACCAGCGATTGGCCCTAAAAATGGAATATCAGAAATAGAAAGCGCACAAGACGCACCAATCATACCAGCGATTTCTGGAGCATTATCTTGTTCTACAGATAAAACTGTAGCTACAATCTGAACATCATTTCTATAACCTTCTGGGAATAATGGGCGAATAGGTCTGTCGATTAAACGGCTATTTAAGATAGCAGATTCAGCAGGACGACCTTCTCTTTTTATAAAACCGCCAGGTATTTTACCAACAGCGTACATTTTTTCTTCATAATCAACTGTTAAAGGGAAAAAATCTACTCCCTCACGTGGCTCAGCAGAAGCTGTTGCTGTTACTAAAACTACAGTTTCACCATATCTAACTAATACAGCGCCATTTGCTTGTTTCGCCATTTTGCCTGTTTCTACAACAAAACTGCGACCGCCAAGTGTTGTTTCAAAAGTATACATAACTTACCTCCTATTTATGTATTTATCAATATTTTAATCTTTGTGTCTATATCTATTTTAACTTAAAATCAAGCAAACTAAAAGAAAAAGCGGGAAAGGCTCCCGCTTTTTCAATTAATTATTTACGTAAATTTAATTTTGCAATAAGAGCACGATAACGTTCTACATCGATATCATATAAATAGCTTAAAAGTCTTCTACGATGACCAACCATTTTTAATAAGCCACGACGGGAATGATGGTCTTTTTTATTGTTTTTAAGATGTTCAGTAAGATATGCGATACGTGCAGTTAATAAAGCAACCTGTACTTCTGGGGATCCAGTGTCACCTTCATGAGTAGCGTTATCTTGAATGATTTGTAATTTTTGTTCTTGAGTTAACATTAAAATATCCTCCTAAATTTTATTTCTCCCGAATCCACGACAGCGTTGGAGTTTCGCTTACCCTAGAATGGGAATGTCTTTTGCATACAAAAATTAATATATCATAAATAAATATCACTGTAAAGAAAAAGATTAATGCTTTTATTTTAAGGATAAATATATATTTCAACTTTTTTAGATAATTGTTACAATATACCTAAACCATTTTATTGTCAGAAAGGAATTTTGTCATGCTAAAAAATAAAAAATTTGCTTTTTTTGATATGGACGGCACTTTAATTGACTCTGTTGGCATCTGGAACCAAATTGACCAAAAACTCATTGAAAAATTAGCCAATAAAACAATTGATGAAACAACTGTGCAAAACGACCGTGATACACAATTAAAAAAATTCAATGCACAACCAAATCCTTATTTATGTTATTGCCAATATCTCAAGGATAAATATTCAGCTCAAATTTCATCTGAAGAAATCATCAAATTGCGTTATGAAATAGCTCAAGATTTTCTCCAAAATATAATCGATTATAAACCACAAGCCGATTTAGTCATCAAAAAATTAAAAGCAAAGAATTTTACACTTGCTATAACAACAACTACAAAACGCACAAATATGGATATATATCGCACTTTAAATAAAAATATCAACGCCAAAGCTCCACTTGATGAATATTTTGATTTAATCTACACACGTGAAGATGTCAGCAAAATCAAACCAGACCCTGAAGTTTATCAAAAAGCTATGCAAAAATTTAATGCCAAACCAGAAGAATGTATCATCTTTGAAGATTCATTAATCGGTATTGAAGCTGCTAAAAAAGCTGGTATTGAAACTATTGCTATTTATGACAAATATTCTGATGCTGATACAGAGGCAATAAAATCACAAGCTGATTTTTATCTCCACAATTATACAGAGCTTCTATCCTCTATTGATGAATTATAAACAAAAAAGGTTATGCAAAAGCATAACCTTTTTTTATTAATCGATTTCTATACCTTTTGTTTCTGGAACAGTGAACCACATAAAAATAAGTGCTATCGGATAAATAACAAATACAAGACTCATTGCTCCTATCAAGCTTCCGCCTGTTGCCAAATAACCAATTATAGCAGGGCCAAAACCAGATAGACCACGACCTGTACCAAAAATTATATTTTCTGCAGTAGAACGTGCTTCAGATGGATAATTTTCAGCAATAACTGCACCATAACCACCCATCATACCATTTACAGTGAAACCTAATAAGAAACTTCCCCATAATAAACTTGCTTGACTTGTAAAGAAAAAGAAATAAATTACACAGTAAATTGTTCCACCAATATACCAAAGTGCAAAAGTCTTTTTACGTCCAATTTTATCTGCCAAAATACCAAATAAGATTATACCTAAAACCATACCAGCAATAGATATTACCATCCAACCACTTGTCTGCGCTAAACTATAGCCATATTTTTGAGATAAAATTGTTGGCATCCAACTAAATATCGCATAATAACCAAAGTTTTGCACTAAACACATCACTGTAAGACCTATTGTTGTCGCTGTTATTCTCTTTGTAGTAAATAATTTTTTAAGTGGCATACCAGCCAAATAATAATATTCTTTTTGTTCTTTTTCAGTGATAGTTCCATTTTCTTTTTTAGCAATCAATTCTTGCTGACGCTGTTTTTTACGTTGCCATAAAATTGGTTCTTTAAGATGCATACGTACATAAATTGCGATAAGTGCAGGTACTAAACCTACAAGAAATACTGCACGCCAGCCAAACATTGGCACAATTATAGCTGGTATAACTGCTGCTAATAATACACCGCCTTGCCAACCAAGCGCTACCCATGAAGTAGCTCTTGCTCGCATATCAGGTGCCCATGTTTCAGTAACAATCGCCATACCAATACCAAATTCACCACCGATACCAAGACCAATGATAAAACGTAAAACAAGCAATACTGTATAATTATCAACAAAATACATCAAGAATGTGGCTACCGCAAATAAAATTATCGAAAAAGATAATATCTTTGTACGTCCATATTTATCTGCTAGCAATCCAAAAATATATGAACCAATCCACATACCAATCGTTGTTGCTAAAGTTAAATTCCCAGCTTCTGCTGTAGTAAGTCCAAAATCTTTAATAATAAAAACTAAAATAAATGATAATAAAAACATATCCAGACCATCAGCTGCATATCCTAATACAGCACCTATTAATGTCTTAATATAATGGTCTGCTTCTCCTTCTACATGTTTTTCCTTCGCCATAAAAATTCTCCTCTTATTATCTATACTATCTTTGTCCAAATATATATATGTACAAAAATACATATATAACTAATACTTAATGTCATATATGTATTTTTTGCAAACTTAAATATCCCAATGAATTTTTTCTGGTGAAGGGCAAGCATGGTCAATCGTATTTAAAATCCATGCGACATTATTATGAGTAGCACTAAAAGCTTTTTCTATAGCAGGCTTATATTTTTCAGGAATATCCATAAAAGATAAAGCCTTTCTCATATAATTTAAAGCTTCCTCTTTCATCAGACCGGTAGCCATTAATTGAGCTTTAAAACGATAACCATAATATAAATAACTATTATGTTTCACGTCTAAATTCTCAAATACGCGAATTTTTTCATCGATTTCGTTTTCAGCTGTTTCAATATCTTGCTTATTATATAATAAATTCCAGCGGTCAGCCCAAACTTCTCCACGTAGAATATATTTATATAAATAATCTGTAGACTCTACTAATTGCACAGCTAAATTTATATAGTGAAGAGCATCATCATATTTTTTATCTTCACGAAGGCAAGAAGATAATCTTTGCAAAGCATAAACTTTTTCTTCTACCTGTTCAGGATTTTCTTCATCTATTTCTACTTCAACAACAGAACGAAACAACTCTATTGCTTCATCATGTTTTTTTAATTCTGGCATTGCCAAAAAATGAGCTAGACGTGCTCTACTTCTCCAATCATCAAAACCGCCAGCAAATAAACTAGCAGGTGGACTCGCAGGTGAATCCATTACATAATGTGTAAGTTCATGAAACTCATGACTGTTCATGTAAAAACCTCCTAATATTCATCCTATTTCTCAATATTGACTTTATATATAATCTAATATATGTTGAATATATTAGATATATTTTATCATATATTACTTATAAGGCAAAAGAGAGGTTTTTTTCATGAAAATAGGTTTTATTGGTATTGGTTTAATGGGTGGTCCTTTAGCTCGAAATCTTATTCGTGCCGGCAAAGAAGTTTATATTTATGGCAGAAATCAACAGCATATAAATAAAGTATTAAGTGCTGGCACTACAGGAAAAGCTGTAAAAAATATTAACGATTTAGCTATTTGCGATATTATTTTTACATGTTTGCCACTTCCACAAACAGTAAAATCAATCATGATAGAAAATAATGGCTTACTCAGTCAATTAAAACCTGGCTCTATCTATATTGATACTAGTACTATCGACCCTAGTACTGCTATAGAAATAGAACAATATGCTATTCATCATAATGTCCATTATATAGCTTGTACTTTAGGATTAGGTCCTGCACAAGCTGAAACAGCTTCTGAACCATTATTTGTTGGTGGCAATAAAGAAATATTTACAAAAATAATGCCTATTTTAAACTTAATTGGTTCTCCTGTTCATTACTTAGGTGGTGTAGTTCAGGCTTATGCTTTCAAAATAATCAGTAACATGATTGGTATGACTAATCTTGCAATACTTGCTGAAGGTATTCATCTAGCACAAAAAGCTAATATAGATATTGAACAATTTTTAACATTATTAGCACAAACAGGAGGAGATTCTAATCAATTAAGTCGCAGAGGTCCAGCCATAGCTAACAATGATTTTAGCAATCGCTTTGCTGTTGATTTAACTTTAAAAGATTTAACTCTTGGTTGTAATATGGCTAAAGATTTTAATTATACTCCTATATTTAGTCAAAAATCCCGTGAACTTTATCAAAAAGCTTCAAAACAAGGTTATGGTGCAGAAGATTGTTGTGCTATTTATAAAGTCCTTGAATAAAATAATTCTAAAAACTAAAAGAGATTATGGTTTATTATCCAAACCATAATCTCTTTTTTATGCTCAAAACAATATAATTCTTATTTTTTGTTTTCTAAATAATGAGGAAGCCATGCAGAAAATAATGCTACTATTGGCACTGTTAAAATAACACCGAAGCTACCAGATATCCCTTGCATGATTTCTATACCAATAGAGTTTGAATTTATCAATTGCAAATATGGTAAATCATATACATAATCTAATACCCATACACCAAGAGAGCCACCAAAGAAAGCTAAAATAAGTGTTGTTGACATTGTACCCATAATATCTCGTCCAACATTCATACCGCTTTTAAATAATTCTTTAGGTGTTAATGCTGGATTTTTAACATGCAATTCTTGCACTGCTGAAGATACATCCATCGCTATATCCATTACAGCACCTAAACTTGCAAATAAAACACCAGCAAAAAGTAATTGACCTACATCAATTAAAGTATTTTGTCCAATAAATAATAATGCTTCAATATTGGATACATTATAACCTGAAAGTGATGTGAAATAGCCAAAAATATCTGCTGTCAAACCTGCAATTAATAAGCCAAAAAAAGTTGCCAAAATAGCAGATAAAGCTTTTATTGTAAAACCATTAATCAAGCAAATGGTCATCGCTGTAACAATTGTCGCTGTAAAAATAGCAGCTAAAGATGGAGAAGTTCCCTTCATTATCATAGGGAAAAATACAAATACAAAACAAATGAAACTAAAAATAAGTGCAATAGCCGATTTTACACCTTTTTTCCCACCAATAATACAAAGTGAAATCAAGAAAATAGCTATAAAAATATATATTGGCATAGAACGGTCTACATTATATACAGTAGTAACATGTAATTGCCCCACTACACTAGAAATAGTGATTACTTCTAAACCTGGCTTACATGCTGTTCCAAATAATAATCCATTAGGACTATTTGCCTCCAAAATCTGCCCTTTTTGTGGTCCAGTTTCCATCTGTAATAATACAACTTGGTCGCCCACACGAGAACCATCTTCTTGTATATTATCTTTTAAAACTTCAACTACCGTTGCTTTTTCAAAAGCGCGTCCTTGTGTATTTACTAAAGTTGGTTTTTCTACTTGATTATACGATTGTAAAAAGAAAAAACCACCTATTAATATACAAATAATTATAATCCCACGAACCCAAATATTTTTTAACAAATTCATAAAAAATTCCTCTCTTATTATCATTATATTAATTTTTTTAATGTAAAAACTGCGGTAAAGCATATACTTTACCGCAGTTAGAGAAAAATTAAATCTTACTTATTATCTCTTAATAATGCTATAAGCTTCATCGATTGGTGTGCCTGTTTGAGCATCATATGTGTTAATAGTAAATTTATCATCAGTAATATTGATTACAGAATATGTCGGTCTCCAAGTCTGGCTACGAGCAGCTACATAATCTTGTTGCTGTTCAATTAAATTATAGAATTTAGAACCAGTTGCAGAGTTAGAAGTCATGTAGAATACACCTTCTGGATTTACTAAAGTGCCTTGTTTCATATCAGCAATAGTGTAGCAACGATTTTGAGAAGTATAGTATTCTTTGAACGCACTGTCAGATTTTAATTTATTATCAAGTACTTTATGGTCTTGTCCATGTTGACCTACTTTATATTCTGCAAAATCATCATATTGTTTACCATCACTTGTAAGCTGATAAGTACGAGCATAAGTATGGTCATGACCTTGTAATACTACATCGATATCATTTGCATCAAAAATAGGTGTTAATTGGTTACGTAAAATAATACCATCAGAGTCAGAGTGGTCTAAGCCTGAACCGTAGATATCTTGGTGCATTACAACAATACGCCATTTTGCATTTGGATTTTCTTTTACTGCTTTTTCTACTAAAGCTTTATGGTCAGCTGCATTATAGTTATTAGCATTGATGACAATGAATAAAGCACTGCCATAAGTATAATAATATCCATGACCTGCAACTGTAGAATTAGTTTCTGCTGTAAATGGATTTGGCACATTGAAGTGATTTTGATAGCTAGTAGTCAAGCAATCATGGTTACCAATAGCTACTGCTTGTGGTAAATTGCGGAAAGCTGTTGCAGATAAATATCCGGAGTATTCATATTCCTGTAATAAATGTTTTTCAGCATTATTACCAGCTGGTTCATTAATTTGGTCACCAGGAGATACTAAGAAATTAATTTCTGGATGTTGTGCTAAAGCACTATTTAATGTTTTATTCCAGTTATAAGCATCATTTCTAGCTGCAACATCTTCACTTTGTTCTACAGCACTTTCATTTGGAACTTGACCTTTAGAAGCACCAATCTGTGGGTCACCTACATACATAAATGAGAAATTATGTGGATCGCCTGTTTTATATTCATGAGCTTGTTGCCATTTACCATTTAATTTTACCTGATAATAATATGTAGTATTTGGTTCAAAGCCATCAGCTGTTACTTTATTGCTATAATACTGCACACCATTGATTACAGTACCTTCTGTACAAGTACCTTTAAATTCTTTAGCGTTTTTCATATCTTTATTATCAGCAATACGCACTACAGCTTCATTTGCTTTTTCTTTAGAATACCAACCAAAATTTAATTTAGAAAAATCGGAGCCTGGAATTAAAGCAACTTGTTCATAATTTGTTTTAATTTTATCCCAGTTAGCTTTCCAATCTGCCCAATCTGTATGTTCTGATACAGCTGTTTTAGTAGTAAAAGCTGGTGTTAAAGAAGCATCATTCCATTGTTCTGTTGCCGCATAAACAGTTAAAGAGCCTACACTAAGTGCTGCACTTAAGCATAAAGCTAACATTCTTTTTTTATTTTTTTTCAAATAAAACACAAAAGTCACTCTCCTTAGTTCTAATCAAAAATAAGATAATTTCTATATCTTTTGTAGATATATTTATTCTATATTTTATTTTTAAAAATACTGTAAACGTAACGTAAAATTTAAATAAATATATACAAAAATAACTGTAAAATAAAAGTGATAAGAAAAATTCTTATCACTTTTATATCAAATCATCATTTATTTTTTTACAATTGTATAGGAGCTATCTATTGCTTCACCTGTTTCTACATCATAAGTATTAACAGTGAAACTATCTTTTGTAATGTTGATTACAGAATAAGATGGTCTCCAATTTTGACTACGAGCTGCTACATAATCTTGTTGTTCTGGAATTAAATTATAGAATTTAGAACCAGTTGCAGAGTTAGAAGTCAAATAAAATACACCTTCTGGATTTACAACTGTACCTTGTGATTTATCGGCTATATTGTAGCAAAGATTTTGAGATTTATAATATGCTCTAAATACGCCATCTTTTTCAAAGCGTTCATCAAAATTATCGTGGTTAAATCCACCTTGATCTTGTTTGTATTCTAAGAACTCATCATGTGCCTGTCCATCACTTGTAAGCTGATAAGTACGTGCATAGCTATGATCATGACCTTGTAATACTACATCAATATCATTTGCATCAAAAATTGGTGTCAATTGTGTACGCAAGATAATACCATCAGAATCTGAATGGTCTAAACCTGAACCATAAATATCTTGGTGCATTACAACAATACGCCATTTTGCATTTGGATTTTCTTTGATAGCTTTTTCAATCAAAGCTTTATGGTCTGCTGCATTATAGTTATTAGCATTAATGACAATGAATAAAGCATTACCATAACTATAAAAATATCCGTTACCAGCAGGTGTTGGTGTAGATTCTTCAAGGAATGGATTTGGATTATTGAAGTGATTTTGATAGCTTGCAGAGCTACAATCATGGTTACCAATAGCTACTGCCTGTGGTAAATTACGAAGTACAGAGGCGGAAAGATATCCAGAATATTGGTCTTCTTGTTCTTTTAAATCTTTTGCGTCTTCATTACCTTTTACACTTACTTGGTCACCAGGGGATACTAAAAAGTCTATTTCTGGATGTTGTTCCATTGCTTTATTTAAAGTTACATTCCAGTTATAAGAGTCATTTCTAGCAGCTAAATCGTTACCTAATTTTTTACCATTAGATTCTGCATTTTTTTGTTTATATGAAGAACCAATCTGTGGGTCACCTACAAACATAAAGCTGAAATTATCTGGATCACCTGTTTTATATTCTTGAGCTTGTTGCCATTCACCATTTAATTTTACTTGATAATAATATGTGCTATTTGGTTTAAAACCATCAGCTGTTACTTTATTGCTATAATACTGCACACCATTGATTATAGTACCTTCTGTACAAGTACCTTTAAATTCTTTGGCATTTTTCATTTCTTTATTATCAGCAATACGTACCATTGCTTTATCTGTTTTTTCTTTAGAATACCAACCAAAATTTAATTTAGAAAAATCAGCGCCTGGTGTAAGTGCTACCTGTTCATAATTTGTTTTTAAATTATCCCAGCCAGCTTTCCACTGTTCCCAATTAGTATTATCAGAAATAGGTGTTTTAGTTTCTACCATTGGTTTTGTAGAAGCATCATTCCAATATTCTGTTGCCGCATAAGCAGTTAAAGAACCTGCACTAAGTGCTGCACTTAAACAAAGTGCTATCATCTGTTTTTTAGTTTTTCTAAAATGAAACATTCACTATCGCCTCTTAGTTTATATTTAAATTTAATTTATAGACTTATTTATTAAAATTTAAATTTAAGACTAGTATATACTGTATCAGCATCTTTATCTGTATCCATATCTTTACCATCAAAATAAAGAAGTTCGCCTAGAATATTTTCAGCAAAAGCATATTCTACACCAGCTACAAGACCTTTTTGACCTTCTGCAGCATCATCATAAGCAGTCTCAATAGTTACATTTTCTCCAAGATGACGATATCCTATATATGCTCCCCAAGAACCTGCATCTTTCGCACTTGCGCCTTTATACTGTATTTCTACACTACCTGCTTTATCATAGCTATTAGCATCAGCATTTTGTAAATACTGTCCAGCTAATGCAACATTTTTATCAAAATTATATTTACCGCCGACATACCATAAATTAGCTTTATTATCATCAACGTCTAAATCTAATTCAACATCTTTATCTAATCCACTCAATAAAATATAACCTGCATTGAGTGCTAAATTGTCATTTGGTGTGTAATCAAACTGTACACCATAGTAATCAGCAGTGATATCTTTTGCTGTTTTACCATCAGGGATTTCACCATCATGATCGTTTTCACTGTAGCGACCAATAGCTATATTTGTATTAAATACATCACTACCAAAATTTGCTGTCATACCAGAAATTTCATCATCAAAAATCATGCCCTGACAAATATCTAAAGAAGTTCTACCAGCTGTTACTGTTGCACCAAATAAAGGACCTTCTACATATGCTTTGCTCACTTCTAATTCAGCATTGGAGTCTACTTCAGGATACATAGTGTATTCAATTTTAGCATTAGCAGTCCAATCACTATCACCAATATAAGCTTTTGGTTCAAGTTTAAATTCTAATTTATTAGAGCGTTTATCTTTTCCTTCATCATGATTTTCCTGCGAATATTTATATTTTAATTCGCCTTTCCATTTCACGTTGTCGGATTTTTTCTCTAAATCTGCAACGCGCACACCTAAATTATCCAATTCATCAGCAAATTCAACAGCCAATTTATCAACAATTGCTTTGTCTGCTTTTTCAAGATCTGTTCTCGCCATAGCTCGTGCTACAATCTGTGCCATTTCATAACGAGTCATAGTATTTTGACCTTGATATGTACCATCTGGATAGCCATCAATCACGCCATCATTAGCAAGTGTAGTAACTGCATCATATGCCCAACTATCAGCTGGCACATCACTAAATGGATTAGTTGCTGCAAAAGATGTACTTGCTATTCCCATCATTAAACTTGCGGTGATTGCACTTGTAATAAGCTTTTTCTTAAACATTAAATATTCCTCCAAAAATGATTAATATACTCTACCTAAAAAAGTAAAAACAAATTTGCTCAAAATAACTCCGATTAATTTTTCAGAGAAATATTTCAAAACGGTTACTATTATAAAAAGATTTTTTAAAATTAAAATCAATAATTTGTAAAAACCATATTAAAGATATGTAAAAAATATGTAACAAAATATATTTAAATAAAATAAAAGTAAAATTTCACGCTATATTTATTTTTATATGCCAATACTATAAAATATTAAATATCATATATTTCATAATATTAAATTAGAAAAGTAGGTGTTTCTATGCGAATATTATTTGCTGAAGATGATAAAAGACTATCTAAAATGATTGATTTTCTTCTAAAAAAAGAAAATTACATTGTAGATTGTGTATATAATGGACAAGATGCTATTGATTATGCTAATTTATCAGATTATGATATCATCATTTTAGATTGGATGATGCCTTTAAAATCCGGTATCGAAGTATGTAGATATCTGCGAGCCAAAAATAATCAAACTGCTATTTTAATGCTGACAGCTAGGGATTCTCTTGAAGATAAAATCGATGGTCTAGATAGTGGAGCCGATGACTATTTAGCCAAACCATTTGAATTTCCAGAGCTACTAGCTAGAATAAGAGCTCTATCTCGTCGCATCAACAAAACATTTTATAATGATATCATTGAATATAACAATCTAAAATTAAATTGTTGCAATGCTATTTTGACTTATAAACAAGTAGAAGTATCTTTAAGCCCTAGAGAAAATCAACTCATGGAATTATTAATTAGAAATACACATCAAATTCTACCTCGTGAACAAATTATTGATAAAATCTGGGGATATGATACTAATATAAATTCCAATACTTTAGATGTAACAATAAAATCTCTACGTCAAAAATTAACTAAATTATCATTAAGTGATTGTATCCATACCATTCGTGGTATCGGTTATAAATTTGAAATGGATATATAATATGTTTACAAAATTCAAAGAAAAAATCGTTAAAGATTATTGCTATCTTACTATATTACTATTATTATTTGTATCATTTTCTTTATATATTGTAGGTTTTTCTATATCGTATAAAAGCCAATTATCTCATATAAAAATGCTCGCTATTGAAGAAAGTGAAGACTTATTTTATAAAATCAATACTAAGGATTTAAAAAATTTTCCTAAAGATGATGATAACTCACCTGAAGAAGATAATTATTTCAATAAAATTTTCATCTATGGATATACTAAAGACCATCAATTAGTATTTGAACATAATAATATGGAATGGTCTGAAAAATCTATCACTAAAATTATTAATGATAATTCACTTTCTTTTCATAAGGTATATTTTGATTTTAATTTAGTTGATAATCGCCATTTGAAATATTTAATTTATATGCGCTATCCACTCTTAGAAAATAATATATTTTTAGGTGAAGTCTATGTTGGCATAGAAATAACTCATTGGGTGCGTGAACAAATTCGCATATTCTTCATTTTATTAATAATTATTTCTCTATCCTTATTTTTTGTGCGCTATGTCGCTTATAAAATGGCAAATAAAGCTATGCAACCTGTCGTTCAATCGTTTGAGCAACAAAAACAGTTTATTGCCAATGCCTCTCATGAATTGCGAACACCTTTAAGCATTATAATGTCTGGATTAACTGTATTAAAAACAGATGATGAAAATAATCTCTCTAAATTTTCCATAGATACTATTGATGATATTAATGATGAAAGCTTAAAGATGAAAAAGCTCATTGACAATTTATTATTATCTGCAAGAAATACTAATAATACATTAACTGTGCATAGCACTAAATTTAATCTCAACAATCTCATCAATAAAATCTACACTAAATTTTCTTTATTAGCTAAAAATAAGCAAATAACCCTCAAAATTTCTAACCCTCCAGATATTTTTATAACAGCTGATATGTCTCATATCGAACAAATATTAGCCATCTTAGTGGATAATGCTATTAAATACAGTGATGAAAATAGTTCTATTTTTATCACCATAACAGAAGATAAACAATGTATAAAAATTGCCATCAAAGATAGTGGTCCTGGCATATCCATTGAAGATTTACCGCATATATTTAAGCCATTTTATCGTGCTAATAATACTCGCACTTATTATGGTAATGGTCTTGGTTTATCAATAGCTCAAATACTCGCTCAAAAAAATCACAGTAATATTCTCGTTGAAAATAATAAAGAAAAAGGTTCTTGTTTTACTTTAATAATCTCTAAAAATTAATATTGTAATTTTTATTTTCACTTCAGCTTTTTTTCAGAATGCTCCTTTATGATTTTCTTAAATTAATCATAAAGGAGTTATTTTTATGAAATCGCAGCAAACTTCATCTCAATTATTCGACTTTAAAAATCTCGACAAAACTTCTATTTTTACTATAGCTATAATCTTCATAATTTTATACCTCTGGCATCTTGGTCTATACCCCTTTATAAACCCTGACGAAGGCAGATATGCTGAAATTCCTCGCGAAATGCTTGCTAATAAAAATTTCATTACTCCATATTTAAATAGCGTAGAGTATTTTGAAAAGCCAGCTCTTCAATACTGGATTACAGCTTTTTTTATGTATATATTTGGCGAAAATGAATTTGCCGTGCGTTTATTTCCTGCTCTATGTGCTTTAGGGGGTATATATTTAACAGGATATTTAGCTACTAAGATGTTTAATCGCCAAACAGGTTTTCTAGCTAGTATTATAATTGGCAGTTCCTTTCTTTATTTAATTATAGGCTCTTTAAATATCTTAGATATGGCAATATCTTTTTTCATCACCCTATCTATGGTGAGTTATTATCAATTTAGCACTACATTAAAATCAAAATATCTATATATATTTTACGCTTCTATGGCTTTTGGTACTCTGACAAAAGGTCTAATCGCTATTGTTTTAACCATTGCCATTATATTTTGTTATTGTTTACTCACTAAAAATTTAAAACTACTATTGAAAAGTATTTCTCTTATCGGTATATTAATTTTTCTCGTGATTTGTGTGCCATGGTTTTATTTAGTTTGCAAAGATAATCCAGACTTCTTCTATTTCTTTTTTATCCATGAACATTTTTTACGCTATTTAACTAAAGTTCATGACCGTTATCAACCTTTTTATTTCTTTATACCTTGTATCATTTTAGGGATTTTCCCATGGACTGGATTTTTTATCTCCTCTTTATTATCCAAATCACCAAAAAGAACATGGTATAAATTTATAACTAATCCTCATAGACATAAATATATTTATTTATGTCTATGGTTTAGTATAATTTTTGTTTTTTACTCCATGTCAGACTCTAAACTCGTACCTTATATAGTTCCTTGTTTGATGCCTATGGCTATATTGATTAGTCGTCATTTAAATCACATTTCTTATCAGACAACTAAAATAAAAATCGCTCTATTCATTAACGCTTTTATTTCCCTGCTCATCATTGTTGCTTTAATCGTAACAGCTATTAAAAGCGATTTCATCAGTTTAGAGGAATTTATCTTTTCTGGCAGTTTCATCATTTTAGTGTTATTTATCTCTAATCTAATAATATTTATATCTTGGTATAAATATAAAAATTTCTCACAAATAATCGCAATTTATGCTATATCTGCTATTTTATTTAGCTTTTCTTTACAACCTGTAATCACACAAGTAGCTCAACATCGCACAGGAAAAGAAATTGCTCAAGTAGTAAATACATTAAAAACAAAAGATACGCTGATAATCTCCTATAAAGATTATCTTCAAGATTTACCATTTTATACAAAATCCCGCATTGCCATTTATGATTATCTAGGTGAATTAGAATTTGGCTCTAAGCACGATAGCGGACAGGGCTGGTTTTTTAACAAAGAAGAATTTTTATCCACATGGCAACAAAATCCTCATGCGATATTAATCGTTCCCCAAAAATATAAACAAGAATGTTTAGCTGAATTAAATGATGAAAATGCTATTATTTACTTTGAAACTAATAAATATTTAATCATCACTCATAACTAAATAAAAAAGCATGTTAAAGATTACGAAATTCAACATAACCTTTAACATGCTATTTTTTATTTAAAACTCAAATTTTTCTACTGCACCATCATGAGTTAAGATAAATTTTTCCTGTTGAGGGATATTTCCTCTTTTATCCTTAGGTGGAATAATTTCATATTTTTCTAAAGCTTGTATACATGCCGTATTTAAATCTTGATATTCTTCTTCACTTAAACCCAAATCAGATTTTTCAGCAGGTAACACAGGATAAGCCTGTATTATTTTACCCTGCTCGTCCATGATATATTCCACTACTATGATAATAGCTTCGCCTTCTGGTACTAAATTATAATCATAAACAGGTTTTTCTTTATGTTCATACGTTGGCATTAAATCCTTAGAATCTTTTACATCGCTAAAATTCAATACAAGATTTTCTTTTGATATCTCTTTAACTACGATTTTTGTATCTTTATATGTGCGAAATTTATGTCTAGGTTCTTTTTTTACCACAGGTTCTGGCTTTTTTTCTTCTGGTGGATTAATTGTTTCTATTGGTGGTTTTTGCTTTTCTAATTCTTCTTCATCAACAACTATTTCCGATTGAGCATTAATGTCTTCTGCCTCTTCAACTACTATATCATTTGACTCATCCTCTTGAGTTATTCCAATATCTACATACGTAATATCTTCATCAGTAGAGGATTGTAGCATTGATTTTTCGTTTAATTCTTTTGTTATATTATTCATAACATATCCACCTAGAGCAAAAATCCCTACATGCAAAACGATAGATATTACTAATCCTACTTTTACATAATTTTTAGTTTTCATCATAAAATCCTTCTATGTTCAAATTAATAATATAATTTTATCAAGAACGATATAATAAAAATACTCCCAAGCAAATGATGATGATACCACCTATTTTATTCAAAGTCATTGACTCGCCAAAATAAAAATAGCCCACAAAAGCAGCTATGATATAACCTATGCTTAAAAATGGATAAGCATAACTTACTTCTACTCGTGAAAGTACCATAAGCCAAACAACAAAACTTATCACATAGAAAATAAGCCCAGACCATACATAAATATTTGTGCTAGCTTTTAAAACCATGGTCAATATAGAATTAATATCTACTTGTATGCTTCCTATCTGCGACATACCTTTTTTTAAAACCAATTGAGCAGCTGCATTTAACAATACACCTGTTAATCTGAACCTCCCACGACTAAAGTCGCGGGGTTCTCGGTCAAGTATTCTAACGAATACAGTATCTCCGAGCTATCCCCATAGTTCCTACGGTTCTTGTATATATTATTTAAAATTTATGCTATGTTTAATATTTTTAATCCTTCATTTCTAATATTTATAGCTGCATTTACATCTCTATCGTGATGTGTTTTACATTTAGGACAATTCCATTTTCTAACATTTAAGTCTTTTACTTCAGTATTTTTATATCCACAAACATGACACAATTGACTTGAAGGATAAAATTTATCTATTTTGACAATAATTTTGCCAAACCATTTGGCTTTATATGTTAGTTGTCTCATAAACTCTGACCAGCTGACATCAGCTATATTTCTTGCTAATTTATGATTTTTCATCATATTTTCAACTTGTAAATCTTCAAGACAGATTACATCGTAATTTCTGATAAGTTGACATGTTACTTGATGTAGTAAATTATGTCTTTGGTTGGCAATTCTCTCATGCAACTTTGCTACTTTTACTCTAGCTTTTTCCCAATTTGAGCTTCCTTTTGTTTTTCGAGAAAGCTCTCTTTGGAATTTAGCTAATCTAGTCAGTAATTTTTGCAAATATTTAGGATTGCTATATTTTACTGCATCTGAGGTTATGACAAAATCCTTTATCCCTAAATCTAAGCCAACATATTTATTCGTTTTGATGAGTTCAGGTTGAGGCACATCTGTACAACATAGTGCAACGTAATATTTTCCACTAGGAGTCTGTGATACTGTTGCACTTAAAATTCTACCTTCTATTTGGCAATATTTATCCCTTATTTTAATCTTGCCTATTTTAGGTAATTTTATTTTATTTCCTAAAAATACAATGTTGTTATTTGTCATATTTGTTTTGTAC
>OGUG01000045.1_pt1 | contig 58649 bp, 64 predicted proteins | sample 1573711 | NCBI WGS metagenome assembly OGUG01 (sample SAMEA2582006, study PRJEB24529) | metagenome | biome: Human gut stool | place: China | collected 2011 | reverse complement strand
TATTAATAATATATTAATAAACACCAATATATACAAAGTTTATACCAATAAACATCTATTATGTATGAATTTTATAGTAATAAATTATGAAAATATTACATTTGATGCGAAATCCAATTGATTTTATACCAATATTATACCAATAAAGTATTGATTTTAATTAAATATACACCAATTTACAAAGAATATTAACAAATATATTAGTAATTTTATGTGAATATATTGATTTAGCTTGGCATATATTATATAATTAAAGAGAATTAATTGTTAAACAGGAGGTTAAAAAATAAAATGAAAGAATTAGTTATTAGTACGGATGTCGGATTTAACGGCATCAAATGTGTAGTCGGAACACCAGAAATGGCTCTTTTTGCACTGCATATTCCAGACGATATTGTAAACACAACCAATCTGGAAATGATTGGTACATTGGAAAATGCTGCTAATCAACAGACTATTTATATAGTCGAAGAAAAAACAAACAAAAAGGAAACATATATTGTGGGTAAAGGAGCCAAAGAATATATGCAGGGAGCTGATGTGGCTAATGAAATGAAAACTACAGACTTTTATGCATATGACAAAACAAACGAGGAAGAGTCTTATAGAAGATTTAACTCCGGTCTTTTTAAAAAAGTATATTTAGCCGCTGTATATAATGTCTTGGATGTATTGTCAAATTTGGAAGACTATAAAGATATTTTTACATCAAAAGATTATAAGCTCCATATTATAATTGAGCTGCCGCATGCGATTGTAAATGAAAGTGGTTTCAGAGGGGTATTAACCGGAAATATAACCAGACTCGATAACAGTCTGCGCTTTGCAAAAAAAACAGAAGATGGAACTATGACATATAGAAAACTTCCGGAAATTCTTGAAAATGCAGAGGTATCCTTTGTTTCACAGGTGATTTCTGCCATTATCTGTGAGTTAGAATCAGATGAACAGATTAAATTACCAGTGTTCACCCTTGACTGCGGTGGACGGACAGATGGAATCGCTACAGTAGAGAAAAATTACTCAGTGAAGAAATCAGCAGAGTCAAATACCGATTTTGCAATTGAAAACATCAACCGGAAAACATATCAGGATGTTTTAAAAATAGTAGGAGAAGATAATAAAGTCAGCAACCTTACTGAAGAAAATATAGAAGAGATTGCTGGATCAGAAGACGGGAAAGGTGTACCATACCTTAACCGAAATACCAAAAAGAAAGAAAGGATTAATATAACAGAAATATATAATAAAAATGTAAAAGAGTTTGCTGAAAATCTATTTAACTATTGCATGGATAATCATATGGATGATGTTGCAGAGGCCAATACAATTCTTGTCGCCGGAGGAGCTGGGCATTTATACTACGATACATTGCACAAATGCTTTAGTAAGGTGTTGGACAATGAAACCAAGATGCTTCTTGCAAAAGGTGAATGTAATGGACATGATTTTGGAGCTATTTATTCGGTTGCTCTTGGTGGATATAAAACGGCAGCAATGGAGTTGCAGCAGGATAACTAACAACAAGCTGAGTGAGGTACAAAATGGCTAAAAAATATCATCAGTGTGTCATTAAAATGTATAGAAATAAAGATGATGACTTGCTATACTGGGCAAATAACATAGCTGGATCACCTCAAAAGGTTAAAGAGAACATAAAATCAATCGTTATGGCTAAAATACTGGGGATGAACCTGCATCCCCATGGAATCATACCGGCAAATTTTAATAAAGACTCTAAAGATGTTGTAACCTGCTTCTATTTAGAGGAGCGAAATTATCAATATCTTGAAGAGTATAGGAAAAATTTATGTGATTTAAGTGGTTCTTTTATCAGCATGAATACTCTAATTAAAGAGTTGTTCAGAACAGCACTTGAGTATGAAAATAATAACCGGCAAAACTGGTCAATAGGTTTTGTATATGGTTTGATGCAGACCATTCCGTTACACGGTATCTCTGAACAGCTGACATCTGAACAGCCCAAAAGCAGTAGCGCAAATATGTTTTTTTCATCAGGAATTCCGTTATCAGGTGTAGCAGATACACCCGTTATAACTCGCAACGGAACAGGTGGGCCTGTAAAAACGAATGAAGTTCAAGATATTAGTACCAATATGACTGATATTAAAAGCAGTAATGAACTGCCACAAAATTCATCAGATGATAATATTATAATTCACTCATCAGATGAGGGCGCTATTCAAAAAGTCAGTACAACAGAAAAAAAGAAGCTGCGCAGCGATAAGAATTTGCTGCGATTGGCACGTGGCAATAATTAAAAACATCACATCTGGTCGATATTACATCAATTGACCGGATGTGATGTTTTTATTATTGCCAATTAAATTTCAAATATATACCACGAATGCATGATTCTTCATCTTTAAGTGTAAAGCATGTACAATCTGCCACTGGTGCCTTAAAAGATAGTCCTCCAGGAATTTGAATAAATGAATCACTGCTCATATGTGTCTGAATCATGACATTATTAGACCAAATAGTGTTTGGAATCTTTCTTACATATGGAAGAAGTTTATCATTTAGTTCTGAAGCAAAAGGAAATGGCGATGGAGAATCAGCATATTTGCGCAGCATCTGCATTGTAGTTGTATCTGTCGAAATCCTATTATTTTTCAAATATGAAAGCATATCTTTGGCACGAAATTGGATTTCATTTGGGTTATAATCCGTAAAATATTCAGATTTCCCAATAAAATTTTCGTCACATACACATACATTCGCGGAAAATCCCGTTGCAACAATAGAAGGCTCACATTTTATGTAATCAGAATCATAATCTTTTTGCAAAATGCGAATATCCAAAGTTTCTGAATCCTGTTCACAGATATACATACCTGCAGGCAGTTCAACGATATTGCGCAGGCATTGTTGTTTCGACAATTGATATATTTCAATGTTTAAGCAGCCATGCTTTTTGTGCGTATTATCATAGCAAGGATCTGTTATAATAACAGTTCCACCAGCATGTTTAAATTCAGTTAATTTGTATAACATAACATGTATACTCCCCTTAACACGTAATTGTTGATAATAGTATATTTTATAAAAAAAAGAATGTAAAGAAATATTATGATAAAATAGCAAAAATTAAGGAAATAAGCAAATCAATATACAAGTAAAAAAAAAATAATCCTGTTGTATTAGATAGAATGTAGTGATATAATACATATATGGATATCACATATAAGTCAAAAAATAACATCGTCTATCTGTGCCGGTATCATGTGGTGTGGTGCTCCAAGTATAGACGAAAAATTTTAACAAATGGAATAGATACTAGATTGAAAGAACTGATTCTTTCGTATGCTGCAAGTATTTCTGTAGATGTTGTGGAGATGGAAATTATGCCAGATTATGTGCGCATGCTCATAGAGGTAGAACCTCAGTTGGGCATTCATAGGGCCGTTAAATTGCTAAAAGGATACACTGCAAAAATATTGAGAAGTGAGTATCCAACTTTGAAAACAAGAGTGCCATCATTATGGACGAATAACTATTTTGTATCCACGATGAGCAATATTCCACAAGAAATAATTAATCAGTATATTGAAAACCAGAAGACTTCACAAAGGCAGAAAGATAAACCAGGATAATGTCAAGTGATATTATGGGACATTATGGATTCAATACCAAAATATGAACATTCGCAGATATCAAACAGGAAGGGAAAAATGGCAGGAACATATAAAATAAAAATAGAGTATGCATGCGGACATACAACGGAATATAATTCAGATGTACAAAGACCTGTACAAAAAATTGATGCGGACTGTCCGGCATGCAGAAAAAAGCAACAAAAGGAGGCAGAACAGAAAAAAGAAGAGTCACAGCTGAACAAAGAGCAGCTTACCAGGAGTGCCCCAAAGCTTAAAGGTTCTGTAAAACAGATAGAATTTGCAGAAAAGAACCGCAACCGGTTTATAGCTTATTGGTCTAACCCGGAAAAAGGTGCTACATATAAGCAGGTTCCTGTTATTAAAAATATAATAAAAAATGAAAAAAAAGCCGGCTGGTGGCTTGATAATTCAAAAGTCATCTGTACACAGGAATTCATTGAAAGTTATAACAGTCCTAAACCGGAAAATACTTATGAAAATGATATAAGTATTCCAGTGACACAGGACAAAACTAAAGATATTTCCCGTTACACGTTAAAACCGGCAAAATTAAACGATACCGGAAACTGCATATACATACAGCTGTTAAATTCAGATACGCTATCAGCGATATTACTACAGCCTGCAGATGAAGTCCTTAAAGCGGTATTTATGAAAAATAATTTTACAAAACAGTCTACGGGATATACCAGAACGCTTACTGAATATTCAGGAACGTATGAAAACAGGGCAGCACAGCTTGCGATACAGCTCCTGCAAAACGGCTACGTTGTAGTTTTGCAAAATACGCATATCATTGATATGGTACGCAGCAACAGCTATATTCCGGAAAATGACAGGTGGATTAAATATTATGACGAAGGTCACTGTTATCTTGATTGGAACGGATATCAGAAGGTATTGTGCAACCGGGCACTTATGACAATTCATAATGCCCGCTGGAACAATGATTTTAAAAAAGTGGTCATTCCATTTCAGTCAGCGGCGCAAATTGTAGAATACGCCAACAATAACCATTTTTACATAGAGGAGAAAGTTAAAAAAATATTAAAAAATATAAAATGACGGAGGTAATAAGTATGCTTTTAATTTTCAGAGAAGAAAAAAATTTATACAATTTGGTAGATGCAGAAATTGTACCAGATTCGCTTAATGACAGAATCCTGATAGTTGTACCACAGGATACTGAGGATGATTCACTTACAGCATATAATGATGCGGTTATCAGACAGGTGAGGGAAGGACTTCCGATGCTGACACCATTTTATCAGGGAGCATCTGCAAGTCAGGATGACCGTGCAGAGGCCATAATTGTAGATGTTAATGATAGAGGTGAACTGGAAATTGGAGATTGCCTGTGGGTTACGGTTACAGAAACATTTGAATGTTTTGATAATTCAAGAGATTCAATGATAGGGAATGTTGATGAAATATTGAATTATGTAAATGGCTATAAACAGCTTAAATGCCATAAGAAATATAAAAACTTAAAAAAAGCAGGTTGACAGAAAGCACTTCTTTGTTTAACCATAGAACGAGGAGGTTCAATTATGACAATGAAAGATGATAATTTAAAAGGGTATATTCAGGCCGGAAGATATGCAGAGGACAACAATACAACGCTACTGGTTATATTAGAACTAATATACAGAGGTGATATGCCGGCAGTCAAAAAAAATGATGGGAAATGGTATGTTATAAAAGATTTTCCTTTCCCATTGAGCAAACGTGAATCCGTTTTGCTGCATAAATACTGTGCTGAAGAATTGTTACGGAAAAAAAATAAGATAGGCGGACGAAATGTACGCATAAGAAAATTATCGGAAACGATAAAACAATATCAGGAAATGAACCATGCCGGTCATGTTACGGATATTTATTTTGATATCTCTAACAAGAGGTTATCTGTACGTGATGTTGGAGAAAAAGGAGAAGTATGCCTGTCCAAAGAACTTATAAGCTGCTTGAAAGAAGTTAATGTTGAAAATATTGCAGAACTGGCTCGTTTACACATTGCCGAACGCAGTTATGATTCGTATCGGCTTACGACTACAAAGTCTGCAGGACATTATCCATCAAAACTCTATAAAACAGAAAAGGAAGCATTGGAAGCAGCTGAAGAGATGATAGAACAAATTCCAGAAAAACAGAAAATGATACTGACACACAAGGGGAAAAATCTAAAAGTGTGGAAACATGGATTTACACCAAAGGCTCAAAAAATCTCAGAAGCATAATGACAAGCAATTTAACAATAAAATTAATTCATAAAAGGTCTTCAAGCTGGAAATTCCCGGTTTGAAGACCTTTTGCTTCTAAAATCTCCATATTTTGGCATATAAGCATTATTTTGTGAATAGCATATAAATAGTAGCTTTGTTGCTTAAAATTCATATATGAGCTTATATGAAGGCTACAGAGCTATATAGTAATTATTTGCCAGGTGTAAAATCATTACAGGCAGAGGTTTGTGATGATATGCTGCTGCCGTCAAGCGTAAAAACAATATCTCCCTGTCGGTCTGTCCGCCAGATTTCGTAATCGGCTTCAGCAAGACGGGAAAGAGTATCACCATGTGGATGACCGTAGGAATTTCCCATGCCACAGGAAATCACGCATAAATGCTGGTCTATATTTTGCCCCATTGCTTTCAGAAGCCGTTCAGAAGATGATGAATAGCTTCCGTGATGTCCCGCAATGTAAAGCTGTGCATCAAGGTCAACCCCACGTGATTCAGCAATATCGCATAAATCATATTCGCCTTCCATTTCGAGGTCGCCCAGGCAGATGCAGGAAGTATCTCCGTAAGTAACACGAACACCAATAGAGCGGTTATTTTCATCGTAAGAATTATTATTTTCTGCGCTCAGTACCGTTACGGTAGCATCACCAAGAGAAAATGAATAGCCGCATGGCGGATCGGTAAAAACATTTCTGCCTGCAATAAGCTTCATCCATTTTTTATATATGGATCTGTCTGAAACAGTATATCCCGGCTGGTAAATGTTCTCAGCACCGTATTTAGTGAGCACTGCATAAGAGCCATTAATATGGTCCGCATGAAAATGTGTAACAAAAATTGATTCGATGGAATCGATGTTGTTTTTTTGCATATAAGAAATCAGATTGGACGTATGGTCGGCCGGACCACCGTCAATAAGCATATAGTGATGCTGCCGTCGTGAATCCACGCTTTCAACGATTATGCCCAAACCCTGTCCGACATCGATGGCATGAATGTTAACATATCCTTCTGCAGATTCAGAAGAAACGGAATCATTACTGAATGACGTATGCTCATTAGTTATTTTTCCATCCTGGGATGAAAAATAACTGTCACTGATAATCTCACCGCAACCGCTTATTGTAAAACAAAGAATGAATATCATTGCTGCAGTACAGAAATGCTTTAAATTAAGTGCTTTAAAAATATTTTTCATAAACAAAATCCTTTCGTTTCTCGTAGGTGAAAAGCAACTACCTTTAGGTGCAGGATAATTGACTAAGCAAGGTGAACTACGGATGATGGATATTCTTCACGATATTCGTAAATATCAGCTCACAATGAACCGTACTGTTTCTCACAATGCATTAATGCACGTTCAGACGTTATCATTGTGCCGCATAATAATACTGCGGTATTCCTGTATTTTAAATTTGATATGGGTAACCTTGCGTCCTTTTTTAACAAATTCAAATTCAACTTGAATATCGGTAAAATCGTTGACTTCACGGACGGCAGGCTCTAAAACAAAGCGCCGAAAATCAGGAAAGCGTTCATACGATTTTTTATCTTCAATCATAAGCAGGTGTTTTAATTCATCCAATTCAAAACATATATTTTTCTGCCAGGCATATGAGCGGAAAAGCTCGTAAAGGCGTGGTGAAAATTTTGACTGCATCTGTGTAACATACATGAGCTGGTATGCCACAAATTCAGTTTTAAGGTTGAAAAGATACGGAACCATGTCCGGATCAAGAACTATACGCACATGACCCGAACCTTTGCTTATTGTCGCCTTCGACAACCATGAAAGTGTGGTTGTTTCACCATTCGGAAGGGTTATCCACATGGATTTATCACGAAGCCCCTTTAATATATTTTTTATGTTGCTGTAATTTTTACCATTGTCTTCGTCTATACCGCAGACTTTGCAGTATTCCCGCACGTTAAATTCATATTCAAGCTGATAAGGAACACCGGCCACAGCATCCGCCGGATTAATAGGTTTAATCAATGAGCAGATATACGCTATTGTTTTCTGCTCTGGAAGCGAAAGTTCAAACCGGCTTTTTTGTATAAGACGGTTGCTTTTTACAACAAGATACTCTTTGCGCCGTAAAGCCTCTTCATCATCATTTGACATATATGACATAAACCTCCCCTGCAGTGCATTATATTTCTGCACTGTCCACCAATATTTAATATGTAAATGATAATAACATAGATATTGTGAAAAGTGAATATGTTTTCTCACAATAAGCGGTACACTTGTGAGTTATCCACATTGTCCACCGTACTTGTTCTCACATTTAAAATATTTGCTGTACCTATTCTCACAATGAACCGTACTGTTTCTCACAATGAACCGTACCTGTCCTCACATTTACCGTATCTGCTCTCACAAAAAGGCTGCGGAAAGCCAGTATTTACAAGAGATTGCAGATGTTCTAAATATATAAATATCTTAAATATCTTAAATAATATATATGTATAGAAAAAAATTAATTATATGAATTTTTATATATTTGACAACCATCTTTCATATGATATAATATGTGTGGGCTGATTATGCAGCCTTATAGCGAGGGATTTGATGCGTAGACATCAATGATTCCACTCACCAAGCCTATGTCGCTTGAGGTTGGACAACCTTATGAGATTACATAGGTACATAACTAAATCGCTCATTTATATACACCCTGTTTAAGTTGGACAACCCTATGAGATTACATAGGTACATAACAAGTATTCCTTTAAAATGAAAGTTTTGTTTGTTGGACAACCCCTATGGTTTACATAAATACATGGTTTCCTGTCTCAAGCTTTGAAGTTAAAAATGTAAAACACAATTTATAAATTTAAGAAATTCTTTTTCTGATTCAAGTATATTTTTCACCTGCACCACCTATTTACTTAATGCCAGCGCTTGACACTCTTTTTAACTGATATTAGCACAATATTTTGTCTGTATCTATATTACCAATATTTTTGCCGTACCACTTCTCACAATAAATTCGATTTTAAGTTATATAATAGTAGAAATTCCCATTACCGTACCACTTCTCACAATAAAAGTTGAATAAATTAATGATGATAGTGCAGTTTATACCGTACCGGAACTCACAATAAATTTTTTGGACTTGTAAATGTTTCACAATTATTGACATGATTTGAAAGTTACGGCTATTATTGTAGTACAGATAAATTGAAAGAAGGATATGAATATGAGACTATTCAAGAAAAAAAATGATGTAAAAAAGAGCAGCGAAAAAATAGGTGAATTTAAAATGGACTATCTTCCGGATGACCAGCATGATGGTGAATATGGAGAACATAAACCCAAAGCAAAAAACAGTGAAAGTAGAGTAATTCAAACAGAGTATGAATATGAAAATGAAAAAGATACCAATCAGAATACAGATTTGAACGAGCAGGATGAACTGCAGAAACGAATAGCACTGGGTTTTTCAATGCCGCTATCGGAAGATGTTTCGGAAATAAAAGAACAGAAAGCAGATGTACTGACGGACGATACCAATTTTATGGAACAACAGTGGCAACAAATAAAGAAAAACTATGATGTTTTTGGCAGGATAGATAAGGAACGCATAAAACAGCTGCATGATGCAGGATGCCATGATTATGATAGTGAAATTCAAAAGATGGAAGATGAACTGCATATAGAAAATATAATGCGTCGGCTTCGTATTAATTATGCAAAAACACATCGTGTTGATATGAGAGCAGTACAGAAAATTCATGATGCCGGCTGTCATTCGTATGACGCAGAAATTGAACTGATGAAGAACAGAAAGAAGTCCTGATATGATTTATGTAATAATTGCGATTGTTGCAGATATAATACTTATGCTGTATGCAATGGTTAAAAATATGCCTGCTGCCCGTTTGGCGATAACTTTTATGTGGGCATTTCTGCAGGGTGAAACATCATCTTATTTTTTTATTATTCAAAATCCTGTATATGGGTATATATCATCAGGGGTAGCAGTACTGGCATACTATCTGCTATACAGGCAGTTCAAAATAAAAAGAAAAACTAACAAGTGAGGAAAGGGTGTACCAAGGGAGGGCAAAATGAAGGATATTAAAATGGAGGATATTAAGATTGTAAACAGGGAAAATGGTGAAGTTCTGAAACCGCGGGATATAACCATTATGCGCCGTATGAATATAACGCTTCCGGAAATGCAGATATTTGTTAATGGAATACCGTCAGATATATCTTCAGATGATATTATTAAGAGTCTGGATGCGGCGCTTGAAAGAAATGATAATTGTGAAAAAGAAGCAGTATGTGGAATAGGGATGCATACACTGTGTATGCTTGCGCTGTATGTGGCCAGGGATATGGATACTTGGGGAGCAATCAATAAAGCATATTCAGAAAATGAAACGGAATATCAGAAGAGTTATGCGATTCTACTAAGTGATAATCCGGATGCAGAGGAAGTGAAAAAAATATGTTTTTCATCTGATGATTATGTTATTACAAGGCATGCCGAAAAACTTTTTAAAATGGTATATTACCATTCATTACAGGATGATACAGGGAAAAAGAATTATCCGAAAGCATATGATGATATCATTAATGCTGTTCATCCGCGTATAACGCACTATGTAAAAAAAATAGCACATGGGTTGGATATAAAAGGCTTTTTTGACAGATATGATATTTTAGACACGTATCAGGATAAAGATTACAGAGTTGTTATGTCAGCGCTCTTTCTTGGCTGTTTTAAAGCTTTAGAGCTCACAGAACTGGAAGGTGGGATGGCAGATAAAGCAGCATGCCAGTTTATTGCCGTCCTTAACAAATCATTTGATGAGATGATGGAGGGGTACAAGAAACAGCTTAAATTAAAAGAAAATACCGTAGAAGAAATATATAGACAAACCTGCGAAATTGGTCATCAGATAATGAAGGTATATGAAGAAAAAGAGGGCAAAGATTCACAGGAAATGATAAGAAAAATATTAACGATGATTCAAATAAACAGTGACTGTGCAGAGGAAGTACAGGAACTTTTCTCTAATGAGGAACTGTTTTTTGAAATTGCCGATGAACTGCTTGATGAAGGTCTTCTGACACAGCAGCAGCATAGTGAAATGGGGTATATGGTTATAGGGTATTCGACCGGACTGAATATGGATTCTCCTATATCTGGAAGAAGCATTACGCCCAAAGATGTTGCTTGTGCGTGTTACAGCACCATGGCACACTGCTGTGATATATACAGCCAGGGCGGCAGAGTACCAAGAATAGCGACACTTCAGACATGGATTATAGCACGTTCCTATGCAGAGGCGGCAGCAAGGAATAAAAAAAATCTGTCAGATTATCTGCAGACAATTGAAAAAAACATGGCTTTTCTTGAAAAAGATGAAGAAGCGGAAAAAACCGGAAATGGAAAGAGTATACCTGATGAAACGGAAAATTTGAAGAAAAATGTTGCATCCAAACTGGCTGATAAAGATGCAGCAATTCTTGAACTGTACAGGGAAAATCTGAAGTTATCAAAACAGCTGGAAAAGGAAAAGGAAAATGCGAAAAAGCTGGCAGATAAACTCAAGACAATGAACCGCGAGAAAATAAATGAAACAAATGAAGATAGATGCGAAATGCCAACTGCAAAAGACATGCTGCAACGTATCAATGAATCAGGAAAGAAACTTCTGGTAGTAGGAGGAAACGAGCGGAAAAACCGGACAATAAATAATATGATTCCATTAATGATCTGTACAGGAATGAATGATAAATTTGATCCGGCACTTATTGCAAACAGTGATTTTATATTTTTTAATCCGCAGGTAGCAAGCCATCATTTATTTAAAAGACTGCAGAGCCTGTGTGAACGTTTCGGCAAAAAATTCACATACATAAATTCATCGAATAATGATGCTATCATAAAAAATATATATGAGGCGATGTTTTAAGAATCATACAGCCCATCCCCGGCGGTGAGAGCCGGAGATGGGCTGTATGACATATTTTTGTTGTTGTATGATATTTACTGCATTATAATATAAATATAAAATTTTGCGAAAGTGGGGGATTATTTTGGAATTTATCAAACAGTGTAAAACATGTGAATATAATTGTTCTGGAATATGTACAGGATATGGTGAAACATATAATTATGGCGAAACGATCACGGATGAAACACGTTCCTGTGATGACTGGAGTGCCGGATTCGAGTATTTTTCCGAAATAACAAGAGATGCGCCATGGTATGTTCGTGAACCTTATCAGGACTATAAAATTAATTATTCAACCTTTGAAAAACTGCTGGAGGCCGATGCTAAAGGAAAGGCCATTGAAGTAAATATTTATGATGCAATAAGGGAAATCTATGGATTAAGTCTTGTTGATTTAGCGGTGCTGCTTGATGTCACTTTTGGCGTGATGTATCGTGCCAGAAGTGTAGCAACTCCTGACAAACGGCTGAGAAAGTTTTCAAAAATACTGTGTATTCCAACAGATTTTTTCAAAAAAATAACTACTCATGATTTTGAGCAGTTAAAAAAATGTAAAGCGGAATTTGAACAAAGCATCGATATGCAGGCTGTTTTAAAAAGCGTGCCTGAATGGAAACAGAAATTAATATTCCATATCGCAAATAATATGCACTGTCCAATGCATATAGCTAAAGAAATCGCCCGTGTTGATAAGTTAAACTGGCAAATCAATAGTAGCGATTTGTTAAATAACAGTGAGAAAACGTTGGTAGACTGGGTGTCAAAATCCGCTATCAAACAAAACCGTAAAGCAGTATCAATTGAATATTCATTGGATATTGCGGCATTGATGCATTTTCATGCTAGATATCAGAATAAGAGCAAATAACAGAGTTATCAATGTATCTGCTCTTTACAGCAAAATTATTATTGTGAGCATTGTAATTGTACCGCAAATTTCCGGTAATAATATTCCGGGATTTTGCGGTATGTTTTTGCCTTGAAAATATTATAAATTTTTTCCCTTGCTCAATTATATCACTGTGGTCTAATATTAGGGCAATGTTGATAATATATTATCTAAAATTAGAATACGTATATTTGCGTAAAATGGTAAATAATCATACTTTACTCAATTATGCATTTGTAAACTTTATAATATTGGGGTTGACATATGTCTAATATTAGAGTAATATATGGGCGTGGAAAGGTGAATTTATTACCACAATATGATAAAGGGAACTGCACAAAATTTCCCGATAAAAAAAGTGCAGAGAAATGGAGAAATATGAAAAGAATTTTATGGTTTAGCAGACATGAGATGACAAAGGAACAAAGAGAAGCACTCGGAGAGTGTGAAATCGTACAAATTAATAAAACAATCAGTTCCGCTTATGAATTAAAAGATGAAGTAGAAAAAAGTGACATAATTGCAATTGTTGCTCCGATTAACATTCAGCAGCAGTTTTTACAAATTGCAGGAAATAAACCGGTTATTATGGCTGTCAATGACAGGGTGCTTGTTCCGCAAGAAGACGGGACGGAAGATAAAGTGGAGTTCCGGTTCGTTAAATGGGAAAGGCTTATTAAAATTGATATTATCAAGGAAGATTTCATCATTATCTAAATTCAAAATGATGTAATAAAAATCTTACACAAATGATGCGCAGAAATCAAACATCTTGCAAGTACAAAAGATGGGTCGCAATAAACTTAGTGGATAAAATGGAATGATTAAAATGAAGAAATGTTGTGCTGATTGTAAATATTGTATTACAATTCCAAGAAATAATAAATATGGAGATGTAGATCACCTGTGTATTGTAACAGATTATTATATCGGAAATATCAACAGGGATAGAAATAAAATAAAAATTTTTACTCCTGGTGGAAGGGAATTAGAGTGCCAATATGAACAAAAGTAATAAAACAGCAATGTCAGCTTTGGAATATTTTGTAGCAGGTGGAAAGACAAAGTTGTAAAATATGAGAAAATTGTAATACTTACTTAAAAGGGCTTTTGAGGAAATATATCAGGGAAAATAATAAAGGGGCAGTAAAATAAATATGAAAACGATAAGGGAACAGACAGAGTGCAAACCATTAAATATTACAAATTATATTAACAAAAAATATCCGGATTGCTGGAACATGCTTGAACAGATGCGGGACTGTGGTGTGGAATATGACAAAAAACGTTGCTATGTCCCAATCGGAGCATGTCTGGCGGTTACGGGCCAAGAGAAAGATATGATGCAGTCAGTATATGATTCACAGATTATGGCTGCTGTCGCTTCATGGAGAATACACAAACAGGTTTACCGTTTTACACCGGAAATGCAGGATATGCTCATGAAGCAGAATGGAGGCAGTGATATGGTTGTACCTGTTCAGGCTTTAGACAATATGCCATATCAGTGCATATACATTAAATTAAATGGAGATACCGGTACCGACGGTTTCTTTGTTCATTTTGAGTCAGATGTAAATACAGGCGGATTGGAACTGCGTTTGTTGCTGGTTGACGACAATAACAGCTGTCAGCCGCTGATTCTGCACTTGAATGAAAATGAAACATTAAAGGATTCTGTAGAGAAAATGCTTGACGAGTCACAAAAAAATGGAATGGATTTTGCAGAATCAGTTAAAACATTGGGAATAGGGCGTGAAGGATACATACAGGAATATGTATCCATGGTAAAGCCGTATCTGCAGCTGGTACTGTATCTTTGCGCTGAGAACAAAGAAGTGAGTGAAAATCCGGAACAGAAGCGGATCACACGGATACCGCGAAAAAAGGAATATATACGCGATAAATTTCGTGAGGTTCAGATGTGGGATTGTGGAATAAATATAACGGAAACAATACGTAAATTTGGCAGAAGTCATGCTACAGGTACTGTTTCAGTAAACAATGAGACACAGCAGGAAATAAGCGGAACACCAAAACGTCCGCATAGCCGTCGTGGGCACTGGCATCATTACTGGATCGGTCACATTGGAACGCAGGATAGAAAACTGGTGTTAAAATGGGTGGCACCTACATTTATACATGCCGGTACGGCAGCGGTGCAGATTAATGTGGTACAGGATTTAAAAGGGCAGGAAAAAAATGATTAGATATAAGATTGATGTATTTGAAGTGATGCGAAGATACGGCTATACACAGAACAGACTGAGAAGAGAAAAGATTCTTTCGGCACAGACTATGCAGAATATTAAAGAAGGCAAATCCATTACACTGGAAACATTAAACACGATATGCGTTATATGTCGGTGTCAGCCGGGTGATATTATTGAGGTAGTCCCAACAGATGAGGAAAAAATCAGATTTTTTTAAAAGAAAACGAGGGGATAGAGTGGAGGTAATTATGAAAAAATCCGGAATAACGGTTGACTTCCTGATAAATAAAATGCAGGAAGCTGCCGGAATTGAAGATAAAGAATATTTCCAGCAGGAATTTAAAAAGGTCTTGTCCGAAAATATAGACTGTCTGGAAACAGCTGCAATCCGTTTGTCTGACCATGATTTTGGTGGCAATATTGATTATTCGTACATGTCACCGTGCATAAATATCGTAGTAAATTTTGGGAGGTATGAAAAATGATGGATTTATTCAGATTTGCAAAATTATATGGATTGGAGCTTAAAATAGAATATAACAACTTTGATGAAATAGTTGTGAAATTTACTACAGAATATGGTAATGAATATATTCGCAGAATACAAAGCTATGAATTAGATAGTGAAGAAAGCAAAATGAAAATGCAACAATTAATCTGTGACTGGTGTACAGAAGAACTCAGATTAAATAGAAAATTATTAAAACTCGTAAATAATGAGAAAGTGAAAAAAGAAGATATTAACTTTTTTCTATTAGAAAGAGGACTAGAGCTTAATGGATATGGATTAGACTTTACGGATTTTCCGGAAAAAACGTTTGGTGATTGGGACAACACATTCCATAATCAGCTTGATGAAGCAATCGAACAGAACCGCGAAGAACTAGAAGAAGAACATGGGAAAAAGCATCTAAGAGAGCTTGAAAGGCAGTACAAAAATGAGAAACTTGATATTGAAAAATATAACGAGTATCAAGAAAAAATTTTCGGAGGCTGGGACGAATGGTTAACCGCCGAGTACGAAAAGTGGGATAAAGAGTATGATCACAAAAATGAGTATATTGATGAGTATATAAAATATGCTCTCAAAATTATAGCAGAACTTCCTGATGTTGATTACAAAATCGTATTCAATAAAGAATACCGGGATGTTCCGTTCTATTTAGTCGCTGTGGGAGTAAAGGCGACTAAAGAAAATTGCAAACTTTTCGTTGTTAAATCGTATGATATTAATGATGTGTATTATGAGTATGCGGACGAAACCGAAGATATCTCTATATCCTTAGGCGATGGCTGGGACCATACAGCCAGTATCAGTTATCCATATTAATAACAGCTAAACTATTTTAAATGATGTTTTATCACCTGATGAAATTTTCCAATTGACTACTGATGTGAACAATAAGCTTTTATCTGATGAAATGCAGAATGAGATTTTTAAGCAGGCACAGAAACAGTCATACAGCTATAAACTATTTACTAAAACTGTGCTACAGAATCTAGAGTATTCTGAAGCATAAAAGCAATATCTAATACGCTGCAGGACAGATGGTATGCAGCGTATTGAAAAAATTTGCAGTGCTGAATTTATCCATAGACTGGTTCATAAAGAGGCTGTCAGATTTTTTTAAAAGGCTTGACAAAGTAAGAATTAATTGATACATTTAATATAGATAGTAGCATTTGATGAAACTATAACATATGATGTATTGAAATATGTTTTAGTATTAATATATTTAAGAGACTATGAAAAAGTCTGTGAATCAAACATATTTAAATTAACTATAACACAAGGTGTATTGAAACAACTCAATTAACTCAATTTATAAAAAGCTCTCCCTCTTTTTAGAAGGTGAGCTTTTTATAAATTAATCATGTTCATAAATTTTTCGTAAGCAGCTACCCATCACTTTTAGATGGTAGGTAGCTGACTGTGCCAGCATTCGACAGTTTGTTGAATGCTGGCACTTAAAAATTATTAGTCTGTTATAATATTACCCCCAATTTATACATAAATGTTTAAATGTTTCTTCAATTTCTGTTGAATTATCGGAAGTATAATCGCCGATTGTTTTACCGTTTTTGTAGATATTGCCCCAATATCTGTTGCAATCGTTAAAAAATATACTTATTCTGTCTGCTGCCTCTATTTTGTCATCATACCACATATCAATATTTATCATATTGTTACCCACTTTCTTATATGTTTTACCTATCGGAGTAAAAGCGGTGGACGGAACTGAGCCGTCCAAACTGCCATTACTGTGAATTACTCTTCCGGACTTCCCCAGCCGGACAACTCACATGGGTTGCCAATGCCGTCTTCCCAATTGCCGGTTATTGGGTCTATGCCGTTATTCAAATCGGCTACACGGGCTCTGTAGTCATCAGAATCACCGCAAATTATGCGACCTAAAAACTCACCGTTAATAAGCTTTACAACGAAAGTGTCACAGCCGTTGCCCTCAACCGTTATACCGGTTTTAAACTCCCAGTAATCATCACAATTAAACTCAAACATATTCCATATCCTGCCTTTTTTTATTATTAAATGTATTATTGTGCCGTTTTAATAATGCAGCGGCTTTTTTTCTCTACACTTACATAGTACATGATAATAGACAAAAAAGCAATGCAAAAAGTACACAAGAATAGACAAATAATTTGTGCATATTGCTACACGATAATAGACATTGACAACGTACTCAAAATTTATTATTATATGCTTGCAGAATTAAAGATGTTGTAAGTGAAAAAGCTGCGGCTTCAGATATTGGATTCTGCATTATAGAAAGAATAAGTATACGGCTTTTATTTTTGCTGGTTATATACTTATTAATAAGAGGTGAAATAAAAATGAAAAATCCATATGGAACAAATGGAATAATCGACTTTTCTCGTTTATGGGAACTGTTAGAGCGTCGTGGCCATAACAAAGCTTGGTTAAGGGCAAATGGGATTCATGCCAATACCATTGTTAAACTTAGAAAAAATGAAAATGTAACCTGTGAAGTTTTAGCGCATCTATGTCATTTGCTTGACTGCCAGGTGTGGGAAATTTTAGAATATAAGAAAACAGAAAATACACGAAAATAGACTATTGACAAATACACGAAAATAGACTATAATGGATTTATCAAAAGAAAGGAGCTGATATTAAATGTTTACTATACCTGTAAAAATGAAAATTGAAGATGAATTTTTCAATTTTATAAGAAAATTTCAAAAAATTGGGGAAATTGAGGAAGGCACAATTTTGATGGGAGTTAAATGCCTGGATTCTGAAGGCTGCCTCTCAAGGATTAAGCTTTTTTTAATCACGGACGAAAAAGAAGCAGATGCCGTATTATTTCACGATAAAACAAATACATATTACAGTCTCAAATCATATGAACGTTTTAAAAGTGACTTAAAAGAAGAAAAAGAAAAGTTACGAGAAGAGCTTGAGCGAAAAGTGCTTATGAACAAGCTTCATTTAAACGAATTGTCAGATGACGATTACTGGAAGTGTATGTTGGATGAAGATGAAAGATTAACAAGTGATGAAGCATCCCAGATATATAACACTATTAATGAGAAGCTTCAAACAACTGAAATGCAGGACGAAGTTTTTAAGCGTGTTACAGAAAAATTGGCAAAAGAAATAGCACAATATTTTGTTACACAGGTTGTGCTTAATGATGATTACTGCAGTATTGGAAAATTAGTATCCATAACTGGAACGGATCCATTTAATCCTTTTATTAGGGCAATTCCGGCAGAAGATGGAATTTTAAAGAGAGAAGGAAATAAAAAAATCGTGACAGACGGAATATATATGTTTGTTTGGGAACGAGATAATCTTCTCGTAAAAATATACGAATACGACATGAAAAATGACAAAAGAATGACCGGGGGGATTCGTGAAGAAGTTTTTAACGGATTTGCACAATATGTTTTACATGAACCTGACCTGCTGGAAAAATTTTGCAATGAAAATAATGTTGAACTGGTCCAGGTACCAGAGTGGAGTGTAGACAGACATGAAAAATTAGAAAAGCTGTTACAGGCAGCTGGAATCAAATAGGCAGCTTTCAAAAAGGAGGTATATTATGGCTGGATATAATGGATGGTCCATGAGCAATAATGCAGTAGCAGCTTATGAAGATGGTGAAAAACCATTAAGCAAATGGACAAAGGCAGATATCTTTGATGCAATAAAAGAACAGGAAATTGAATTAAAATGCTCAATAGAAAGCTTAAGGAAACTTCCGGTAAAAATTTTAAAAGAAATGTGCCTGAGATATTCTTCATGGCATCACACCAGCAACCATTATAATCGGACAGATTTTTATTCGTTAGATATTAATTATATTGAAAATCTGTCTGATGAAGAAATTGACAGGCTGATCACAGAATATAAAGCAGATAAAAAGACAAAAGATAAACCTTTAGAAGAAAAATGGAGGTGTGCTTTTTTGGAGTGGTCTGGAACTAGAGCACATCCCAAAGCAACGGAAATAATTGAGGAAGGTGTTGTAAAAGGCGACTGGTTTTTTAGAAAAGACGGTTCTAAAAAGAAAACGTCAGCAAATGGTTTTAGATTTATTGAAAAAATTGGAGGTTGATATAATGGCATTTGTAAATCCACAAGGAATAAAAATTAGTTTTGAGTGTTCAGAATTAATTGAAGAACTAAAAACGGACATTGCGGAATTTGGTGGCGATAAGATTGTCGCAGTTTGGTGTAAAGATAATTCAGGGGTTACGGTTTATACTAATTATGATTTTATCGAAGAGGAGCAGCCAATAAAAGAAAGTGAACTTCAGGAAGGCGAATATATACAGAAAATGACAATGAGTGCGTTGTTGATTTTGTTGAAAAAACAGAATGAGATTTTTTAGTAAGATGCGGAAAAGAAAGGGTGCTCCACAGGGGGATGCGAAAGGTGATAAAAATGAACAAAGAAAACTTGAAGATACAGTATAATGTGGACGCCGACAAAGTAAAGTGGCGGGAATGCGAAAACAGAGGTTACAAATGGGAAACCTCTGATATAAGCCCAAAAGGGTACTATATTAACAAAGAGGGCAACGACTACACGGTTGTAGATGCCAAAACGAATAGCGTGTGTAAAAGCGTACATGATTTATCAGCATTAGAGGAAGAACGGAAAATGAGAACGGAAAAAACAGTCGTAACGGATGGTATCGCCCTGTGGACATGGAACAGGGATGAACTTAAAGAAAAGATATATGAATTTAATAATGAACATGAAAAGAAAATGCTTATAGATAATGCATTCAGCGCTAACGGGTTTAGCTGCTTTGGGCTGGGGTTTTATGGCGTGGGATTGGAACTGTTAAAGCAGTTTTGCAAGGAAAATAATGTCAAATTAGTACAAGTACCACCGGTTAGTGTAGACATGCACAATTGCCTGGACAAATTAATGGAAGCGGCAGAAATAAAATAAAAAAAGGAGAACGTGAAAAATGAATGATATTAGAATTGAGACCAAGGATAAAAAAGCGTATGTATATACACCATATAACAAAAACTTTGTACAGAAAATTAAAAAAATTAGATGCGCAGCATGGAATGGTAGCGCGTGGACCGTAGATGCGGATTTTGTCCCGGCTGTCCGGGAAATCGCAAAAAGTATTTATGGATATGATGATACAGAAGAAGTTGAGGCAGTAACACTGCGGATTACCTTCATGCAGGATAAAGAAGTATATCATGATGATATTCGATTATTCGGTAAAACCATAGCGTCCGCATACGGAAGGGATAGTGGTGCGAAATTAGGAAAGGATGCTGTACTAATAAAAGGCAATGCATGCAGCGGTGGAAGCGTAAAAAATTGGAGAACAATTATAGTAGCGGAAAGCGTAATATTATTAAATAACGTGCCGCGTCAAATGTACGAAAAGAAAAAGGGAGTATACGATCCGGAAGAAATAAAAATTGAAATTGTAGAAAATGATAAAATTGATATAAATAAGCTTAAAGAGGAGAAAGAACGGTTATTGAAAAGAATAGCTGAAATTGACAAAGTGTTGACAGCAAATGCAGGTGAGTTTTAAAATCCGCATATAATGTGGTCGATGGAGATAGTATCAAGAGTCGTAGAGGCAGAATGGATAAACTTAATATTATTAATGAAAATTGGGCAAAAAAAGAGACAAACATTTCTATTTCGGTAAATGAAATAATTGACAAATATAACAGTTTTGTAGAGCTTATGCATTATGTAGAAATGAACTATGAATATGAGGGGTGTGAACATTCAGAACATGAAATTAAACTCATCAATGAACTTGAAGAGTGGTTATTAGAACTTGAAGATAAGGCGATAAATGCCGATGACTGAAATGATAGCATCTAACGGGAGGTTAAAATACTATAATGAAGATTATATATTCTAAATTTGAACAGGATAATATAAAGAAAGAAAAGTCAAATGTAAAATCATATGTTCCAGGAGCATTTAAGGAGCATTTAAAATTATCACTTGTAAAAATTCCTTTTATAATTGTTTTTCTTGGATTTGCACTTTTACTTATATATTCACATCCTTTTTGGGATGACTTTATAAGTGTAGGTGCAAAAGAAGGTGATAATAGAGACGGTAGTAATTTATATACTTATGTTTTATTCTTCGCTTCAAGCTGTTTCGTTGTTTATAGTAGCTTAATAGAATGTGTTCATTACATCATATCTCATATAAATACACCATGTATTCAAAAAGAGAATGATAATCAGAAAAAATTGAAAGAACTTAATAAAATAGATAAACTTTTGGACTTGCAAAATGAAATAAAAAGTTATGTTATATTGGGCGAAGCTGAGTTTGTTTTTAATGAAGATGAAGGAACGCTGGAAATAACTGTAAACAATAATGATTGTTATATAAAAAAGACTTTTCATATAAATGATGAACTGAAAAAGTCTGTACAGGAAGAAGGGGTATTGGACTTTTCATATTTAGATAGTTACGAAATCACAGCTGCCAATGAAGATTAGAAAACAGGAGGAAAAACATGGAAAATTTAGTAGTTGACGGTGCATACCGTATAATGGATTATCCAATGAATATTGTAGTAAAAATAGAAGATGAATATTATTTATTACCGGCTTTGAACAGGACAAGCAATGATTTGACAAAATTTAAAAAATTACCGAAAACAATTGTAAAGAACAAAGAATTACATGAGCTTTTGGATTTTGAATATGTTACAAAGGAACTTGAAAAGAAATCAGGATACGAAATAAAAGTAGGCAGAGCAATAACAGATGAAGAATTTGCCAGATTAAAACAGAAATTTAATCTAACGGAAGATGATATTTCTGAACCATTTGAATTTAAAAAAGGAGCGATTTTTGGAGAAAAATACGAGATAAAGTATACTTGCCTTCAGATACAATTGGATAATAAGGATGCAATGGAAATGGAACAGAAATTAAAAGAGAAAGGAATAGAAGCAGCCAATATTGCGGCAGACAGGCTTAATATTAGAATTAATAAATAAATGATTCTTACATTGATACGATGTTTGTTTCAGTATGCACTTATAAGCGGAGAACTGCCTGGAAAGTGGAACAAAGGTACTTACATAAGCAAGACGTCGCTGTACGAAACTACATAGATGTTGTAGCAGGGAGATAACGAAAAATTATTAAAAGAAATAACAAGGGAGAAGGATAATTATGGTTACTTTACGTTTTTATTGTGTTTACAGTGGTATCACTCTTTGCGTTATGCTCCTTTTGGGAATAAGTATGTTTTTTACTCAATCAGAAGACATACGAGAGATAGAAGTGAAAATAATTATAATCATAAGTATGGTTTGTATGATTATAGGCGAGCTGCAGCTTGCAAAATAGTGGAGAGTTTTCCAGGCAGAATACCCAAAAGTGGAATTTAGTATAGAAAGTGAGGGTGATTATATGAAATGGAATATAGTACATGAATGTGATAACGACAATGGAGAACCTACGCAATGGGCTTGCAAATTAACAGAAGATGGTCAGTTTGTTTGGATTGATAAAATCGGAGAATGTGCTTCATATGGAATTACAAATAAGGCAAGTGGTGATGATTATTTGTATGTGGCAGGTTCATTGCAAGGTGCAAAACGATGGGTTAATAAGAATCTGATTAAAGTATTATAAAGAGGTTAAGTGATATGAAAGTATTGTGTCCTAACTGTGGGAAAGAATTTGAATTACATAAATTACTATTTTTTGGACAAAAGTTCTTCCTGTTTTAGAGAAATTTTCAGGAAATCTTCAGATGCAAATGGATAATAAAAATACAATGGAAATGGAACAGAAATTAAGAGAGGAAGGAATAGTAGCAAACAAGGATAAAGATGTATGGAAAGATTAGAAAACAAAACTGTATTTACTGTAAAGATTAAGGAACGTTCTACGGGAAAAATAATTGAATTAAATCCTAACATAAATAATTCTTACGTTGATACAATGATACGTTGTTTGTTCCAGCAGGGAGAGTATACACTTATAAGCGGAGAACTGCCTGAAAAGTGGAACAAAGGTACTTACACAAGCGAGACGTCGCAGTACGAAACTATAGCTGTTGCCATAGGAGATTTAACGGCTGACTGGACAAATGAACAGTGGCAGCAGGCGTGTGATAATGGCTGTATACTGGACAATTATGAAAAAATAAACATATTCTTGAAAGGTTTGTTCCCGGCATATACGAAATATGATATGCGAAAGCTTCATATCTTATATCATGAGGCAGAGTACAGGTTTTTAAATGAATATGGTGCATAAAGAAACAGTTTGTAGTATTTATCCCATAATCCTAACGCTATAATCCTATAAAACCCGCTGTATGCCGTTTTAAGGCTCATACAGCGGGTTTTGTGTTGTGGCTATAGAAATAGTGGGTCATGTAGTATACACTGCGTATAGTACAGCGTAAGCGTGTAGGGTTCGCTACATTTCGGAAGCTTGTAAATATTTGTGGCTTCCGGACCATAAAAGATATTCCCATCGCTTGATATATGGCATCCGGTGCGGTAGGAATCCTTTAGTGTAATGCAGAATGTATTTCCTGCCCCAGTCCGTCCTAAATGAAATATGCCGTCAAAATCACCGGCAGACGGCAGGTCATCATCTTTTGCAATTATGGCCGAGTTATCCAATGAAAAATTTAATCCCTTTGAAAATTCCATGCTGCAGATTACAGCATAATATTGGACAAGACCGTCATTTTCGGTTTTCCATAAAAAGCGTACACCTGCAATACTGTCAAGGTCCCTGCGCGAATTAAAAAGCAGTGGAATACCATCTGCAGATATGGCTCTGTTCCTAATCATGCACATGCGGCTGCGTCCTGAACCGGTGTCAAGCCGGACACAGTTGACATTGCGGGTATGTCCGTTTTTTAAAATTATCTCAATGGCAGCATCCGTGAGGTGTGAACCGTTCACACATTCAAATTCAGGTACCAGCATAAGCCGGCAGTGCAGTTTTTTGTCGGGCATTGTATTTGGATATATTACAGAGAAAGCATCCCGACTGGTGTCATAATATTGAAGTGGTTTGTGCATAAATTAAACAGCCTCTCCTTTCGGCATTTGAGCGAAAACCGGATATTTGAGTACCGAACGCGAAACACTGCTGCCAACTCCATGAACAAGCCGGATCCACGCATCTGAAAAAAAAGAGTGGTAGTGCCGGGTAAGTCCGATTTTTGTATGTTCAACCGGCTTGGAAGCAAGTATGCTAAATACATGGGATATTGCCGTCAGTCCGGCTGCATCATCTGTAAAGGAACCACTAGTAATGTGAATGGTTCCCTGCAGTGAAAAACGTTCTATGCATATATCCCCAAATGTTTCATCAGGAAAATATATGAGTTCAGAAAGTTTCTGTATTACAGTATCAATTCTTTGTGCGGTTTTATCCGGCGTATCGGCGGGAGTTACCTCAACATTAATGAGCAGCTCTTTACGATAATCGATTTTAAAGCTGTCAGGAATAGTGACATCATCTTCATTATACGGAATACATGTACCGTTTTTAGTGTACGGCATAAGAATCCTCCTTTATTTACTTTTTGTTTATTGTTTTGTTCTGCATATAGCTGTAACGCAGAACGAATTAATTATGATATATCATAATTAATTTTACGGCGGCAGCAGGATGTTTGCCGTAATCTGCCTTTTCGCCGCATAATGTATACGATACCGGCAGAAACCCGGATTGTTCCAAAGGAAAATTGTTGCTGTGAAAATAGGATTGTAATTTGAAATATTTTATATACATGGAACAATGTGCGGTGGTAATGGGTATGACTCCGTACCGCCCGAGTTTTTGCAGTGTATCAGTTAGTTTAAGTAAAGAATATCGCCTCCCATTCCATTTTTAGTTATGATGCCGTTCAAGAAAACCGGAAATTTTGAATCCGGTCTGCCGTAACCTCTTGCGGCATCCTGATATACTGTCGTATCAAAGAATGCGAACAGTCCGTTCGATTCAGGCAGGGAACGCATGGCAGCCTTAATATCTGCCTTAGTAATGAACAGGGGCAGGGCAAGCCGACCATTCAGTATCATTTCCTTTGCCTGCGTAACAGAAATGTCCGGATACAGGCATTTAGCCGTAATACAGCGTCCCTTTTTACGCAGAACGTTATAACAGTATTCTGCAAGGTAGTTATATGCGGCAGCAGCGGAATCTACTATACAGATAAGACGCATGTCGCGCTGTGCATCAATTCCGGTCCGTGCAATATATTCCCTAACACGGATACGTGCGCCGTAATCGGAACTCAAATCTTCAATATATACATCCGTCATACAGCCGTCTTCATCCTTTATACAGTAATAATTGCGGAATACGACAGCATGTTCCTCATCCAGTTTGGCTTTGTGGCCGGGAAGAACATTGCATATGTTACCGGATATAATGCCATATGCAAAAAGGTACTGCAAAATGGCAATGTATGCACCGCTGAAATGCGGATGCACACCAAGGAATGTATCATACATATCAGCCCCGTATACCGTATATACAGAAAATCCATTAAGAACTGCTGCCTTTAAAGAGCCTGCAGCAATAGGATAGGATGCAGGAAGCTCCCTGCGTATGGCATTTTCTATCAGCTTTTTCTGTTTGCGGTATACCAGATAAAAATCCTTTGACTCATCAGTAATGCCTTCACTGCAGTAATCCTGTGGAATCTCGTGTACTGCAAGGATATCCTGGAAGCTTTCGAGCAGTTCTACACGACTTGTCATATCAGTGAGTTCTGGAATCATAGTAAGCAGACAATATATCGCATCAATTTCCTGTAGCCTAAATTCAAGACCGGCAGCAGAAAGAAAATGCTCATATATGCCATGACAATTTTTAAGTACCTGCCGCATTGTTAAAAAACCATCTGCAAGTCTGCGTGTCTGCAGTTCCTGAAGCAGAAGGCTTGCTGTATTAAGAAGCGTGTCTGCATCGGCTACAGTGTACCGGCTCATGCCGTCAGGAGTGCGCCGCCCGGGAATGCGCCGATAATTGGCACATACACCTGAAGGATGTATAAGAAATATGATGTCAGCGGTTTCATACGTATGTGTCTGTTCTATATTGCTGTTAAGACATTCAAGGTGATTCAGATAAGCCTCCAGCTTTGAAGCAACCACGCCTGCGCGCTGTGTGCCGGTGTGAACCTCTATGAAATCATCAATAAGTGTTTTGCCGGCATACAGGGTTGTATTGGTTGCGTCCGGTACGCAGTAGCGTACAGAATCATCGTCACTGCGTACAGCCTTTTCTGTACAAAGCCGAAATATAACAGGGTAATGGTTATTACCCAGTATATATAATAAGTAATCATTAAATCCGGCCGCATGTTCCATATTTTCGCTATGCGAAAACGGCAGCGCTGGAATACTGCTTTTCAGTGAATTGGCAGACTGCAGTATACTGTCTGCCAGGGCAGCAGATTCTTTTGACAGATAGTAGAAGTTCTTATCATCATAGGAATTCTGCTCTATCACGTTGCCGAGTGCCGCATAACTTCGCTTAACAAGTGACATATACTGTTTATACTGTACACCGTTTGAAAACAGTCCGAGATACTGCATCTGTTTGCGGAAAGCACCTCCAGATTCTGCAAGGCAGAGAAGTATAATGTCCTGTTTGCGGTGAGGAGTATTTTTTAACAGCTGCTGCATATTTTCCAGTTCTTTACCGGAAAGTATGTCAGTACAGTGACCGGTAAGTTTCTGCAAGATTATCCAGTTTTTCGGATAACTGCTGCCCGCAAGGGAAGCATCATAGCTGTATAGCTCCATATATTTATATCATTCCTCCAAATTAATTAATGCTGGTTCATTTTCTTTTTATTGCTGCTGCCAGAATAGAAAGAAAGGAGAAAAACTGGCAGCAGTGCAAAAATAAATAATGTACTTATCGTACCAGCATATTGTTAAACAAAGATGATATTTAAGTCAAGCGGCTTTTTAATTTTTTTGTGGGAAATTTTTTCTTAAAATAAGAAAAAAAGAAAAATAAAATTAGAAAATTCATTTCTTAAAATTTTAAATAGTGTTTTACACTTTTAACTTCAACACTTGGGACAGGAAACCATGTATTCATGTAAACCATAGGGGGGTTGTCCAACAAAAATAAGAAATTAAAAACGCAGATTACAGTTATGTACCTATGTAATATCATAGGGTTGTCCAACACTATAATTGATGACACTGCTGTTCCATGAGTTATGTACCTATGTAATATCATAGGGTTGTCCAACTGCATTTGATACACCATATAATCAATGTAAGTTATGTACCTATGTAATATCATAGGGTTGTCCAACCTCAAACGACATAGGTTTGGTGAGTGGAATCATTGATAGCAAGCATCAAGTCCCTCGCCATCAGGCTGCATAATCAGCCCACGAATATTATAACATACGAAAAACGGTTGTCAATTAAGTTTTAGAAATTGCATGTCGGACATTTTTTGCAGAACGGAGAGGAAAACACAAAAACGCATCGCTGCTGCCAATACGTCAAATGATATGAAGGAATGTTGATTTTTCGCGTGTGCCATGCGGGCAGGAAGAAGAAAAGAGAAAAAGAGAAAAGAAAATTAATATATTAAATTATATTAATATACAAATATAACTTAATATAAAATTAATATATGAATATAAATTCACGTAAAGTAAGTAATGCCACTGACACCCGCCTCCGCGCGGGCAGGCTGTTGATGATGACCGACGGAGATTTGCTTTTTTATAATAAGGGAAGAAGGAAGAGAAGAAAGGGAATTTCATATGGCAGCAGACCAATATATGAAAGAGGGGAGATTGAAAGTTGAACAGCCACGCGGGCTTACGTCGGGCAGCAGGGATAGTATATTATTATATATTGTATATTGTATACTGTATACACCGATACCAGCCCCAGCCCTATTCTCTATATTCTAGTTCGTCACGTTAATGTATCTAATACTATATAAGTAGGTATCGTTTAACAGATTAAATTAATAAGAGTTATACATCAAATAGAGTAAAATATTAAATATAGTAAAGTAAATATAATCAGTAAGTAGAAAAGAAATTACTAAGTAGTATCATACGGATAGAGTCAGTATAAGTCAGTATAGCGATAAAGAAAAGAATTTAATTAATCACTAGAATTTAAGATTGTAAAACATAGGTTATATCATATAAATCATGAAAACTTGAATTTAGACGTAAAGAAAGGATTTTGATAGAAAACATAGAAGATTAGGGTATTAGTTTCATCAGCCCGACATGGGGCAATCAGGCTGTATATGCGGGGTTTGTAAAGGATGCGGCAGACAACAGAGGTTATATGCTTTGATAAAATATAACATGGGTGATAATTCATGTTATAATCGTGAATATCACCCATGCGTGCGACTGTAGAAATTAATTGTTACTATCAATAATGCAGTGTTTAATGCTTGATTATTACCAATGTTTTATTGCGGCAATTTATAATCTTCAAAATATCACTGAAGTTATTTCACGGTGTATCATGGCAATATGCTACTATTTTGTAATGATATCAGTTTCAAATTCCGGTACGATATCTGCATTTCTACACATTTTTTTAAATGTGCGTCCGGCGGTATCGGTGATTATATCAGTTGCCATATACACATTATCTGTTGGACTTATGATAGACAGCTTATAGTCGTCATATCCGGCAAAACTGATATGAAATTTTGTAAAACAACTCATCTGAAGCATGGAATTAAGCATTGCAACAAAAAATTCTTTGATAGTAAAATCATATTTAAAATCGCTTGAATTAGCCTGTAAAGTAACAACTGAATAACCCGAGTCATGTTTAAGACAATCTGGACCGGTATAACTAAATATCATTTGTCCAGGAACATCAATAAATACACCGGGACCTGAAATAGTTGTTACATCACTAAGATTGTAAGCATAACATGCGATTCTTTCAAAATTTTTATGTTTTGTGAGTTGTTTGTTAAAAGCAATATCATCTTCATGTTTTTCAATTTCACTTTGAAAATACTGATAGGCATCTGTGTAAAGGGGCATTGCTAATTCAAATATACTACAATTTTGTCTACATTTTAATTTTGTTCTTAAAATATCTCCGACCAAAAAACGGGTGCAATCAGGATGCAGTGTTGCATACATTGCCGGTATTGATACCAGATTTCTTGCACGAAGGTTGCGTCTAGATAGATAACTGCTTACACCAGAGAAATTCAACGTGATTTTTGGATTTTCGCTCATGAAAATGTGCCAGCATACATCATTGAAATTCTTGCTCATATCGTCAGCAATATAATAGTAATTTTTGCTGACAGGAGAGTATAACAAGAGACCATACTGCTCCAGTTCGTTTTCATATACCAATTCTACACTGATAGGATACTCACGCACACATATTTTTTCAATCCAGATTCTTGCCTGGGTTGCAGAGTCTTCCTCATCAAGTCCATACAGAGTATTGACGCGTTTAAAAAAATCTTCCGTATTAATTGGTGTTTGTATAAATTCAGGAAGTGACATTGTAATAATTTTGTCTTCGCAAGTTTCCGGTTCGATGCTTTTTTCAGGAGATTCGTCCGTCTGTATTTCAGTGGCGGCAGAAACGGTATAGTGGTTATCATCTGTAGCTTCAGTTTGATTTACTGATGAAGCATCTGATTCATCAGTATTATTCTCAATGTCAGTATCTGTTGAAGATGCCGTTTCATCTGAAATAGTATTGGTTGTTTCAGGGCAATCGTCTTCATCTTCAGGCGGTGTATCCAGTTCGTAATCAGGAGCTTCATCGACAAATTCAGATGCCAGGGCATTGTAATAATCATCAGCTGAATTATCTGTGATAAAATTATCTTGAATGTTATCCTGTTCTGAAACTTTAACAGTAACGTTTTCAGAAATCTCTTCAACAGCATGATTTTCTTCTATAGTAGAAATTGAGAAAGTCTCAATTCCACTCTTAAAAAATGAAAAGCTATCAGCGGGACTGTCTTGTACTTGCTCAGTTTCTTTTCCGGATACTGGAGTGGTAATATTATCCGATGTCACATCTGATTTTTGCTGTACAGTATCCTGTTCATATTCTCTTTTAACGGCCGATGTTATCATTTCAGATGTAATTGGTTCTGGAACGGCCTGAATGTAGACAGGGTCTTCATTGGCGGTTTTAGCAGATGAATCATCTTCAGGAATGGATGGTGCACCAAGTTCATTTTCAAAATCATTAATTAATGGAGCATTATCCAGGATTGGAGAATGCAGCAATAAATCAGAAAGTGTTTTAGCAGTTTCCAAATCAGTGTCCATATTAATTTTAATATCAGATGGTTTCTTTTTCTTTTTCGTTGGTGTTGTCATACGCATTTCATTATGTTTTGCACCCCGTCCAGTTTTCTTATTAATGGATGGGTAGTCCGTATACGTGTATACATTACGGATATCTTCCATACATTTTTTATAATCTTCATATGAAACTTCGGGCGCTTTTTTAATAATGCTTATAACTGCTGGAATAAAAGATGCTTTAAAGTCTTCTTCAGACATATCTTTTATTGCATAATTCTTATCTGGAAAGCGTTTAGCAAAATCAGCCTGCGGTCCCAGTTCTGCGTTCATGATTTTGTATAATTCATGCAGCAGGACTTCAGCGGCGGCTTGTGGTCCTTTTTGCACACGGGAGAAAATATTTTCCATTAGCGCAGAACTCTCTTTTTTAAATTCGTCAACATGGCGTAAAATAAAATAGGCAAGTAATGCATGAAAATTATAACTTCCGCCGATAAAAACATTGGTGTCTTTAGATTTTTTTAAGAAACTTCCTGTAAAGTGTAGGGCAATATCTTCATATACAATAGAAGTGTAGTCTGCGTAACTTGGTAATTTAACCACTTCAAGGAATTCTGTATTTCGATTATAAAGAGCATATCCGAGTATGGATTGCTCATCACCAAATCTTGCATTCATATATTCACAAGAAAACGGGCATAAAGCACACATATCAGATGGAGCTCCCATTGAACGGACAGTCTTTACACAGGAATCTAACTTTTTTGAATTGCTTTTTATGCGTGTATTATAACTGTTTTGTAATGACTGGCAGTGCAATTCTAATGATTGATCATCATGTCCGTAAAAATATTTTGCAGATGTTTTACTTTTTATTCTCCAGTTAGAGTAAATTTCAATGAAATCCCGGTAATGCTCACCGGTACCGCCAAAATAGCGATACAGATTATATGCGAGTTTTATGTGTGTACGGCCAGAATCCAATTTGCCGCCTTTTGTAGTCATTGTATAAAGTTTCTTTGCAGTGTAATTTATGCACGGTGGACATAAATCTTTGCTTATATTTTCAGGCATATAGTAAATCTCCTTATATTGTAAAATAATGGATATATGGATATTTTATGATATATATCACATTTACTCTGTAAATGATTAAACAAAGAAGGGGGGCAAGTCAAGAGTTTTTTTGAATTTAGATAAAAAATACATTAATAGAGAAATATACGCTATTAATGTATTACATAATGAAATAGTATTTTGCAAAAAACAATGTTTATAAAATAATAAGATTGGTATTTTTATGTAAAAACATAGGGTTGTCCAACTCTTACTTTTTTTAAGCTTTCTACCTCCGCGTTATGTACCTATGTAAAACCATAGGGTTGTCCAACTTATGAATTGTTAGAAATGTTTAAAGAGTAGTTATGTACCTATGTAAAACCATAGGGTTGTCCAACCTCAAAATAACATAGGTTTAGTGAGTGGAAACATTGATGTCTACGCATCAAGTCCCTCGCCATCAGGCTGCATAATCAGCCCACGAATATTATAGCATATGAAAGACGGTTTTAAAAATAGAAAAAAGAATAAAAGAAAAGCGAAAAACTGTAATTTTTAAACAGTTTTTCGCTTTTTCTCAATCCTTGCGTAAATGAACAATGTTTCTTGCAGTTCTCTTATTTTCATCTACGATTTCCGCATAATGACGGCGGGTAGTATTGACATCCGCATGTCCTAAAACATCCGCAACCAGATAAATATCCTTGCTTTCCTGATACAGATTCGTACCGTATGTACTGCGCAGTTTATGTGGTGTAATATGTTTTACGGTCGTAACAGTAGAAGCATACTTTTTCACTAAGAGCTCCACAGACCGCACACACAGTCTTTTTCCAATAGAAGACAAGAACAGGGCATTTTCATGACCTTCTTTGGGATTTAGTTCTTTGCGTTCTTCCATATAGGCTGACAAAGCCTCCTCAACCTCATCACCGAAATAGACAAAACTTTCGGCACCGCCTTTCCGGATGACTTTGATTCGGTCATTGTCAAAATCAACATCATTCATATCCAGCCCGACACATTCCGATACACGGATTCCCGTCCCAAGCATCAGTGTAAGCAGCGCCAAATCCCTTGTTTTTAACTTTTCATGGCGCTTTAACTGTGCCTTTGACAGTTTATTGCCGGATTCCACATTGTCTAAAAATTCTGCCACTTCATTAACATCTAAACGTGTAATAGCCTTGTCATGAATCTTTGGCATATCCACTTTAAGCGTTGGATTCTCCTCAATCATTTCATAACGGTAGTAGTAGGCATAAAAACGGCGCAATGCACACAGTTTCCTCTTTGCTGCACGTTCTGAATTGCTGACTTCTTTACCTTCTTTATCATATAATTTTACATATCGCAGATAATCTGAAATATCCTGACCTTTAAGTTTTTCAAGGTCTGCCAGTGTAAAAATCCTTTACTGTATAATTGGCATATTGCGGATATTCACAAATCAGGAATTCAAAAAATCCTTTAATGTCCATTGCATAAGCAACCCTTGTCCTGGGCTGCTTGGAGTATTCAAGGCTGTTAAAATATTCCGTACAAAACGGCGGCAGAATTTTTAATAATTCGTTTAGCTTTTTTGTATATTTTATATTTTGTTGTTGAGCATATGTTTTTGTTTCTGCCATATTTCCTCCAAAGCTGAAAAGTAGAGTAGTGTTTATAGTAAAAATTCATAAAATTGAAATTGCTTTTTTGTGTTATATAAAACTTCGCTAAATTCGTGTTTAACGAAGTTTCGTATGGGTGTACAACATGTTGTACTTTATAGTAGTTTAAAACATAGATTATGTACCAATGTAAAATCATATAATTGTCCAACAATGAATACGTCAGAAAAAAGTTTGAGACAATTATGTACCCATGTAAAATCATATAGTTGTCCAACCTCAAAATAACATAGGTTTGGTGAGTGGAATCATTGATGACTACGCATTAAGTCCCTCGCCATCAGGCGGCATAATCAGCCCACACATATTATAACATATGAAAGACGGCTGTCAAATTACAGAGGTTTGTCCGGCGAGCTTGTTGGAAACTGGGAAATATCATCTTCTAAATCGACCGCTTTACAATATACATAAGTATATGCAAGATATTTGCTCTGTCCATGATTGTCTGTACATAATGAATTTAATCTATTACCAAAGGAATCATATGTACTGTTTATTTTGGCAACTGTACTTGTAAGACCATCAATTTTTTTTGTTACACGGCATATATCATGATTATCGTTAAGATAGTAAATGGCATCTGAATTTACAGAATAAATGCTATCACTATCTTCAAAAGTTTGATCACTTCCAGCAACCACAGAATAATCAGAATTTAAAAGCTGCATCCATGATATGTTTCCATTGTCGTTCAAACAAAAATGCAAAATATTTCCGACTATAGTGTTATCACTAGTTTTTCTGCATTCCTGAATAATAGTTCCATCATCAGGATAGGTAAATGAAAAAGTTACTCCAGTAATAGGAAAGCCGTAATTATCGTCATATGAAAAGGACACAGGACTGTTTACTACTCTTCCACTGGTATCATATTCAATTTGTCCCGATGACATATTTCCATTTTCGTCCGAAAACATATATTTTACAGCATACCAGCACTTATCGCGTTCCTGGTCGGTAAGCTCTACCAATCTTTCCGATGGAAATTCAACTAAAGCATCAGTTTTAATTATAAGTTCGTGAATTTTTGTAGTTTCAAAGTGGGATATATAAATCTCTAAAAGACGCTCATAAGCTTCACTTTTATCATTGAGTAATGTAATGGCATTTAACAACTCATTTTCGGCGGTAATATAATCGCCAGCATTAATATAATTATCAGCCGAAGAAATATAACTGTCATATTTTTTAATATTTTTTGAAGTATGGCCAGTATGCGTGTATATATCACTTGGACTGCAGCTGCATAAAATTGTGCTTAAAGTGGTAATACATATTAAAGTGGTAATTAATTTTTTTTTAATCATAATTTGAATAAATCTCCTTTTTAATAATGTGACATGGTATGTTTAGATATTTTCTATAATCTGCACTCTTCCAACCTGTCCGTCTGTAAGCATTACTTTAATGCCCCGAGGGTGATAAGTGGAATTTGTAAGAATTCTGTCAACGATGCCATGTGTAAGTTTGCCTGTAGGCTGGTCCTTTTTTAAAACGATTAATACACTTGCACCAGGTTTTATGCAGGACCTGATTTGGTTATTATTCATATTTTTTATTAGGGAATCCTTTCATAAATTTTTATCATGATAATGATTAAACAAAGATACTATATGTGTCAACAATAATATAGAAAAAGATGGGTGTATGCTAAAAACATACACCCAGAAAGAAAATAATTAAAATGTCATCCTAGTGAATTATTATCAGCAAAAAATTTTAATGCTGAACAATTCAGAAAATATTTCAGCGAGTTTGGAATGATAGTATAATCATTGCCGATGTCTATTCCTGCAATTACAAGGTAGATATAGTTTCCACAGTCACTTATAGTTATTTCTGTAGGAATTTCTATAAACCCGTCATACAGATTAAGATCTGCAAAATCAGGTATTTGATTTTCTGGGCAAAATTTTCTTGTCCGGAAAATGGTAAATGTGTCTATTGGATAGCTCATCTGTAAACGTGTAAGAACATGAAACAGATTACAATCTGCTATCCTGGCATCAACATTATGTGATTGCAAGTATTCTTTAAAAGCTGGCTTTGTTCCATGCTTTTTAATATCTTTTGCAAGCGTTTCAGCTTCTGTAGAACATTGTAATAAAATTGATTCAGAAGATTTGGATAATAATTGGGCATGCGTGAGAACGTCAATACATTTCCAAAAGTCGTCAGTATCAGGAATTAAACAGTCCCAGCCATATGCAGTGCATATGCCATAAAGGAGTTTAAGCTTAATATCTGAATGACAAAATGTTTGCATATTTGAAACGGGATCACCAGATTCTTTTTCCAATATGAAATCAGGTTCACCATCAAATTTAATCTGTTGGTGTTTTATGACCGAAATAATATATAGTAGATTAAGTCGGTCATAAAATTTCCACCCATAAGTATACAAACAATCCAAAACATCGGAATAATTATCATCTTCATCCCAATCATCAGTGTTTCCATAAATTTGGCATTGTAAATCATAAAATTGCCATGCCAGCGTTAAAAAACACTCTCCTGTAATACTATTATTGCTCATGGGTTTTCCTCCTGCTGTCATTTAATCCCATTAAATAAATAGCCGTAGGGATTGGTTACAATTCCAGCACCAATATAATCAGCGGGCGACAAAATGCACAAAACAGCTAAAACACCGGGAATATCTTTATATGCTCCAGTAAAAGTGTAAACATAACTGTCGAACAGAAAAGGAACAGCGTCAAGAGAAAAACTTTCTTCGATAATATCAGTATCATCGGATGTTGCATATTGGAAAAAGATTGCTGTGTAAGTACAGTTTTCATATGCTAACATTTCGTAATCAGCAATATCAGAATCCTCTGATATATTAAAATCAAAGTATTCATATAATATTGATTGCAGACTGTCATTGTCAAGCCATTCGCAATTATCATATGAATAGACAAATTTTATGGGCAATACCTGCTCCATAAGCATTTCGACTGCATAACTTAAAGGATGATAGTCCAGATCGTCACAAAATGTTATCAATTCAAAATCCATTTGTGAACCACAAATGCTTGACAACAGTGTGACTAATACTCTTTCTCTTTTTAGTTCCTTAGATACATCGTAATCAAGATGTTCATTTGTCAAAGATGCTGTAAATGGTTCTGGAAACCACTTTTGATAAGAATCGCTATAATGCTGATAATTCCAAGTATCAGAAAATGTAGCGAGCATACGTGCCGCAGTCATATATTTGTCATAACGCATCGTAATTTCCTCCATTTAGATATAATCATTTACGCTTTTCATATACTCGTTGATATAATATCCAATAAGGATACATTCCGGCGTATAATTAAGCATATACTCATATGATGTTTCATTTATATATGCTGCATAATATACATTTTTTGATGTAAGTAACCAATATCTGTTATTATCAGTCCCTAAAATTTTTTCATCATTAAATACATAATCATCATTCCAGGTTAAGCTAAAACGTGAAAGTAATTTCATTAATGGTTCAGTTATTTTTTCTGAACGATTATGAAGAAATTCAGCCAGCTTTGGATTTGATACAATTGTCAACCATGCCTCATCACTTAGTGCTTCACTTTTTAAAGTGTCCATGTCAATGGCAGCTAACAATTCATCATCTTCATAACTATAGATGTTTTCAATCGTTGAAGAGATGTCATCCTGTTGGTATCCATCAACTGCGAAAGAGTTAATGTTAAATCCCAAATCATTTAGAATATAGAGATTAGAACAGATATCTTCCGCTTTTTCAATAAGAATTTCATCATCATATATATCTTCTTTAATGTGTTTTACATTAGGAAGATATATACTGATATCTTTAACATATGAACCGACAAGAACCAGCATCATTTGCCATAAATACCAATCAATAGTGTCTTTCCGAAAAATGTCCTGGTAACAGTCTACTTCAAGAGCAATTTGTCGGCACTGTTCAAGTGCTGTATCAATATCAAACATTTGTATCACCTGCCTTTATTTTATCTGAACATTGTTTGCTAAAATCCAGATAATTAGCAGTTAATGTTTTACAGTCGCCATAAACGTCAATATTCCGATGAACCATTGTGTTTGACAGCGGGTAAAAGGAAGTTACTCCCCCAGATACAGTTCCTTCTTCCACAAAATTGCAGAAATCAGAGAAGATGATGTTGGCCGCTGTCATATTTGTAACCAAATGTTGCGGAGCGGAAATATTAATTTCACCACAGCTTAATTCACTCGCACTCTTTCCTTTATCCTCAAGGATATCGGGAAAGAAAGCGGCGCGCGGTGGATATATTATCTCATCACACATACGGTATCCGCAGATGCAGGTACCAAAATCAAATTCGTTAGCGCTGTCGATATACAGCAGGTCAGATTTGTCGTTACAATGATTTTTAATAAAATAGTCATTCATGACTTGTCGAGCTCTGTGATTATCAACTGCGCCGATTATAATCCGGTGAGGCTTGAACTCATATCTCCACTGCCGTTCATACGGAATTGAATTGAAAATATTTTCAATATCTTCTGGTGTATCAATAAACTTTGGTACACTGGAAACATCAATTCCGTACAAATAACTGTACGCATCGCATAGGGAATCTGATTTAAATTGATTCAAGTCATCTTTCCCAAATGGCTGTCGTGCGATATTTTTTTCTTCTACACGGTCACCGTCAACCAATGACAGTGTAAAAGAACAGTTGTTTTGCCTGCTTTTATCATAGATATACCTTGACAAAAGCGTTGAGAGAAGACCTCCGGTGCCACCTAAACCTACCAGTATAATCTGGTATGCATTATATACATCTTTTATCATATTATTTTCCTCCGTGATACCGAAAATATTCGGTATAAAATAAAAAGAAGCGTTCCGGATATAAGGAACGCTTTAAAAATTTAGTTAAATGAAAATCTTTTTGATGAGAGAAGCTTTTTAGCATATACACTCTCATATTTGATTTCAGCCTGTTCAAACAACTGATCTTTTGACAGCATAATTTGTCTGTCCTGTCCAGAACAGCATCGGAACAATGCAGACTCATTGTCAGCGTCCTGATAAAATGAAAAAACCCCGAATAACCCATATCTCTTCTGCTCATCGATGTCATCGATGTGAGAAAAGAAAGCATCATATGCCCGTCCGTGCGAATGAAATTCTGCGACAGGAATATGGGTAAGTAAAAATTCATCATTTTCATCTAATAATGGATGAACAGATGAAATAGTTGCCTGCTGAAAGGGAAATACCAGCTCATAAGAGTTATTTTCAATGTCCCAGTAGATGCGGCAGAGGCATTCTGCATTGTACAGCTGTGCAACTGTTTTGAAAACAGTTACGATTTTATTATAAATGCCTGCCGGAATTTTTGGCAGACGCAATCCAAAGAATGATATCCCATCTTCCTGTTCAAACATCCATGCGGGATGTACTTTCAGATATCGTTGGGTATCATCTTTTTCAAAATTGGAAAACGGCTGGCGTATTAATTCCAGTTCATTTTGGGTCAGAAAATCAGCAGCGCCTTTTGTACCGCCAAACTTGACCCCTGTCATGATAGTATTTCCAATTTGTTTCATAATTATGGTTGAGGTCATTTTGCATTCGGATATGCCTGCTTTTTCCATTGCCTTACAGATATCCTTTGCGGTATAATTACCCGGCTGTAAGCCTGTATCAACCGTCATACCATAAAATTTAATGACGGTTTTATCATCAACCTTATAAGTTTCCTCCTTTTTGTCGTTTTTTACTGAACTTTTTGAATCTTTGTCCGTATCAAGCAATATGCTGATGCAGACAAGATTGTCTTTGACTTGTGCTACACACCGGTCTTTAAATTCAGGATATTTTTTGATAACAGTATCTAATATTAACTGCTTTGATATTTCCGTCATATCAGTTACATCAATATCATCCCATTCATTTCCATAAAAATGTATTTTAAATGGCAATGTAAGAGCATTGAATTCTTCATCATCGCTGTTTTGTGGAATGGCAATAATGCTGTTTTCAATCTGAATAAAGTCGGTCTTTTTACCAAGCGGCAATCCTGCAATTTCGGCAAAGCTTATTAACTGTTCTGTACTTGCTTTACTTTCCTCAAGATTTTCATCTCCAAGCGGAACAGAAAAGTCCCCCAAAACCAAGTGGGATTTTGAGTTTACGGTAAAATCCGTATTTTTGTGAGTACAGCTGTATCCCAGTAAATATGTATCACTGCTTATTTTAACAGCCTGCATATTTTTAAGATAAGGGAATTTCCCCTCAGCAAAATTTTTTATCTCAAGGTCGCTTATTTCTGCTTGCTCAGCAAATGTGCTGCGAGTAATTGTAAACTTACCGGCACCCTGGATTACAACATGACCTGGAAGAGAGATGCTGTTTTTAATCTGAGAAGATTTTCGCTCTGTTTTGGTCTTTGAATTTTTAGATTCTTTTTTAGTTTCAACTACTGTTACTTCCGGGGCAGCCATGCCCATCATTTCAAAAATATTCATGATTTAACCTCCATATGTACCGGTCATTGCCGGTATATTATAATTTTTATTTAATGCAGCTAATAAAATCTTCATAGCTGATGGCTATTTTGTTAAGCCATTCTTCAGGGAATTTATCCTTTCCCTCAAGTTTTTTAAAAACACTCTCCATTTTCCTGCATCCTGCAGCGGCAAGAGTTACGCTGTTTGACAGGTCCGAATTACCTGTAAATCTAAGAAACAACTGTGGAATTTTTTCCGTCTCTTTTATGGATTTTACAAAAGGTAACTCACAACTTCCCCAGCAGATATGTCCATCATTATATACGTTGGTATATGGATAGGCATACAGCTGGTTTCCTTTCTTTGCATAACAGCGATCCTTAATAAGCTTGCCGTTAGATAGCTGGAGTTTAAAAACTAACTCCGGAAATGGAACGATATATGCCGATTTGTCAAATGACATAAGCCGGCATTCTGCCGGTGTGTTAAGAATAACAACACCAGAAAATCCTGAAATTTTATTATATGGCTGATTGGTCCAGCCTGTAACATATCCTTCAGGAAGTTCAAGTTTTGGCATTGATGCAACATCAGCCTCAGTATTTGTGCTGCCTGAATTTAGTGCATTAATAAAATGCTCAAGTGTTAATACAAACGCAGAACGTTTGTTATTGTTGTCGATTACAGCACAGTGGACTTTTTCACCTGTTGCCGTATCGACTACTGCTTCTAATTTCATTTCTGTACCTCCTACATGCATGCAAAGTGTTTCCGTGCCACTTTAGGCATATTATTGGCCGTATCAATGATTCTTTCACATTGAACGGATATCAGGTGCAGATCATAGCTTGAGTTTACGATGTATTGCATCAATTCCATGATTTTTTCAGGTGTATAAACTGAAAAGTCAATTTGTGATGTATTTGTAAATGCCATAAGATCACAAATTAGTTTTTCATTTTCCATCCTTTCAATATCTTTGTTTTCAAGTTCAGCCGCATCTTCTAATGCAACATAAACTTTTTGCATGTCTAAATTCATGCTTTTACCTCCTTCTGTCCGATATAACCGGACTAAAAACTTTATTTTTGAAATAAAAAAAAAGCGCATGGCATAAAGCCATACGCTTTTTATTTCTGTTAAACAAAGCATACCCCGTCATTTTAACCGGACAGTACCAGAAAAACTTCCGGTAAAATAACGAAATATACAATATATGTAGTATATCATATATTGTATATTTGTAAACTGAAAATTTAAACTTCACCATCGTAAAAATATAAATCACCGTTTACAATTTCATATGAAAGACCGGCTGCTGTAAATGCAATATAATTCCAGTCTGTAGAATAATAAAAAGGTTCACGGTCTTCAGTTCCACATTTACGCAGACAACCGTGCCTGTCTTTTTCATAGGCAGGAATTTCTGTCAGTATTTTTATCCGGTGAACGTTAAAACCAAAGCACTGTGAAATCCAGTCTGAAGCCTGCTGTGGTAACATAGCTGCTGAATGTGTGGCAGATTTTAACTCATTGTAATCATCTGCTGACATATTACTGATTGTAACGGGTGCCCACCCCTGCTCCTGCGCTAAGTCACGGGCAAGTTTTTCATTCATTTCCTGAAGAGAAGATATTTTCTGTTTCAGAAGTTGTATCTGTTTATCAGCTTCAAGAAGAATCTCTTTTATAAGGGTATCTTCCTTAGTGGCTATGCGTTCAGCAAGCCCATTGGCATTTTCCTTATATGCCTTGCAAAATGTCTGTTTGTTTCCTTCAAATAACATATATTCTTTTTCAATAACCTCATATAATGCTGTTGAAATAGGTATATTTGTCATTTCTTCAAATTCTTTTTTTTGCATACTCGTTTCCTCCAATAAATAAAAAAGACTTCCATATCAATACCTTATATCAAAAAATATAGGATTAATATGGAAGCCTACAGTTTTTCCTAAATCATGTCCATGAAATCATTTTCAGATATGATTTTTACGCCAAGCTCTTTGGCTTTGGCCAATTTTGTTGCACCGACGTTTTCTCCGGCAAGAAGATAGTCAGTATTTTTACTTACAGAACCGGTTGCTTTTCCGCCATTTGAAACGATAAGTTTCTGAAAATGCTCACGATTCTGTGACATTGTACCGGTTATGACAAATGTCAGACCGGATAATGGTTGTGCGCCTGAATTTGGTTTATTATATGTATTGACAGTACCTATATTATTGATAAATAATGCTGCAATAATAGAAACTCCTTTCGGAGATTTCAAAAATCCTTTAATGTTCTTATTAAGAACGGGACCTATCCCGGCAATTTCATCGTAGTTGCCGTCAAATTGGATAAATTCATCCAGATTTTTAAAACGCGCTGCTAACAGCCGTCCGTATGTTATGCCGATTCCTTTGATAGGAAGACTGGCAATAACATTTGGCAGATCTGCCTGGCAGCAGTTTTTTAACTGCATACAGATAGAATCAAAGCTTTTTACTCCGAATCCGTCTACATTTAACAGTTGTTCTTTATGCTGCCAGATGTCAAATACATCCGGAAAATTCTTAATAATGCCACAGTCAACTATAGTACTTATTGTCTGTTCACCAAAACCTTTTAAATTAAAGCATGACTTGGATGAAAAAGTTTCCAGTTGTTTTTTAAGAACACCGGGACAGTCTGCATTGCTGCAGCATAAGTCCACACCATCCACATATGTAGCGGAATGGCAAACGGGACATACAGAAGGATATTCAAGCGGCTGTACATCTTCGGTGTAATACACCTCACCGCACTTTGGAATAACCTCACCTGCCCGCTCAAGGCGGATTTGGCTGCCAATGCCAATAGCAGGTGCTATCTCTTCAGACTCTCTGTTCCCAAGTACAAATGACAGGTTATGTGCTGTACATCTGCATACGGTAGCACCTTCAAACTCAACTGGGTCTACATTTAGAACCGGTGTGAGCTTACCAGTAGAGCCTATCTGCCATGCGATGGAACGGACATATGTTGTGGTTCCTTTATTCGGAAACTTGTATGCCATTTTTCCGCCCTGCGTTTTTACAGTATCCGGAACTTTATGCTGAAGTTCAAGATCATCGATGACGAAAACCAGTCCATCAATATCAAAGCCAAGACTGCTACGCTGTTCCTTGATTTTGTCCCTGTAACGGTCAATATCATCAACAGATATAACTTCGTTTGGAACAATTCTAAAGCCCTGTTCTTCGGCAAACTGCAGTTCTTCAGTATGGGTACTGAAATCAAGTCCCTCATGAGTTACTACTTGAAATGTGCGGGCAGTAAGCTGCCTGCTTGCCGTAAGCGTTGGGTTTAAATTTCGTATTGTGCCAGAAGCCAAGTTTCTGCACGACTTATACGGGAGTTCTCCATTTTCAAGTTGTGCATTTATAATGGCGAGCATATGTTGCGGGAGCATAACTTCTGCTCTTACTACAACTTTTCCGGCAGTATAAGGTATTTCCTTTGGGATATCCTCATCAGGAAGATACATTGCCTGACGAGTAAGGTCGTTCCCTTCCAGTCCGCCTCCGCGGCTGCAGGCCTGTACCAGTTTCCCGGAAATGTAAGTAAATAAAACCGTAAGACCATCGCACTTCACACTTGCATTAACGATATTTGCATTGTGCGAAGTGAAATAGTCTTTTACCTCGGTTATATCATATTTCTTTTCCAGTGACAGCGCCGGTTTGTCATAATGGACAACCGGCAGTGAGCTTAAAGGCTTTGCACCTACACGCTCAGTTATACTGCCATGCCGAACAAACTGAGGATAACGGAGTTCCAAACTGCATAGATAATCATAACGGTTGTCGTATACGCTGTCATCCATCCCGGAGTCAAGGCCGTTATAGTATCTATCAGCAGCCTTTTCCAATTCATCATAAAGGGATTCCATTGTCTTTTCAATGTTCATAACGCACCTCCTCATTATTGTATAACCGGTAATAGTTCATCCAGTGTATAAATATCTTGTTCTGTATACAAGATAATGGAATGACTGTGGTGATCGCCACAGAAGTTATAGGAGTCCTCAATCACCCATGAGGCATTAGTTACATTAGCTGAAATGAAATCTTTATACAAATTAGGATTACTCCAGTTACCGTGACGGCAATCATCTTTAGTGATATTTTTTTGCCCATCAGTGTAGATGTCATGATGGGCATTGCCTTTGTCACTGTAGATATCCCATCCGAAATAGGTCTGATTGGGATTTACTTTTCTCACTGAGGACAGGCCATGCCGACGTAAAAACTCTACGAATTTTTTATCACGCACAGAGCAGTATCTGTCATAGATTGCTCCGTTTGATAAAACAATTTCAATTTCTGGATTTGTTCCAGATGTATTACAATGACCTTTCTTTTGGAAATAGACGACCCCATCTTTCTTTTTGGAAATAGTCCAAAGACCATTTCTAATACAAATTCTTAAACAGATTTCATTTAATCCGTCATAATAGTGCTTTTTTGCACTTAAAATGACAAATTTATCTGTAATTTTTCCTTCCCAAAGATTCCATTCAAAAGTGGAAGTCATGGAATTTTTAAATTGAAAGGTTCCGTTGCTTTTAATAATTGAAATATAGTTGTTCATGTTAGTTTTCCTCCTTAAAAGTGAATGCTTCTAAGCATTCAGATAATGTTAATTTTAACTGCAGTTCCGGGTTTGCTCCGGACTTGCAGCTTCTAATACCGTTTGTAAGTGCATTAAACGCTTTTTCTAACTGTTCAGCACTGTACTTCTCCGCATTGCGGGGTGGGTATTTTACGCCCATTGCTGTCAGTGCTTTTTCCCGGCAATCAGGGAAAAAAGATAGCTTATATGCCTGTCGGACATCGATAAGCATAGCGGAAAGTATGCTTATTGGGTTGCCGCTTTTCTGCCGGCAGATGGTATCGGCCATCTGCATGACTTTTGCAGCATTTCCTGCCATAAGGGCAGACTTCATTACCCAAATGTCGTCGGGCTTATGCTCTGGGACAACAGCAATAATATCATTTTCGGATATAGGATTTGACAGCATTGAAAGCTGTTTTACATATTGGAAAATGTCATTTCCATGTACAACAGCTTTATAATCAAATCCCAGCCTATGCCCTAAAAAGGCAGCATTATCATTACTGATATAGCTGCCACACTGCTCTGCTGTTTCCTGCGCAATACTTTTAATAAGCGGCATTGTCAACGTGAAGTCAACAATAGCCTCTCGCTTCTTCAAAGCATTATAAAGCTTGCGCCCCTTTACAATTCTGTCACATATAATGAACAGTGTTGCATCAGGGATATCGTCGTCTAGTAAAGATAGCAATGTATCATTACTTTCAAGACTTTCAGTAGAGAAAACCAGTGTTTTCGGGTTTCCTGTAAAAGAAATGGAACTTAAAAAAGAAATCTCATCAATATCAAATGAATCACTTTTCATTAAATCCATTTCTGTTAAATTAGATAATTGGGGTTGCAACTCTCTATTGATAAGAAAGTTGTCTCCCACATAACACTTAACCTGCATAACTTGTATAACTTGTCCTTTCTGTATTTTCAGTATAATCTAATTCTCTGCAGCAGTGGCGGAATTCTTGAACCATATTTTGGCTTTCTGAATTCTGAACGATGATAAGTTTTTCTTTTGCACGTGTAAAACCAACGTATAAAAGTCTTCGTTCTTCTTCATCGGGTTCAAATTCATCAACACCATATAAAATGACGCATTTGAATTCTTTACCTTTTGAGTCATGTGCTGTAAGCACATTGATTCGGTCACTGCTTTCTGTATAACCAACCCGTGTGTCATCTTCAAACTTTACCATGTTGGTCATATGGATGAACATATCATGGCAATTTTGTATGTTACGCTCCTCTGCAACATCAGAGAGCACGCTTAAAACTGGATGGCTGTTAAAGCCATATAAAACAGCACACAATTGATTAAATATTTCAGAAATATCTTCTTTTTTTTCAGAAAGAATCCGTAAGCATTCTCCCAGTTTCACCCCGGCATTCCATAAAAAATTGCCGGTTTTTATACTTGATTTTTCACGTTTAAAATCAGGTATAAGGTGTTCATTAACTAGGTTTTTGTACAGAGAAATTGATTTATCCCGGCGTACAATTGAAATTTTATCTGCACCGGCATATATAAGAGCACGATACAGTATTTCATCATCATTTTTAAAAAAGAGTCCCATGCAAGTATAAATTGCATTAAACAGTGAGTCCTGTATAATGTAATCTTTGCTTTGTAGTGAGCCGTCCGGAGCAATTAAACGTCCGAAACGGTTTAAAACTGCATTATTCCGTGAAATTACTGCGATTTCTCCGGGAAGATACTTCTGTTCAAGAGTATGAACCAGAGCAGCAAGTTCATTTTCCGGCATATTGTGATATAAAATAACCGGCTCAGTAGCGGCTTTATGGGCTACGATTTCCTTTTTATATCTACTTTGATTGCCGGAGATTAATTCGTTTGCAACAGATACAATGCTGTCTGTACAGCGATAATTATCCGTTATGAAAACGGTTTCTGCTTCCGGGAAATACTTCCGAAAATTCAAACTAAATTCCGGACTACCTCCACGGAATTTGTATATGGACTGGTCGCAGTCACCGACAACAACCAGATTTCCTTTTCCGGAAAGCAGGTGAATCATTTTGAATTGAGCTTCATTTATATCCTGATATTCATCAACCATAATATACTTATAACGGTTAATGTATTTTAGGGCCATAAACGGATCAGATTGAAATAATTCATTTACCATTTCGATCTGATCATCATAATCGATGAAAAGACCTTCATGGCAGAATTTCTTGTAACAGTTATGCACTTTTAGGATATTTTCTACATCCTTATTTGCATTATTTTCAGCAAAAGCCTGTTCACCAATGGTTTCAATGGATTTAAACCATCTGAAAACCGTGGGAATCAATCCATATTTAGAATACAAATCAGAATAATTGGTATTTCTAATAAAAATACCATTATCTGCACAAATTTTTAAGGCTTTTTCGGTAAGCGATTTTTTATCAACATCTGATGCTAATCGCACGTTACCGCCTAAAGCTTTAGAATTTTCCCTTAATATGCTGTATCCAAGCCCATTAAAAGTCTGGATGTTCGGGAGTTCTTCTTTTTTATTTGTACCAAGTGCAGCTGCTACCCTGCTTTTAATTTCCATACAGGCTTTATTTGTAAAAGTTACCATTAAAATATTTGATGGTTTTATGCCTGCGTGGATTAACTGTTCAAGCCGTTTTACAAGGCAGAAAGTTTTTCCAGCGCCCGGAACGGCTTCGATATTCATATAGCCGTCCTTAAAGTTGATTACTTTCTTCTGTGCATCGGATAACTTGATATCACCCGATGGGGCAGCAGATATTTCACTTTCCATACGGATATTTGCGTTTGTATGACAGGTTGTATTAAAAATACAATCTGCGCAGTTTCCCGTGGATGTGAATTTACATGCTGCAGCAATCCTTGTTACAGGATTTTCACCCGAATTGAATGTTACAGAGACAATATTTTTGCCTCTGTGTTCTTCATATGGCGCATAAGTTGTGCCTCTGTCGTCTTTAGACTTCAGATAACATTTACTTATTTTAATATTTGAGCTTCCGTAAACCAAGGAAAGCCCTGCATATGCACACGCAATTTCAAGGCTGTTTTCCGGAAGATTTTCCGGTTTTCGTGCGTTTGTAGATTCCGTAGGACTTCCGGAAGAAAAAATAATTCCTTCAATGTAATCATTTCGTTTAATAATTATATTGATGGTTCCTGTAAGCTCTTTTATAGTGGCGCCTCTGTATTTTGCCTTTAACGGGAATTTATAATTCCAGTTAGCGGAAAGTATACTGTCATTTCCAATATACTGTACAAGATAGTTACCCATCCTGTACAGCTGGGAAAACAGCTTATCTTTTGCCGCTGCATATGAGATATCAAACTGATACCAGTCACGGCTGACAGCCTGCTCTACAAACTGAGCAAGCCCATTTTTAATGTCCTTTTTTTCTTTAAGAAGCTGTGCTAGAAAATACCAGCCCTTAGAACTAACTTCATTTAGTTCCATTTTTGGGCATTTTAACGAAAGTTTTAAAATGTCAAATTTGCGTTTGCCACATTCTTTTAATGCAGCAAGTTCAGATACCTCTACTGTATCCATCTTTACCTCCTTCTGTCCGGTAATACCGGACTAAAACTTTATTTTTTGAAATAAAAAAAGCGCATGGCATAAAGCCACACGCTTAATTAAATCGTATAAATAAAGTATACCCCGTCATTCATATCGGACGACATCGGGAATCCCCAATGAAATAACGAAATATACAATATATGTATTATATCAAACTATAAAAATTCTTGCAACAATAAAAAAAGCTGCAGCGAATGCTGCAGCCCAAAAAGCTCATGAAATATGAACATGGTCATTAAGCCATGTTAAGAGCTTTGTTAGTACTTTTGAAGTAACATATACTACCATGCCTGGCAGGATTAATACCGCAGGGCTGAAATCAAACAACTGCGCGTCTGCATCATAGAACAGTTCGATTAAATTGAAATGTTCCGTGATGTATACAAGGAAACGCACCTGTATTTGAAACACAGCAACACCTGCAGATGTCGCACCTGCAAACACGATGCAGGTAAAAATTATACCTTTCATCATACCGACCATGTCGTACAGATTACTCCATTTGTATAAGAAAGCTCCTAACTTTCTAAACGCTATATTCAATTTTTTCATACTTTTTCCTCAATGTCTGGCTCTTTGGCACATGACATTCCCAAGATATGGGTAAAGAGGCTCCTTTCTTATATTTTTATTTTTACAATCCCGGATTCCAATGCGCAACTGGATACGGAAATTGTTTTTATAAAATAAAAAAAATAAGCTCGGTATAAACCGACCTTACAATATATTCCCTCAAAAGGGAGAAAATATAAATAAAAAACGATTGTGGGAAAACTCCCCCAATAAAATAAAATAAAATAAACTATAATATGTATAACATAATAAATAATGGAATGCAAGCAATTCTTGTTAAATATGTTATCAGAATGACAAAATCCCGCCACTTATGAAGTGACGGGATTTGTGCTTAATGTTTGAAAAGTTTTAAAAACAAGTTAATAATTAGAGATAATAAAGACTGTAATTGTTGTGAAATATCGTTAATCTGATCAGACAGGGTATGTAAAAAAGTATTCCATATAATACATTTTGCTGTCTTTAATACATCACAATAAGTTAAAGTTACGATATTTTGAATGCTGTAGCATATGATTCGTGTATCCTGCTGTATTTCAAGCTGTTTGCCCTGTTGCTTAATATTTTTTGTAGAAACATATAATCTGTTGTTATTAGTGTCAGTAAGACAAACTCGCATATACTGGATTTCGGTCCCAGTAAATAGTGTTGAAACAATAAATAAGATAGCAAAAAACAAAAATATAAGAAATGTGACTATATACGGTCCCCAGTAAATTTCTTCTGAAAAAATAAAAAGTTCAACTATACTGGCAAATAATAAAGAAAGAAATCCAGTAACATATCTTATTGGATTAAGTTCTGGCATATATGAAAAAAATCCGCAGAGCTTGTAACCAATCAATAACATTAACGAAAAAAAAGTAATTGGTAAAAGAAAGACAATCATAACAATGTTTGGGTTACTAATAATGCCGTCCAAAGGACAATGTGATTTGGCCAGAATCATAATTATGCAAGCCAATGAACCCAATGGAATGACCAAAGTTGCTACATATGTTGCAAGCATAAAAATTAATCTAATAAAAGAATTGTGATGTGAAAATTTTTTAAAGTAGAAATTAATCAGTTTATTTTTTTTGCCTATTATGGGAATGTGATTTTTAAATTTAGACAGAATTCCTAAAATACCAGAACACAAAATAGATGCTCCAATACCACAAAGAGTTTTTTGAATTAATTCTATTAAAAAATCTTGTGTAATAAGTAAATTGAAAAATTGATGAAAAATTTCCATATGCAATATATCTCCTGTTCGTACATTAATAAAACAGACACCCTCCCACCGACATAGAAAAAAGTTGTTTATGCTTTTTTAAATTAGTAGTGTATTTTGTTAAGCTATTATTTTTTGTCATCCTGAAACAATTTATCTGTCATTTTTTTAGCTTTGTCATAATCAGCGGCGGATAAATATTTGTCAAGATAGTCTTTCACGGAAATTTCCTTTTGATTTACAGTAATGGAAATATCGGATTCTGTTACAGTATTAGCTTTTCCAGAAAGCCGGTTAATTACCATGAATAGAGCTGCCTTATCCGTATCGCTTACCTTATCCAGTATTTTTAGAAAATCTATAGCTTTATAGATATTTTCATTGGCTCGTTTTGTAATATTCTGTTGAAGTTGTTCTTCTGTTGCATATTTTATATTCTCTTTTTTTATCTGGTTTTTCTGCGTCTGTTTAAATAGAAGTATGTATGCTTCGTTCAGTAACTTTACCTGATATTCCTCATCAAGCTGTGAATATAGCATAATCAGTTCTTTTATCTTTTTAGGATCAACGTTCATAAAATATCTCCCCATTGATATGATAAATATATTATACCACACTTTTGAATTTTGTAAATATAAAAGCCTGTACATAGGTGATAAATGTACAGGCTTTGAAGTATCATATTAAGTTGTCAGCCATGAACTGATAAAATGGAATATTCAGCCGGATTGTTAAGCGATACTGCTGCCGCCCGTTTATATCTGGATTTAAGTCTTGCAGAATCCGTCAAACCGACATATGAAGAAATGTCAGCACTGTCGGCACCGCCGGCCATCATATAGATGATACCGGCATGTCTCATTTCGGCAATAGTAAAATCTTTTTTGTACAAGCTGTCTTTAACCTGCATTATGTATTTTTTTAACAGCCGCTGCAGATCGCGTTCTTTTAAAGGCTTTTTACGGCTGTTAAGAAATAAACTGCCTTCGGACTGGAAATTCTCCAGGTACTTTATCAAAATGTTCTCTACATCTTGAGGAAGGGAAATGTGATGCTTATTATTGTTTCTGGCATAGAAAACACTCAATACAAGATGATCGTTATAATTTAAAATATCATCAACGGTCAGCATACATATCTGCCGGGTATTCAGTGCACATTTCATTACCAGAACAAATATAAGGTAATCACGTATATTGTCTTTGGCGGCTCTTAAAAGAATCTCAAGGTCTTCCAGCTGAGGAATTGTATAATTGTCTATTTCAAGTGAATTACGTTCAACAAGAGCCATACTGAAAGGATTTTTATAGTTATCGTAAAATCCACACTTTTCAACAAAATTGGCAAGTGACCGAAGTACACTTATTTTAGTATAATGTGTCGAATGCGTTATTTTGTGATTATTTTCCATACTGTTAAGATACTTCTCATAAGCCAGAACATCTGCATCGGTGCATTCAGGAAACGTTTTCCCTGTAAAACGGGAAAACTCATCAAATGTAATCCTGTATTTTGCAGCGGTATTTGGCTTTAACGTTTCGGCAAATGCAGTCCATACTTTTTCAAATTCCATAAGCGTCCTCCAGTGAGCATATTCAGGTTACATATATATTATAACATATGCAACCTGAGAGAACAAGTGTTTGTTTATTTATCTGTAAGATCAATTACGTTTTTAACCGATTCGATTGAAATGGTGCCGGTATCTTTCCAGTAGTTACGGAATCGGGATTTTCCGTCTGCAACGGCAGTACTGATCGCCAGTTCGATAACTGCAGGATTCAATCCGTTTTTAGCCGAACGTTCAAGTATTGTTTCAACTATGCAGGAAACATCGTCCAATATTTCAGGTAACTGACCGTTTAAAATCACGGAATTACTATCACTTTTAATCATTGGTGTTTCCTTTCTTAATATCCGCTGTTATGCGATGGTACATAGTTTTTTATAGCTTCAGTATCTTTTACAAGACCGTGGGAAACAATGTATTTGTGCAGCACTGAGAGATTGATGTTGAGTTTTTTAGCTGTTTCAGACATGGTCATATTCTGGTCAATATAGCATCGTTTAATTTCATCTTCAGGCATTTTGAAGTACCTCCTCGTTTTCAAATTTCTTTTCATGCTCTTTAATCTGTGAAATTGTAATTTTTACGGAATCATTTTCAAGCCGGTCATTTGCAATCATGCTGATGGAAACTTCGTATCTTCGTGTAGAAACCAGTATATCAATTATATCATTCCAGTTATCACATTCATCGAGTATGATACAGCCGCCCTCATCCCTTTTACCTTCATTAAATTTTCCGGTTGCTTCTTTGAGTGCTTTTTGTAATCGTTTGTTTTCTGCCTGCAGATGACGAAGTGTATTTTTTGAGTTGTTCTTTTTCATAAAAACCTCCTGTGTTTTAAGTTTCAATAACCATATAACAAAGGCAGACATTACGTCAACATTTTTAACAAAGGCAAATGAGCCGGAATATCTGCTGGAAGTTCTTAGCGTGCAAAGACCGTGGATGAGTGAGAAATATCCTTATGACCGTTGGTCTCATCCGGCCGGTTTTGGTAAAAATATGCAGTACAGCTGCCGTGTGCCATACATCCCACAATATTTTCTCCCTGGGCATTCCGGCCAAGGAAATATATGTGCGGACAGCTGCCACAGTCAGAACGTCCGTTTATATTGAAATTTCTAGTACCCATAAACTCCTCTTTTCAGACAGGGAATAGCCGGCTGCTGCCGGTGTGCTGTATATAAGGATAAAGCCTGCTGCCCTGTCGATTTATTTATCCGCGGTAATTTTAAAACAAAGATGGTGAGCATGTAAAGAAAAAGATAAGAAAATTATACAGATATCCGGCATGGAGAGTACAGTATAAAAAAAACGTACTAATTGACGGTATATCTACTGTATACCGTCAATTATCGCCCCGCATACTCTTTCTCCCACCCGTACATTCCTCTGCTGCCGCCACACACCGTAAATTTCCTCGTATCCCCGCCTGCTGCCACGGCATTCCCGTCCACACTCATCCTCTCTTTACACAAAGGATTTCTTCACTTCCGATATAGAAATGTAAATCCTTACCCGCAAGTTTTATCAGTATTTACCTACATTATGAGCAACGTAAATCCTTACCCAAAACAATCCGGTGCTTTTTTTAAGAAAAGTAAAAAGAAGAAGAAAGAAAAAAACACATCCAAACGTAAAGATAATGATAACGGACGTACAGCGTGTAAACCGCTGTACTGAATTTACAATATTCTACCTTTGAATATAAAAGTTAAAATACTACTACCGCTTCTGCCGTCAGAATACGTGTATCCGGTAAGCCATAGACTGTCCGGTGCACTTTTTTTTAAAGGAAAGGGAAAAGGGAAAGGAGAAAAGAGTGCCGCGTGTTGGGGTAAGGATTTACACGGTGTCATATAAAATGAATATTACAGGCAGTGAAACGTATGCGGGTAAGGAGTTACGTTCCACTGCCGGGAGCGAGGAAATTTATGGGAAAAAGAAAGCAGTGCTGCCGACGGCAGCAGGCGGACGGAGGAATTGTGGCATGCGGGCAGGAAAAAGCAGTCCGGAGAAGCGAGGAAGCTTTAGATGAGTGGCGAGGCCGGGAAAGTATGCGGATGTGGGAAAGAGTATGCGGGGCAATGATTGACGGTATACAGTAGATATACCGTCAATTAGTACGTATTTTTTATACCTTTTATAATTCTGTTATATGTGTTGCGTGGTATGGATATGATTGAACAGACCGGTACGACGGATACTCCGGAAACAGAAAAAAAATACCAGCCTTCCGGCTGGTTAAATAATTATGCACGGCTTCCTGCATCGCCTTGTAATCAACGCTTTCTGCCGTCATATTTTTTCTGGCTGTCCTCTTGGGACTGCCGGTTCGGGCCGGTCTTTGGGCGTCCCCTCTAACCGGTCCGGGAGTGATCACTTGCGGATTGACACAACGGCCATTGTGAGTCACCGCAAATGCTCACACCCTCTTTGAAAATACTGCAGATGCTGTGCGGGCATCTTCTTCTTTTCATCACTTACTGCAAACATCATGATTATTCACAGCGTCCTGATGTTTTAAGCCACCAGATAACTCCGGCAAAAACAAAAAAGTTTCCATGCTCACTCTTCTGTCTTCCCTGCAGGGTTTTTCGGTCTGCACAACCAAAATCCCCCTGTGCCTTTGGCACTACTAAAAGCAACAGGCACCCCCCGCATCTGCACAATGCGTTCGCTGCGCAGCTGCCTTTCCGGGCATAAAAAAAAATGCCCTTTTTATTTTATCCCATGTGGGATAAAGGCGGAATCAGGAAAATCTCCCGAATCCTGTCAGACATCAGGAAAGTCTCCCAACATCAAAAATAAAATAAAACAAAGCATGTTGTTATATTATCACCTACGGGATTTTTTTTCAAGGGGATTATTGAAAATTTATTTTTCACACCGGTATTCATTGAAACATAAAATTCTTTATATTATAATAATAGTGAGTTATATTTAGTTTCCCCACTCTGATCTCCGGGATGTGGCACCATGACGGTGAAAGTGAATCATTGCTTAATGATTATCGGAGAAACTACAGTTATATTAAGGATTATCCTTAGATGTAAAATTCACAGGGATTGATGATGCAAAGGTACTTTTGGAAAAAAGCCTTATCGCTTAGTCCGTATAACCGCTTTTAGGCTACACAGTAGCGTACCCTTTGTTTTTATCTGTTTTTGATATGTGACTTTTTTATTTCACACTTAATATCCTCAACAGAATCATAAACAATAATCTGTGAGATTGATGGTTTTCTGTGAACAACCAGTTGATCAATCATTTCTTTCGTTAATTCTTCCGGTAATGGTCCTTCTAATAAAAATCGATTTAGCATCCATTGCTTTAATGTGTTTTCATATGTTAATTTTTCTTCCCAAGTACCTACATCCTTCATCTTTTCCTCGAGTTCTTCAACGCTGATGTTTAAGGCATCGGCTCCCTGCTGTAATGTTATGGTCTGATTTCCTACAAACTCATACACTAGCGTTTCTCTGCCTTCTTTTCTGCCCTGCTGTTCCAGTCGTTCTGCTACTTCGCATTTATTTTCAGCCATATTTAACATTCCTTTCTATCATACAATCAATTTATACAATCCTAAGCAAAAAAATATAACGCTCGCACTGAATAAAATAAACATAGTTATGATTATCACCATTATGATTATTCTCTCTTCAAAATAATCTATATGGAAGTACGAGCCTATATGCTTTAGACCAAAACATAACCCAAGCAATATCCCTGCAATACATATATATGTACGCATTACTACTGCCATAAGACGTAAAATATTCTGACATACGTTCTAACATATTTCTCTCCTTTTTAAGCACATCAATCCAGTAAATCATTATCTATGAAATCAATAGTTTTTACAATTGTGTCTTTAGGTACATACTTCCATTTAATAACTCCTTTCGTATTTTTTACTTGTCCATATTCTTCCACGGGCAGCATCATAATCCGGCATCGATACTGCTGTGCAGCCTAACATTTACCTCTCTTCCTTCGCAATATTTCCACTCCCTGTCAGCCGGAGCATCCGCAGTAATATCATCATAAATATTCCATGAAAAACCGGCTGTATGGCAGGAACAATCAACAGCTTTCCCGTATACATTCGGTATATGACACAGACCGCAACCGCTATAATTGCATTAGCATATGCCGAAAATGCTCCTGCTTTTACAATATTAATTGTTTTCTGCCGGTTGCCTGTTTTCATCATATATAAAAATGCAGCAGCCAGTGCCGTTATCGAAATCATCTGCAAAATAACACAGACTGTACATATTCCAAATGATGCCGGTCCGAAAAATTCTTTTAATAACTCACAGTTCATCCGCTGTCTCCTCTTTCCATCACTTATTCTAAAATAAAGGCATTTTTCCTGTCAACATTTTTACACAGCTTCAGCTTAAAAAGAAGCGGCACCGTCACACTACTGGTAACGGCGCCGCTTCTTTACAGCTTAAACTTTTACGGACAGGTATAACCTGCTTCCTTCATCTTTTCCTCAAGTTCTTCTACGCTGATGTTCAATGCATCGGCTCCCTGCTGTGGTGTTATGGTCTTATTACCTACAAACTCATACACCATTTCTTCTCTGCCCTGCTGCGTCAGTCTTTCAGCTACCTCGCACATATTGTTCACCTTACCTTTCCCATCTGATGGAATGTTTTCATACTTTACGTCACCTGTTACGGCAGAAAGCATTTTTAATACCGCATCACTGTGGCGTATCTGCGTTTTATCATCGGGGTTATAATTCTTATTTCTTCTCTTCTTGACAAAGAAATTTGCCACGATTTTAAAATCGCTCTTAAACATGGATATCTGCTCGTCTGTGAGCCATGCAATTTCAAATACGTTAATCTTTAAGTCATTGACGTATTCTTCCATGCCCTGTGGAATGTCAAGCAGGTCTTTTAAATGCTTTCCGGCATTCCAATGCTCATTTCCAAAGTACAGAACCAGTGTTATCACCGGTACCGTATGTTTTTCTTCCAGCTGGCCGCGGTAAGATGCACCCTCATAGCCAAATACCCTGAGCGGCATTTTCGGTTCAACGGCGGTCTGGTTCTCCAGTCCGCAGATGGCAAGCTTTACTTTCCCGTTCTTCCAGTATTTTACAACATCACGTTCCTGCTCATGCAGTGTTCCCGAGGTGTCGCTTCTGTACTGGGAATGTACAGCTCCGGTTTCAAGGTCTTCAGGCTTTATGCGCTGCTTCCCTTTAAACACCAGTACATTGACAATATCAGCAAATATGTCGTTGTAGTCCTCGAGTATCTTTTCTGTCAGGTCTTTTTCACCCATTCGCTCCTCCATTCCCCGCCTTACGGCAGTTTGTAATATCTATATAAAACAGGGAATGTCATACATATCCCCGTGAATTTTCACAATCCGTTACTTATCCACAGGGATATGTATTCTTTTTTCTGCTGTGATTTTCCTGCGGACAAAACGTACCGTTTACTTCCCTTATGCAAAGTCTGCATGCAGCCCGGATGCCGGAAAATATGCATCCAAAATCATAAATGTTACTATAAATATAATACATCCTTTAACGATTCTGCGCAACTGCTATCCAATAAAAAACAGGATGGCTGTCCATCCTGCAGATAATCGGATATAAAACATAACTGTTCAGGATGGGCGGTGTATCCATCATCCCAGGTACTCCTTTCAGAGTGTGTCGGGAACCATTACCGGACTCATAACAATTATGTATATTTACATATGCCATATAATGCCGTCAGTGTCATACATTATTTCTCAGGGGGCACATATAACCGGCATCCTCCATATCTTTTTTAAGACCAGCGGCAGTTGTTTGAAGCTTTGCAGCGCCCTGTTCTTCTGTTATGAGTCCGGCCGCAACAAAATCATATACTGCTCTTTCATACCCTTCCGTCATTCCTATTTTAAATCCCCGCTGTATAAGCCTGTCCGTTTCCGGAACGGCTTTTATCCCGTTCCCACTGTCGTTATCTTCACTTATACCTTCCAACATGGGGTCAGAATCATTAATCTTTGATATTTCCACACATTCGCCAAACAGTCTGTAAATATTATTCCACATCCGTACATGTTTATCTGTGCTGCATTCAAACAGACTTTCAAGGTCCATATTGTATTTCAGTCCCCGGAAAGAAAACGTAAAAACACCGTCCTCATAAGAAGTCTTAAACTTATCCCGGTATTCCGGATAGTTTGAGTTAAAGCGCTGCGTTATTTCCTCAATTAATTCATCAATATTTTCTTCCAGATTCTGTTTTACATCGTCTGTACCCCTCCATCTTTCCATCAGATCAGTGCCATTAATTTCTGATATTTCAACAAATTCATCAAATTCATAGGAAAAGGCAGTCCATATCTGTATGGGCTTTATCATTTCTTTTCTGCCGCTTAACAGTGCATCAATATTCATTCTGACCCGCATATCTGCAAAAAGAAACGTAATGGTATCATCCGCATAAGAAACTTTCCATTTGCTGCGGTATTTTCCATATTCCGGATGGCTCAACCGCCATTTTTTTGTCACTGCATCAGTTAATTTACCCATATTTTCTTCCAGGCTTTGTTTTGTGTCATTAATCTTTGAAATATTTACAAATTCCCCATAAATACTGTGCCATATTTTTAAAACCTTACCGGCTTTCATATCGCCTTTAAACAAAGCATCCACATCCATATCCACTGTCAGATTCCGGAAATATAACCTGATAATTCCGTCAGCATAAGAGCTGACCCATTTACCTCTGTATTCCGGATGTTTTGAGTTAAATCGCTTTGTCAATTCTTCAATTAAGTAATCCATATTTTCCTTCATGTCTGCTGTGTCCTTTCATTCCATCCCGGTTTTACTTGAAAACCTTTTTCTGTGTTACATATGATTTTACGTTTTTCTTTTTAAGCCGCCGTACAGGTGTATCGTCTGTACGGCAGCCGGTACTGCTGTTTTTATTTCTTCTTACATCTTTGGTATTTTATTTCCACTGCTTATCCCGGATTATTTCTCCTATTTCACCTGTGTAATGTTTCCCTGCTTGTCGATATGCCATACCTGCTCGCAGAGTTCATCCGGGTAGTTTTTCA
>OGUG01000027.1_pt1 | contig 70193 bp, 57 predicted proteins | sample 1573711 | NCBI WGS metagenome assembly OGUG01 (sample SAMEA2582006, study PRJEB24529) | metagenome | biome: Human gut stool | place: China | collected 2011 | reverse complement strand
AAGAGTTTGTTGTTTTATGAATCTACAATGTGTACTTTATCGGATGCTTACGTTTATTTTACACTACCCGTATTTCCCTCCTTTGTGTAAGTTCTGCCCCAGTATGATATCTCTATGTCCTAAATCAGTGTATACTTCATGGCTGGACTGTATAGTAAATCATGATTCCCTTTCGTGGTGACATTTATTGTTGTATTTTGGACATTGATATAATTTTTTAGTCCCAGTTTTATAATTCTAAAATTCTAGGACTTTATTTTTTCTAAATAAAAAATTCTATTTTTGTCTTGTATCATGTTTTTGTGTTTTATCTAAATAAAGAAAATGAATAGAAAACTAAATCATAAAAAGTGGAGTTTTCACAAAAAGAAACTTCATTGTAAAAGAAAAAATCACAGAAAAAGTATCTTTGTTCCACGTATTATAGTTGATACTAATGTTTGGTATCAATTAGGCAAAGATGATGTGTTATTTAACAAAGTAAAAGATAAACTTACGCCAATTTATAATAACTTGTGGGAAATGTCTAATACTGGGGCATTATATGATAGACCAGATATGGTACGAAATGGAATAAGAAAAGCAATGTTGTGTTCTAAAAAGATGATTATTGCCGAACCTCTGAAATATCTAATAAGCAGGGCAAACAAAAAATATAGAGTAAAAATGAGAGTATATACAGAACAAATGTTACTTTTTACGCAAAAAATAGCCAATGGATATTATATTGATGAGAAACAAAAAGGTGAATTTTATCATTATATTCAACAGTCTAAAGAACGGCTTAAACAGATTGCTGATGATTTTAATAGAACTGCTCTTGAGTGTAAAAATAGAATTAAGAACTATAAAAAACATAGACAGATGAATACATATTATCTAACAATCAAATATTTAGATTTTATGGCTTGTCAAGCAACAGATAATAAGTTCTGTTTAAAAAAAATGCCATTAAAAGAGTATGAATTGCTTATATTAGTTTTAGATAAATTCTTTAAGGATTTAGAGACTGGTGAAAGAAAATGGCAGAGAAATGACCTTTTTGATTTATTCAATTTAGCTTATGTGAGAAGAGGCGATAAATATTGGACTAATGAAAAGAAATGGATTGATATAATAAAAGCAGTGGGTTGTGAACATTATCTATACAAAGGATAATCAATTGTTACGACGTAATCTTAAAAGTACACCATAATAAGTCTTGTACAGAATTCTAAATATATATTCTTTTTTGTACTTCGATTTCGAACCTTTCTTTTGAACTTTTTGTGAGAATATATAAAAAGTATTTAATAAATCAGCAAAGACTATTAGTTCTAAATAGACGCTTGAGCATCCTTTTCCCTGAAGCCTTTCTCTTTCTTTTCTTGCAGTAGGACAAATAGGACTCCGTCACATCCGCATACTTGTTGCGCGGACGCCTTATACCCAAGGGAGATTCAGTAAATATTATAGAATTAGCCAACTAATTCGCAATACTTTGTTTATGAATTAGTTGGCGTGATCTTATGCTATTTACTGAATATCCCTCTCTCTTTACAGAAAATATTGCTCAGTGAGAATATTATCATCCTCCAATTATGGATTTTAGAGTCGATAATAATAATTTTTTTCTTTCATTTATGAATGTTACAAAATCATTAAAATCCAAGCTAGTATTTAGTGGAATAAGATGCGATGCTAAATCTATATTATTATCCTTTACCCAATCTTTTAAATCCTCATCATTTTTTGATTCATTTGATGCACCGGAAAGTAATTGAAGGTTTAATATAGAATTCCAGTTTTCGGGATTTTTATAAAAAGTATATTTATTTGAATCAGAAAAATCACTTTCTTTTAGCTTATTAAATTTACTTGCAGGATGTAAGTGATCTTTATGATATATAACTTTATCATATTGTAGGTGTGAATAAAGTAATGTTAAAATTGTATAACAGTCAGGAGCGTCTTTTTGAGTTTTTAATATATCGTCAATTACCTCATCGCTTAATGACAGACTCTTGGCATCGTCACTTGCAAACTCTGCTTTGATTTGCTCAAAAGGAAATCTGTTTTCTATAATATTATCTTTGAGAACTTTCCTAATACGGGACAATACACTATCTGATTGACCACCAAATACACCTTTGAGCAATGAAATGCACAACCATTTTCGCATATTCATCTTTTCTTCTTGGTGAATATGGTCTTTTAATATCTCTTTTTCAAGATTTTTGTGATAAATATAGTAAACAATAGGAATAATTGCATTTTTGGCTCTAAGACTTGAGTCATTAAAGCCCCATTTCTTTAACAATTCAAATGCTACTTCAATACTTTCTTTTATTCGATCCCAATTTTTATCAAACACACTAACACTATCCGAATTGAAATTTGCTACCTGAAATTTTATATTATCGTTGAACAATACCAGACAACATTTTAGAATTAAGTCTGCGGATATAATAAAATTGTTATTATATACTGCATCTACTAGTGACTTAAATTCTTTTCGTGCATCTCTCTTCCAATTGGCTGTTGTTATAGACATTAATAGGTTGGAAAAACTAAGAGGTTCTCCACCACTGTTAGTTCTAATGAATATGTCGAGTACAGAGTCTATATCTTGATTTTCTTCCTGATAATAATTAATAAGTTTGTTATCAAAAATCACCTTTCTCAATTTTCTCAAAGTTGATTTTGCATATTTCTTATCTTTCCACTGGATTGAGTCGATAAAATCATCAAGAGCCTCGTCCTCCCTGTAATCGTATATATTGCCAACCAAAAATAAATCCTCAGTTTTGTTTAGTTTGGCAAACTCGTTATCCGCAAGGAATTTAAAATTGTAAATCATCTTTCTTTCGTCATCTTTTGGAAGTTGCGATGACAAGTTAATATAAAGCCGTCTTGTAGGTAAACAATCTTCATTATCTTTCCACCACTTTCTTGGCATTTTATATGCATAAGTACCCTTTAACCCCAAATATAACGATGTCAATCTCTGCTGGCCATCTATAACAGCCATAAAGTCAGAGTAGCCTTTTGTAGGTATGTATGGGTTTTCATCTTTAAAAAAAGCTCTATATTCTTTGAGGAACTCATAAAACTTGTAGTTGTTTTTGGTTTGACTACTTGTAACATTCCATATCATAAATGAATTAATAGGATAATCTCTCATAATACTATCGAACAATACTTCTATCTGTTCGCTTGACCATACAAATTTTCTTTGTATTGCAGGGAGTAAGAATTTTCTTTGTTCAATATACTCTATCGCATCGCTGATACTAATTGGAGTTTTAAAACCGCTATTTGCCATAATTCTAAAAGCTTACATTCATTAATTGTTCTTCGACTATTACAAAATTAGATAAAATCTTCGAGATTCTATATCGGTAAAATGAATAGACCATTTTTATTTGAAAATAGATTAGCATTCTATGGCATGATATCATACGTAGAATTTTGTGCAATAAATTATTATCTTTGTTTCTGTATGATATAAATGCAATAGATTATTATTAGATGGGAGAATGTTTTATGGAATATTTGTGTAACTTCGACAAATTAGAAACTATTATAGGATTTATAAATAGAAATAGATATGGTAGATTTTAAGGAAAAATTTAAAGAATTGATAGAACATACATTTATTCCATCTACTGCTAGCAGCGTTGTGAAAACTAAGGCATGGCATAATATTTATAATTTACTTATACCTAATATTCCAGAGAAGCTATATAGGTATAGAAGTTTTAATGAATATTCTTTATCTGATTTTGAGAATGGAAAGATATCATTATGTCATGCTGGAATGTTTCCCGATAAATATGATTCTTACATATACGTAGACAGGAATAAAATTCATCAAGATTTAGAATTTGCATTAAAAAATGCGTTGCAAAACTGTTTACAAGATGTAACGCAAAAGTCTCCATTTCTAAAGACAGAAAAAGCTTCGGAAATTTGTTATTATAGAGAATTGGGATTAAGCGAGAAACAAATAATAGAAAAATTATACAATAATTATTCCAACTTTATAGATGATATAAAAAATGATATGAAGAAGCGAGAAACTCGCTTACGTAATTCATGTAGCAATGCAAAAATAGGTTGTTTCACAGAAAGTGTTCAGTCTAAATATATGTGGGACAGATATGCGGATGGATATAAAGGATTTGCCCTTGAATATGATTTTAGAAAATGTATTTATAAATATACCAATATAAATTTAAATGTCAATTTATTTCCCGTGATATATACTGATATCTTACCTGATTTTACATTGGAGGAAGGAAATCTATATGTACGGGAATGTTTTAGTAAATTGGACGTAAATAATGTTTGGTCATATATGCTTGATATTAACTGTCCCTTTAATCAATTGTATTTTTATAAAGCATATTTGTATAAAGATAGAAAAGAATATAGTCATGAATGTGAATGGCGTATGTTATATTATAATATTGAAGATGATAATGATTATGTTTCTATACCTGATGTTGAATGCCTAAAAGCTATATACTATGGACCTGATATAAAATATGAAAATAAGGAAAGATTGCACAAAATAGCGATGGAAAAAGGAATTAAAGAATATGAGGTTTATTTAGATACAGAAACTCGTGATTATTCATTACAAGTAAAACTCTTAAAAGAGTGATTATAAGCTATTATCAAGAAGTATAAATTGCTGAAAGATGTAGGTTAAATTAAATAATATTGTATGTGACTTTTGGGGGATAATAAAATATGCTGAATATAGATTTTAATAATATCAGATCCATTAAGGGGGCTGCAAATGAGGGGTTTGAAGAATTCGTTTGTCAGTTGGCACGTAAAGAGGAAATTCCATGTGAAAAGAAATTTGAACGCTGCGGAAAACCAGATGGAGGCGTGGAATGTTATAAAGTTCTTGAAGATGGAAGTATTGTTGCCTGGCAAGCCAAATATTTTTGTAAGGCTTTTGATGATTCACAGTATAAACAAATTAATAGGTCGGTTAATGAGGCGTTAAAATCTTATCCTCAATTGAGGCGCTATATTATAGTAGTGCCCATAGATCCATCAAATGCTCATGTTGCAGGTAAGAAGAGTATGAAAGAGCGGATTGATGAGTATGTGAAAAGATGGTCAAATACAAATCCTCATGTCATTTTTGATTTTTGGTGGGCTTCAGACTTGGTAGAAAGACTCCAAAAACCTTCCAATCAAGGTATGCTTCGATTTTGGTTTGGCGAATACGAATTTACAGATAGGGATTTTTTTAGGTTTAATGAAGAATCCATAAATGACCTAGGTAAACGATATACACCTAAACTTAATGTTGAAGTTGAGGCTTTTCAATATTTTGAGGTGCTTTCACGAGGAAGTTCATTGAGGTATTTTTTTGACAAGGAGTTGATGATAGCTGAGGATACATGTAGAAAAATAGAGAAAAATAAGTATTGTCAAAATATTCTTAATCTAGTAGAAAATGTCCGCAATGCGATTAAACAAATTAATGAAACTAATATCACAGGTATAGATAGAATATCTCTTAATGAATTATTGTCAGCATTGATGTTATTGGGAGAAACTGTTCAAGATATTGCCAATAGTATTGTTGAAAAAGAAAGAGTAACAGAAGAAGAAAACAGAACATCAAATAACCTGTTTGAACTAGGTATAGATATTTTGCGTGTTTACAACGATTTACATCAAGATATTATGAGGTTAGTAAATGACCCTATTTTAATACTTGAAGGAGATGCTGGAGTCGGTAAGTCACATTTGATGGCTGATACTGTTCAAAAAAGGCAAAAAGAAAACCTGTTTAGTTTACTTTTCTTGGGACAGAAATTTATCACTGATGAAGAACCTTTCATTCAGATGATGAGAATGCTTAACTTCAGCGGTTCTTCAAATGAATTGTTAGAAATGCTTGAAACTAAAGCTGAAACTACGGGGAACCGCATCATCATCTTCATTGATGCGATAAATGAAGGACATGGACTTACTATTTGGCAAAATAATATTCGTAGTTTTATTAATAGAATTAGACAGCATCCATGGCTTGGACTTGTCTTAAGTATCCGTACATCATATTCGCCAGCAATACTTCCATGGGAAGAATTTGGGAATGATTATTGTGTGTGGGCAAGACATTATGGATTTGGAGCTAATACGCAAAAAGCTGTACAACTCTTTTTTAAGGAATACGACATATTGTATCCTTCAGTTCCACTCCTTAATCCCGAATTTAGGAATCCATTGTTTTTGCATTTATTCTGTGAAGGTATGAAGAATAATGGTTATAGGAAGATACCGGATGGAATAAAAGGTATAACATCAGTAATGAATTTGTTTTTCGATGGTATTGAGAAATCTCTTAGAAAATTCAAACAGTATTCTCAATCAATTAAGTGTATAAATAAAGCTGTTTGTGAGTATATAAAATACATAGTAAAGGAAAGAAGGCATGAAATGCCAATAGAAACGGCAGTAGAAATCTTTTCAGAAATCTATAATCGTGTGTTTAAAGATGGTGAATTATTGGATTATTTGATATCTGAAGGAGTTTTTAGTAAAAATATTTTTCAAAATAAAGTAGGGAAATACGAGGAATGTATTTATTTTACATACGAGAGATTTGAAAATATTCTTCAAGCAGAATATCTTATAAATGAATTGCAACTTGATGATAAATCATTGGAGGAATATATACGGTCGATAGAGTCTCTTTATATGGTTGGTGGTTTATTGGAATCTTTAGCAATTTTATTGCCAGAACGTCAAGGTATAGAATTATATGATTTATTCCCTAAATTGCGTAATAATGCAGCTATTGTTAATGCGGTCCTTTCTAGTTTAATATGGAGAGATGAGAATACTATAGACTCAGATCTTGATGCATACTTTTATGAATTTATGGAAGATGATCAATTCAGATACCGTTTTATTCGAACTATCATGGAGATTTCTTTTAATTCGGGAAACTACTATAATGCAGATTATCTTCATAAAATGCTTTTATCAATGCAGTTACCCGATAGGGACGCCATGTGGGTACCTATATTATATCGTATTTATAATAGTCGAGATAATATAATAGAAGAAACTATTAACTGGGTATGGGATGAAAGCAATGAGGTTTATATTGATGAGAAGTCAGTGGAACTAGGAGCTACTTTACTATCTTGGTTTTTGGCAAGTACCAATCGACAACTACGCGATACTGCGACAAAAGCCCTCGTACAACTTCTGCATAATAGAATGCAGATACTTATACCGCTTTTGGAGAAGTTCTCCAAGGTAGATGACCCATATATCCATGAAAGACTTTATGGCGTAGCGTTAGGGTGTGTATTAATATCAAAATCAAAAGAACATTTGGCTAGCCTATGCCAATACATCTATCTATCAATATTTAATGTCAAAGGTGAAGTTTATCCTCATATATTGCTTCGTGACTATGCGCGGGGAATTATAGAATATGCTATTTCTATAGGAGAAAAATTGAGTTTTGATGTTAATAAGGTACGACCGCCCTATAATAGTTCTTTTGATTATCAACCTGTGTCTGACGAAGAAATAAAGTCAATATTAGACGAATGCGGGGAATACAAGAATTCTCCAGGTATGTGTAATATGCTTACTTCCATGTTTACAGAGCATTCAACTATAGGGCTTTATGGCGATTTTGGAAGATATACATTTCAAAGCGCACTGAGCAACTGGAAAATTGATGCAGAACGCTTGAGTAATATAGCTATAAAACTCATTATTGACAAGTATGGATACCGAGAAGATAAGCATGGCACATTCGATCAGAAAATCGGATCTGGAAGAGGACGCTCAACCGTACCCAATGAACGAATTGGTAAGAAATATCAGTGGTTAGCCTTACATGAATTATTAGCTCGTGTAGCAGATAATTTTAAAAAATTGGAACATTCATGGAGTGATAATGTCGTAGATTATGAGGGAACTTGGGAACCTACTGTACGTGATATAGATCCAACAACTCTTGTTAGAGTAGATAAGTATTATCAAGATTCAGACCTCAAAGATGATTTTTGGTGGTGTGGAGGACAATATGCTAACTGGGAGTATGAAATGTCAGATTGGCTTAATATAGAGGATGATATACCATCAGCAGTACCAATTATAGAATTAACAGATCCTAATGGATGTAATTGGCTTGCATTAGAATGTTATCCAGACTGGAATGAACCTCATAGTAAAGATAGCATATATAAAAGATTATGGTATCAAATAAGGAGTTTTATTGTTGATGAAGAAGATTTTTCTCTAGTTTATGAATGGATCATGAAACAAAATTTTGGTGGAAGATGGATGCCGGAGTGTAGTAATAGATATGAATTATTTTATCGTGAGTATTATTGGTCACCAGCATATAAATATTATGATATTGAAGGATTGACAAAGAGGGATATATGTGATAAGGAAATGAATCAGTTTATAGCTCATGTAGATATTACTACAATAGGTTATTTGTGGGAGGCAGAAGAAGACTATTCTAAAAAAACATCCTTTTACATCCTCATGCCTTCAAAACAGTTATTTGATGGTCTAAATATGCGATACGCTGATAAGGAAGGTATCTTCTTGAATGAAGAAGGTGAGGTGATTTGTTTTGATGCTGGAGCTATAGAAAGGTCAAAAAACTATCTTTTAGTCCGGAAAGATACCATATTGGATTATCTCAAAACACATCACAAGAAATTAATGTGGTATGTACTTGGTGAGAAAAACATTATAGGATTGCATAATTATCTCAGAACTCCAAATTTTCCTATGTGGCTTGTTGTGAGTGGTGTTTATACATTGGATGAAGAAGGTAAAGTAACAGGAAGCATAAAAGTATCTCATGAAAGATAGGGATTAAGTATATTTTATTATTTAAACTTAATAATTTTAGTAGCTATTTTTAGTAGATTGCAGTCATACTAAGAGTTTTTCTTTGTTATGACTGCAAATATTCTTCCCGTTTTATAGTTTACCACATTCTGTATGGCATTAAATTCTGTACCTTGAGTCGTTATAAAGCTATTAGTAAACCTCTCTTAAAAGCTCAGTTCAAAGTATAATAAGTAGTCGTTATAGAAATGTAAACTTGGTAATAGCTATGCTTTAAATGGTTTACACTTTCGGTTTACAGCAGAAAAATCAAGATGTAAATTTATATATCTGATTAACAGATGTATACAAAATGTTTTTATCTTCTTTATCTGTTTGGCATGTTATTCTCACTATTATGAGTATATACTCTTGAGTGCGCACGAAAAGAGTATCGATTTATTCACTTATAATATTGGAATTATGTCATATATAGATAATGAGATACTCGAAAGACTGATAGGAACCATGGTAGAGGGATTTACTCGCATTGAAAAGAAACTGGACCAGATGAACCGTCTGAAAGAATGTATGAACGGAGACAGACTGCTTGATAATGTGGATTTGGCAGAACTCCTTGGTGTGTCACAAAGAACTTTGGCACGTTACAGGCAAGAGGGCAAGATTAAATATTACTCGGTGGAAAAGAACGGGAAATCATTCTATCTTGCCTCAGAGATACAGAGTTTCCTGCTCCAGCGTGGTAAGAACGTAGTAAATAATAAGTAGCAAATAGAATAAGTGACCGTATTCTGATGGAAAGATGACGACCTGAAAGTCATTCAATGGATGGAAATTCAGGAGGAAAAAGTCAGGGAAGAAGCATTACAACTTGGAATGACATATCTGAGAAACTGGGGAAAATACGGTTATCCTACTTGGTATGAATGGTCTATTGCCAACTGGGGTACAAAATGGAATGCCTTTAATCAGAATTTTGAAGAACCGAACGTGCTTTGGTTTGATACGGCTTGGGAAGGTGTGCCTCTGCTTATCCAAACACTCTCCGAGATATTTCCGGACGTCGAGTTTCAATATGCCTATGCGGATGAAGACCTTGGTTCCAACGTGGGCAAAGGGACTATCCGAAATGGAGAAACCGACATGACATTCCCCGATAACGGAAGTAACGAAGCCTTTGAAATTGTCTTTTTCGTAAAACCGGGATTAGAGGAATACTTGGAACTGACAGACGAGGGGTATAGGTGGAAAGCCTAAACATCTCCGGACAGACAATATCCGACATGTATTCAGGGTATATCTCAACCGATATATCCTGGATTCCTGTTGCCGGAAGCTCCGTTTATATTTATTCCATTCCACTTCCTTCTTACAATTTCACGCCTCTTGAACCAGTCTTTTTTGACCGTATTTATCCCATCCCTTGGCTGGCCTACTTATCATCTTTGAAGCTGCTTTTACTGAAACCGCCAAACACGCCCTTCAAGAGCTTGCCGACAACCCAGAATACCAGCAATACAATTATAATATCTCCCATAAGTCTTACTTTTATAGTTTTAACAATAATAAAAATACAAAATAATAACCGAAAAACAAATATACGATCCTGATTATCTGAAAATTCTATCAGGAGCCACCTTCATTTGTTCCGTCCTCTTTCGGGTTCTGTTTGACACGCGGACCGCTGGTTTGGCCACGATCAAGTTTTACGCCATATTTATTGAGTATGCGCCAAATAGAACTTTTGCTGCTAAAACCGCTTGCAGCCCAAATGTCATCGAAAGAATGCCCGTTGATATACATATCCACGATTGTCTTATCTCGTTCAGCTTTAGGTAATACCTTCGGCACAGCCGGGGCTTTGATATTCTGGCGTAACTTCTCGATATGAGCGGAATATTTTCGTAGTGCGGCAATTTCTTCCGGAAATGCCCCTATTATCCACAACACATCGGCTGCTGTCGTACCGGGGAATAATTCACCGCGAGTATCAACTCTGTCATGAATGGATATGACACGTACAATTTTGATACGGCATAGTTCGATGAATGCGGCCAGTTCTCTTAAGCCGCGTGCAGCATTGCTGAATTTGGATATGACTATTTCATCGCCCCTTTGAAGATTCGCCATAAGCTGTTTCCACATAGGTCTCAATGTTTCATGTTCAACTGTTTCCTCTACGATTTGTACACAACCGTATCGCTGCATCCATTCTCTCTCAGCATCAAAACTGTCATTATTTTCCTTGAATATATAGCCAACTTTTGCCATTTTAATATACACTGTTTTGATAACAAGTGCAAATATAGCACTTTCATTTTAATCTAAAATCATATCGTGGCAAAAATCTCGCTGAATCCTTTTTTTAGCTTTTTTTCTTGCACTTGTTTTCATTGATAATCATATTATTAATATGATACCAAAAATTATACTAAATGCGATATAAAAGAGCTTTTACAATAAAAATAATATATAGATTTGCATCGTTAAATATGAATTGTTAAATATGAAAATTTTAAAATCATACTACAAGACTCCATCATTTTTGACTGGAAGATGTATCGTTTCATTGGCCATATTGGGCCTGATATCATGCAGCGATAGAAATGGCAAATCATTGTCTGAAGCTACGAACGATCCTGCCGGAATATACAGGGAGTACTTATACAATATACGACGTCAGAAAGATTCCTCATTTCAAGTATTGACCAAGCATATCCTACAATGGCAAACTGTAAAAGACTCTGTTTTTAGGTATCTCCGGAATGATACGCTCAGCCACCCCCATTCCAATCAGCGTGAAGAGTGTATCAGACTGCATGATTCTATCCGCACTGAGTTCTCACGCTTAGCCCTCTCAAAGACGCGTACTTATCAGGAACTTTTGGCTCTCAAAGGAGAGTTCTCACCTTATAACAATGATGAGGAACTGCATCATGCCGCTGGAGAAATCCGCCCGTTTTTCAACTCACTGGATAATCTTCCGCTTCATAAGGGTAACAAAGAGGAAATCCTTGCGGCTTACCGTATGTTACTGACTCGAACTATCCGTAACGGCATACATAGCCGCAATGAACTGATTACTTATATCACTAAAGAAGATGCTATATTCCGTGCGTTCCTCTCTCACTTGCACGATTTCGAAGGTGAGAGTATGGCTGACATCACACGTGGTACTGAACAGTGTTGTTCGCAGATATTCTTTGCCGCTGAGAGAAAGGAGATTACCTATCGGGAGGCTATGCTTTATTTGACAATGCGCACCAATCGTCGCCAAATACAAAATATGCAGATTTGTATAGAAGATGTTCGGAACAAAAAAATCAAGACTTCTTCGCAAGCACATGCTTATATATGGATGCTTATCCACCCTTATACTTCACTGGACGGATTCTCTATGACATTGCTTTCCGATAAAGAACGGAAACAACTTGACAGGATGGCGGCACAGACACCTGTGGCGTTCAAAACCTTGAGCCGAATCCTGCAATCGGAAAGTGGTCAACTGACTGAACTGCCAGGAATGCTTATGGATGTTTTCATACAGACGCTCTAACAATATAAAAAAATGAATATGTTACGACATTTTTTCAATGACTTTATGACATTTGTCCCTCTGCAACTACCGCAACTACTCGATGTGACGACAATGGAGGAAGCACAATTCTACGGTGACTACGCCCTACTGACCTTCCCGCTACGCGACCCTTACGATTTGGAGGAAGTGATGGATCTGTTTGAGGACGATATGGAGCTTATAACTCTCTACCACCACATCCCCACGCACGCTGACAAATTCGGGCATAGCACCTGTGCATACTCCAACCCGGCATTTGGACAGATGTTCAAGATGAATTGCAAGACAGATGCAGACGGTAAGGTAAATAGCATTCTTGTCACCATCTATGATTCTCTTGAGCAGATGTACGGCGAGCTGTGCCTTGATTTGGATCTTCATTCCAAAAGTGGCACATTCAAGTATAAGAAGAACAAAGACGATCTCTTGATGGATTTCCTTTAATGGTCATGTTATGCGGGACACACTATACCGACAAATGGTTTATTGGATTAGGGAATACCGGACATGGATAGAGGTTGTTGATGACAATTTCTATAAGGAGTATGCTTTGTCAAGAAACGGATATATCAATTACATTGTTTCCCGCACGTTGGTACTGCGGGCTTACAAAGACAAAGGCTCATACGCCAAAGGCATGACATGGACAATTCCGGAACATAAACTGGATAAGGCATTGGCAGCCTACCGTAAGCAGGAGCATACGTTCAAGCAACGTATTAAGAAAGCAGCGATATACCTTTCACCGAGGGACGCCGAAGTTATCATCCTATTGGCCACCCACAATATTGTCCAATTAGAGTTGATGATATCCCCCATTCAAATACGCGAGAAACCCTATTATTTATGATTTGGAATATACTACAACTTATCTTCTGTATAACGCTTTTCGTATTGCCATTAGCATTGTACAAAAGCCACCGTTCTTTTATGGTAAGGTTCTACGATGCTATGATACACAGTGTAAAGGCTCGTAAACTATATGTACAGGTCGTATTGATTCTGCTATTGCTCTTCCACTATGTTTACATCAGCGGACATGTTGGCGAGTTCGGTGTTTTTCTTTCAACTGCTATCTGTGCCACTATATATTCATTTAGGAGAGCGGACAGATTGTTAAGAGGTTTATGTGACCGACCATGTATGTTTGTCATACTCTCATTGGTGGCTTTGACCATCAGTTTTGTTCCACACTTGTACACAACGGCGGTAACTGCCGCCTATCTTCTTTTGGCTGCCCTGTTCTATCCCTCTGTTCGGGTTATGACCGAATTTCAGGACATAGGCATAATCTCTGAATGGATGAAATTCCCCAGACTATTAGCCGAAAGTTATTATGACCATCATCACGCGATATTGCCGCAAGATGCGGATAGCGGCAACACTGATATATCCGCACAGTAGTAATAATTAAAAAATGAAATGAAAATGAAAACCAAGCAGAAAATAGCTGTCCCTATATTGGCAGACAGAGAAGTATTTGACTATCTCAAGGAGAAAGTCGGTGAACGAAAAACAAAGACAGAAGCCTTCTGTGATTTATTGGATAAATCTTTGGCAGGTTTTGTTTCCCCTTTTTTAAGGAACAAAGGCTACGAACTTCAACCCAACCAGTGCCACGTGACTGTTTCTGACCTTTCATCGGAATGGCATTGGCATAGGGCTACTGTCCGTTCTTTTTTGGATGTAATGGAAGAGTTCGGCTTGTTGAATCGCATCCGGCTTTCCAAAAGCGTCATCATTACCATGACTGTGCAAACCAGCCAATCCACGGAGTCTTGCAATGGACAGAAGAAGTTGAACCTTGCAGAACAGCTACGTGAGGCATTGTCCGATTGGATAATCGGCAAAGTGTCCCTTGACGAGATCGGAATCAAGTGTGAGCAACTTGTTCGTCGGGCAATGGATGAAGCTGGCATATGCGATAGCTGCCCATCTCCGGACAGTATCATTCGCATCAATCCGGCAGCGGATGATGATGAACGAGCTGTCAAGATTCGTATGGTAGCTTTGGAGTGCATTACATTTGCCGCTATACAACGGGCACTGCGTAAGTCGAGATTCGATGACAGTGCAGAGTTTATGGACTACTTCCGATTGGAATTGTATGGGGACTGGACAGGACTTATTGCAACTTCGAAAGGTATTGCCGGGCTTATTCTTGATGTAGATAGGGATGAAAATTCCGATTATGATGAAGATGACAGGGAGTTCCTTAAAACGCTTTTTAAGCCTTTTCTGGCATTTGCGGCAAAGGCACAGGAGGCAACGTATCAGATTGGAGGTTGAAAACAGAATGTATAACCGCAACAATCCACTTTTGTATCCAGTGAAGCCCCCCTGCCAGTTATAGAAGGCATCCGGGCTTGCCCGCCTGCCACGAACAAAGGGAAGGGGGAGCCTAATACCCCACCTGCCTGACGTTGGTGGGAAGGGTGTCCGAACAAGCAGCAAGCTGGGACACGGTAGATTGTCCGAAACAATATGAAAAACGTATGGCAAATCAAAAACAGGTACTCGACGTGCAGGTGTCGAAAGGGATTACCACCGCCCAAAGTAATGAACATCTGCGTGACCGTAGTGAAAAGGCAGAGAAGTACGCTATGAGTAAGGGAAATTATGATCCTACGCGTAAACGGCTGAACTTCGAGATTGCGCCCGGAGGTAAAATACATCCCATCGACACAAGCCGTAGCATTCCCAAACGGATGGCGGACATATTAAGTCACCGTGGAATCAAAGATCCTAATGAGGGGCTGCTCGAACCAAAATACCGCACGGTGGTAAATATCATCTTCGGCGGTTCACGGCAGCGAATGCAGGAACTTGCTTTCGGTACGCAACAGGTGGACTTTGAAAAAGGTGCGGACAATACCCGCATCGAACGGAAGCGTGACATTGAACGCTGGGCCAAGGATGTTTATTCATTCGTTTGTGGCAGATATGGTGAGCAGAACATCGCTGCATTCATTGTACATCTGGATGAATTGAACCCGCATATCCACTGTACGCTTCTGCCAATCAAGGATAGTCGCTTTGCGTACAAGGAAATCTTCGCCGGTAAGGATAAGTTTGAATATAGTGCAAGAATGAAACAACTTCATACGGACTTTTTCGCAGAAGTCAATACAAAGTGGGGAATGTCAAGAGGAACAAGCATATCCGAAACGGGTGCACGGCACAGAACGACTGAGGAATACCGCCGAATGTTGTCTGAAGAGTGTACAACAATCGAGGATAATATCAAACTCCATCAACAGGTATTGGGTGAACTTCAATCAGACATCCGGTTGGCAGAACGCAGAGTCAAAGGGCTTACGACAATGGTTAGCAATCTTGAAAAGCAGAAAACTGAAAAAGAAACCTTGTTATCGGCAGCCGAGTACAATTTAAAAGAAAACAAAGGCAATGCGGCAGAATTGGCAATCCAAATACAAATGTTGGAAAAAGAGCTGCAAGGAATCATCAGGCAACTGGCAGACAAGCAGGAAAAGTTGCAGACGGCTGACCGGCAACTCATCGAACTGAAAAAGGATATGGGAGCCATTGAAGAACGTACCGAAGAACTCAAAGAGGAGGCCTATCAATATTCCCGTGATGTACACTCCAAAGTGGATAGCTTGTTTAAAGACGTCCTACTGGAGAGTGTAATCAGCGAGTATCGTAACGCATCGGCACAAATGAATGTTTCAGAACGGCAGCTCTTTGATGGTTCACTGGTACAGTCTATCGCCGAGCGGGGTACGGAAATCATGCACTGTGCGACAATGCTATTTCTCGGAATGGTAGATGATGCCACTACATTTGCCGAATCACATGGTGGTGGAGGCGGAGGGAGTGACCTCAAATGGGGACGCGACGAGGACGAGGACAATCGAGCATGGGCACTTCGCTGTATGAGGATGGCGAGCCGCATGATGCGCTCGACTATCGGCAAGAAATCTAAACGGTAAATGGCATACGCCTTACACCAGATTAAAAGTATAACTAATGAAATCATTGGAATATGACGAAACAAATTATTTTCATCTTCGCTTTGCTCTGCACGTTGCAGGCACAAGCAAGTGTACAACCCGTACAGAAGGACACTGTACGACACACTATTCATTATGAAGTAGCGGAATTGCTTCAACCGATGCAGCCCGTCTATCTCAACGGGGTGCTACTTCCGGCATCTCGAACCGGCAACTGGTTTGTTAGCATATCCGGAGGTGCGACAGTTTTTCTTGGTACACCTCTCGGTTGTGAAGACCTTTTTGGACGAGTGAAACCTTCGTACAGCCTCGCCGTCGGCAAATGGTTTACTCCTTTGGTCGGCGCAAGGGTAAATTATAGTGGCTTGCAGTTTAAGGATGCACAATTATCTACGCAGGACTACCATTATATCCATGCAGATCTCCTGTGGAATCTCCTTGGACGCAGATATGCCCGACAGGAACAGGTACGTTGGAGGCTTGCACCCTTTATGGGTGTCGGTCTGCTACATAACGCCACCAACGGGAACAATCCCTTTGCGCTTTCTTACGGCATACTAACACAATACCGTATTTCCAAACGGGTTAGTGCTATGCTGGAACTCTCTAACACAACTACATTCCAGGATTTCGACGGATATGGCTATCCAAACCGTCTGGGCGATCACATGCTTTCGCTGACTGCCGGATTCACCTTTCATCTCGGTAAGGTCGGCTGGAAGCGCGCGGTGGATACGGCACCATACATCCATCGGAACGAACTGCTTGTCGATTATGGCAACTTCCTTTCGGAGGAGAACAGGCGTTATGTGGGACGTCACAATCAAGATAAGCGAACACTCGTGGAATTAAAGAAAATTCTGGAAATCGAAGGACTACTCGATACATATAGCCATATCTTTGACAACGACGATATAACCGGATGCAGATATCCTATAAATAATTATAGCGGTTTGAACTCGCTTCGTGCAAGATTGAAGCATAGCTATTGGGACGGGTCGTCACCTCTTGACACGACTATTCTTCAGACAGAGAATGGAAAGCCATCATATAATTACACGGCTTCCCGAAATGTGCAGTCCGCCCATCAGGACACCCTCGCTATGGATTCCACGGTTCTTTCATACGCTGATGGAGAGTGCATCGGTACACCCATCTATTTCTTTTTTGCTCTCAATACGACACATCTGACGGATACCTCACAGAGGCTTAATCTTGACGAACTGGCTCGTGTAGCTAAGAAATACAGTTTATCCGTGAGGGTAACTGGTGCTGCTGACAGTTCTACAGGAACATCAAGTATCAATGATTCTTTGAGTATATCGAGAGCAGGTTTTATTACCGCAGAACTGGAACAACGTGGAATACCAGCCAAGCGGATTATCAGAGTTAGCAAAGGTGGAATTGCCGACTATACGCCCGTGGAAGCCAACAGACATACGAAAGTGGAGTTGTTTTTTCCAAAAGCGAAATAGAAATTTCGCATAATTGATGTTTAACTTTGTCATAATCAATGAAGCCTCTCCGCTGTGAAGCGAAGAGGCTTTTTCGATATGGTACACGTGAAGTTCGCCATTTTCCTACTGTCAGAACCAGAATGAAAATTATTTCGATGCTTCAAGTGACTCTTTTCTGAACTGTTTGAGAAGTTTTTCAAGTTCAAGTGATACTTTGCGGGCACGAGTTCCGGCAGCTTTGTTGCCTTTCTCCATCTGGAGGTTGGCATCTTTTGAGAATTGATCGAACAATTCACAGATTTGTGTAAATGTTTTTTCCATTGTTATGTTCTTAATATTATATAATACGCTGGCAAAGATAGCAAAAATATTTTTTTAGGACTTATATTAGCTCTGTTATATATTTCGCCTATAATATGATACCCCTTTTTATGTTTTTCCATTCTGAGTATTCCCTTATCGCACCATCGGCAAATCTGGCCGAAGAGATTTTATATGCAAAGGTACAGTGTCCGGACGATTGTCAAGCACCGCTATGCTAACGGTTCCTGGATATTTTACGGCAGCCTTCCTCAAATCAAAGATTGACTTTCAGTCCCCTTCTCATTGCAAGGTATAAAAGGACAAGCCTGCTTCTGCTCTTACATTCGAAGGTTGGGTATTCCGTTCCATTCCATTTACTGTTTACTTGTCTTATCGCCCTTATTCCACTGTTAATCCTGCATAAAAATCAATCCCCGGCAAGAAGCCGAAAGAGCTTCAAGCAAAGGGAAATAATAAATCAAAGAATATGGGAAAATACGATTTTATCAAGTTGGGTAATCTTCTTTATTGGCATGACCCAGATAGTGGTCTGTCTAATGGGGTTTACCAAGTGGCTTCTATTCCGGAAAACATTGAAGAGGATAGCGTTATTTTGATTGCATCTGATACTTCGGAAGCGGAGGTTTTTCCTTCTGAATTATCACCGATACATACCGGTAGAAGTCATAAAGAAGACTTTTTGCGTTGGAAAACAGAACGTGAAGCTGAAGGTATTGAGTTTTACGACCACCTTTCCAAGGTGATGGATACGGAAAACGACTTGAGTGTGGGAGATATGGTGGCGTTTACAAACGATTATGGAGTGATATTTGGACCTTGTGAGGTCTTAGCTTTTGGGAATCTCTGTAATAGTGGCAGATGTGTATATATTGACAGTGATTCTTATTGGTTTCCTAACCGTCCCGACCAACTCACCATCATGAGAGGTGCGGAATGACAATAACATATCCACCTGTAGCCAAAGCGGGTGGATAGCATTTCCTTGTATTGTATATTCAGCCCGATTACTCTTATAGCCATGCTCCACCGAACTCCCACAACCGGTCCTATTCCTTTTTTACTCGTCGTACTCCGTTTCTAAACAGTATAACACATTTATTGGCCTGACATTCTTGAAATTCACAACGGAAACGGCTTGGTTTCCGTGTGATGAAACACTTGAACTGGTATGTGAGAAATTCCCAACACTATGTTATTTCTATCAATCGGAAGAGTCGGGTCTGGCGGAGTACTGGACAAATGACCAAGAGAGTAAATACTTTCCCGAAAAGTACATTGCAGACCTATGTACTCCAGACGACAAATGGTACAAGGAATATTTTGTCAACCAGACAGAAGTATTCAAGTGGTTTGAGGTGATAAGCGGTCAGTCTGTCGAATCAATAACAGAAATTCTTGCTATTGCCGAACAACGGAAAGATGAAAACGACAATTCTTTCTGTAACATCTATGAATATGCCGCAGGCTAAGACTAATCCGATGCAGAAAACGAAATGACGGTATGCTGACAGCGTGCAGCGAACTATCATTATCCGATAAGCTTCTCTGATTTCATGCAGATTGGAGACTTTGTCGCCTTCAGTCCTTTTATACAGTCTCAGAGTGCTTCTCCAGTCTTTTATAGATATTCTTTATATCGCACATCGGCAGTTCTTATCTGAGAGATTTTGTATGCAAAGATACAGCTTTAGAATGGTCGTCAAGTAACGCTGCGCTAACAGTTCCCGGATACTTGTGGCAGCCTTCCGCATATCGAAGATTTGGGTATTCCACTTCATTCCATTCACTGTTTACTTGCCTTATCCATCCTTTCCTTGCTGTCAATTTCGCATAAAAATCATTCCTGACAAGAAGCCGAAAGAGCTTCAAGTAAAGGGAATAAAGTTTAATCATTTAAATTTCAAAATTATGCACAGCCGAATTTTTCAGATTTCTAAAATGTGGATAGAAAAAGAAAACTATCTGAATGAAGACACTCTCCATCAAGGAGATGGCAGTTTCTATGACTATTGTGCGGAGATAGATGACGAAGAACGTAAGGAGGATATTCGTTATTTGGTCAATACTGCTCTACCAAAAGATATGTTCGAACTTGTAGGTGATGACACCATACGCTACATTGGTGGTGTGGAACAATGGAAAGAGAACTTTGTGACTAACATCCGTAAGAAAGCTGAAGCTATTACGACGGAAAATATGTTGGAGTTTGTAGGCCCTGTTTATCAACTTGAAAAGGCATTGGAAAATCCATTGGATATTGCGTATCATTTCTATTTGGACGGAGAGGGATACCAGTCATTTGCCGAAAAATCTTTTGCATTTATGGAGTTTGTCTGTACGCTTGAACCGGGAACGATACTCTATATCGGAGGAGTCATCGACTATCACTTCTGATACTCCATATAATTTTTTTAAAGCCACCCGCAACTCAAGCGGGTGGTTATCATCTTCCTATATAACAGTCCGGTTACTTTTATAGACCATGTTCTGCCGAACCTCTGTTACCAATTCACAGCCTCTTTTACCGATTCTATATTACCTGTTCTAATTGTATTACATTCTCACAGTCCCGACATGCACCATTGTTTGTTTCGTGCGCAAAGGTACGGTGGCAAACGATGTTCAAGTACCGCTGTTGCTACCTGAAATGAAATTTGACGTAACCTTCCGCAATCACAGATTCCGGTATTCATAAAATTTCATTCCGGTTACTTGCTCATAGTTCTTGCATCCACCGTTGAAAATGCACATGAAACAACCTCTTGGGTAAAGTCGGAAGGCTTCAAGAAGAGGGAAATAAAAAACAACTTAAAAAAATAAATGCAATGAGAACTAAAACACTCTACAGATGCGATGCACAGAAAATAGACATCAGTCGTTTCCCTAACTTTCACATAACAGGAAGTATAACCGGAATGAAGAAACTCTATTATGGCAAGAATGCTCTATTGGTACGTTGCGGAAGCTGGATTTACAACGTGTCAAGTGAACCCGAAGTTTATTATAATATAGCACATTAGTAGTATGAAAAAAGGTTATAAAAAAGATTTTCAGAGTTGGAAAGGTATAGTAACTCTAAAATTACTTTGCTGCAATATAGCAGCAGGTCGTTTTGATTGGAAGAAATATTGTACGCCACAGCCTTATTGTGGTCAGGAGATTTGCGTTATACCGCTACATTGTTCTTATGGACAGATAGGCTACACTGTGTATTTCCCTTATTCTGATATGCCGGAAGTGGAATACGATTGGGAAATGAACAAATTAACTATTGACAAAGAGAATTGGGAGAATTATTTACAGAATTAATATTAAAAATATGGCACAGAATTTTTATACCAAATGGCAGAACGCAATCCTTGCAGATGCAGGAGTCTATGTTTCAAAAAAATACCGCAGTTTCCAAACGGCCTTAGTACGTGAGATTTCCAAGTACGCAACAGCCGTTGGCGCAAAAGTAACATTCAACTTAAAGGGGCATTATAATACCTCTTGTTTCATAGAACGTAACGGTAAATTCGTTTACATCAGTCACTCTTCCGGTTTGTCCCGAATGGGTAGCGGTGTAAAAATAGAATTCGATTCTTTCTTAATCCGGACAGCCCAACACGCGAAAGATTACAGAGGGGGACATAATCAGTATTGCGATATAACAAATTTACAGTCTATGATAGATAATTTGTTAGAGTAATAAAATAAATTCAAGAAAAGGTACGGAGCAAACAGCTCCGCATCTTTTTCCGTTTTATCGGCGCATTCCGCCGCTGTACTCTGCTTCTTGTAGCTCTTCCCGGTATTCCTCCATATTATTCAGCTTTTCGTTCACGGTTTGCAGGTTGGCATCCAACGAAGCATTATGGTCGTATGGGAAACGATGTTGTGCGACAAGTCCCGCATTAGTAACCGGCCCGATATCTATCATGTCGGATTCTTTATTATAGCTGACATACAGCACATCACCATTCGGCATTTCAAATGCAGGAATCTTTTGTTGTGTCATGATAGCGAATTGTTCCGCAGCCATCTCCTTGGCTACCCCTTTTAATGTATCTCCAGCATGTTCGATACCATAACGCCTGATATGGTCGCGTACTTCCTTTTCCGTGAATTTCAGCATCACTTCATAAGTTCCCCCGACACTCCCATTGTACACCACAGCAAAATCCTTGTCCTCAATCAAAAGATTGTCTCCTCGGTTCTGTATGGGAGAAGAATAAGTATATTCTTCGTTAATGCCGTTACCGTCATAATACTCCTTGGCGAGAGTCAGCAGTCCTTCGTAGTCCCCCTTATCCTTGAATGCGTCCAACCGCATCGTGTCATCGGTAAGCTGAAGATAGGCCACGGAAGAATAATACACTTTTTCTTTCGGTGCTACTGTTTGCTCTTCATCAATGTTCTGCTCCAATTCCAGTGCAATCTTATCCACCTTTTGGGTAATCAGAGAAGCCGCTCTTTTCACATCCAACAGAGTTGTCTTGATGAATTGTGGCGATTCCTTCAATTCGTCGAGCCATCCTTTGAGGTAGGCACAACTGTCCTCTTTTATATGTTTCGTCATGCCGTAACGTTGGGCAACCAATGCGCTGCCTAACTCGGCTACCAATTCTTCGCGCGCATACTCTGCCGAGCCGAAAGTTGTCGGCTTGATACGGTCGAGAACTCCTTCCGCACCGGTCGAGTGTGTCATCTCATGGAATAGTGTTCCATAGAACGCCTCTCCAGATTTGAACTGTTCCTTTTCCGGCACAACGATTTCATTTCTCGATATAGAGTAGTAAGCGTTATCCTGATGCTGTGGTTTGATCGGACAAATCCACAGATTGTCCTTTATCAGCGCATCGACGGGAGCGAAGCTGAAATACTCTCCGTTCTCAATCTTCGGTAGCGAATACTCCTTTTCGAGTTTTTGCCACAGCTCCGGTCTTGCCTCCTGCAAGTTGGTCTGTGCCACGTTAAAGACTCGGAATACCTGCATCTTAGGATAAACATTGTATTCCTTCTTCTCGTTATCAGATAGTTTTTTGTAGTCATCATACTTAATCTTCTCACCAGAATCCTTGTGTATGCAGGTGAATGTAGTCAGCATGATTGGGAATGATTTCTCTCCACGAAGTACAGAAACACGAGGTTTCTCCTGATTGTCCTTATCGGATTTGTTGAGCCGTTGTACACACTCAAAAGTGCAGAAGCGCGGAATCTTGTAACCTTCCTTTTCACAATGTATAAGCAACATAATGGCATTCATGCCATTATACTCGCGTCCGGAAAGATTGCAGGGCCATTGTAACGCTTCTTCTGTGAACCATGGCTTTCTCCAATCCTTACGGATACTCTCGATTTTCTCAATCATCATTTCAGCGAAGAGGTCTAATGCTTTATCTTCGCTGTTCGGCCCGTCCGTGTGCTGTTTTTTATATCCGGCCATATCCTTTACTGATTGGAATTAGACGAATCTGCTACATACTGTACAAGTTCTTCCACCTTGCATGAAACATTCAGCTTTCCGTTATATGCCGAAAGGGATATTTCACCTTTGGCATCCACTCGCACGCCCGGCTGTAACCATGCTTCGCGTTCTTTGCCAAAACAGAAAAAACGTACCCATTGGTATTCAAAGCCATCCTCTACTTTCTCCGTACTGAATGCCGAAAACATTGTGTAAGGCTGGTCTTTCTTATCCCTTTTTTCCTCGATATGCTGCCCGACCTTACCTCGAAATACTAATTCGCCCTTGACCGTATCTTTCGCATCTGCCGTAGCTGTACGAATTTCGTTAATAAAAAGATTGAAATAAAGTTTGTCACCACGGTGTTTGAGATACATTGTCCCCGAAACCTCGATGCGGGAACCATTTCGATATTTGGAAACCTCCTTTCCGGCAGTATCTTTGCTGACATCCACCTCAATAGGCATAGTCTTCCCGTCAGTGTCAGGGATCATTACTCGAAGAGGAAAAACCAGGAACGTTTTCCCTTCCTTATTGGTGCGTATCGACGCATCACGTCCGATAACGCCACATACCGTAACATTACATTTTATCATTTCTATTGTCTTTTAATGTGATACATAATCACCCGACAACTGTGTTGCCATGATTTGTTGTTGAACTGCTAAATCATTGCTCTTAATCGGGTGCTCGTATCATTGCCCAGATCAGCCATCCGGCAAGGAACAGTTGAACGCTCACGATAATGAGCGTTGCTACCCAGCCGAAGAGTTGGTAGCAGAGCAGGACATACAAGGCAAGGTAGGACAGTCCGAACAGACATCTGCATAGCTGTATCATCACGCATTTTACCATATCGCCACGCTTCTATCTTTTTAGGTTCTCTGTCTGTCCCTGCTGTTGGGACATCCCTTGTTCAAAATTCTGTGAAGCCGCTTCCGAGAGGATAACCGTATTCAGCATACCGGTTACACGTATCCTTTTGGCTTCTTCTGTGAGAGTATTGTTATTCAGTGTTGCCGACAGACGGCTTAACTCCGCAGTAGTCAACTCACGTGACATGCGCAGTTCTCCATTGTTCACTCGCAGAATAGCCTTTCCATTTTCACTGATTGCCAGTTCGCAGTTTTTCATGCCCGGTAATAATGATTTCAGATTGATGCGTCCACTATCCATTTGTTTGGATATGGCAGTCTTTTGCTCCTCCTCGTTCTTGTTGTCGATTTGTACGGCCAATAGCATAAGGGAACTAAAGGCTGTCATCGCCATCTCTACTATAGGGTCATTGCATCCTGACATTCCCACACCGCTATCCTCTGACGAAAGCAACTTCTTCATCCATCCGTCGGGCGAAAGGTTTTTGCCGGCGGCATTCTCTTCTGTTCCTTTATATCGGGTGAGCAGGCTGTTCCCGTTGTGCAACACTTCCAATTTGATATTACCTTTCTGTGCGATTTCAGTCAGATAAGCCGCAGGGTCGATGTCACGCTTTGTTCCGTCTGCATAGAAGTTTGTCACGCCGAAATGTAGATGTTCGCCCGTTGTACGTGTACCTGTGTTGCCCGATGTGCCGAGCTTCCCACCGGCTTGTACTACATCACCGACCTTTACAGTAACCTCCTTAAGGTGCATATAAGTACATTGTACCTTGCTGCCATCCGTTCTGGTATATTCCACAGTCAGCGATTTTCCACCGGGCGTGTTCTTATTCTGATTCACAGCCACCACCTTCCCGTTGTTCTCAGTAGCCAGTACCGCATCGCCATTGCAACGGATATCAATTCCCTTGTGCATCTGTTGTTTCGTGTTGTCCATCGGATCTTGCCGCATACCGAAAGGCGAGGTAACAAAAAGAAACTCTTCACGCTCTACCGGGAATGAGTACTTCGCACCATACTCTGAATTTTCAGACGTTCGGAGAGGATTATGTTCCGTACCGAACCGCTTACCCTGTGTCTCCATTTCCTGCATCACCAGTTTGTCATACTGCTGTAAGCCATTTTGCTCTATAATCCGTTGCAGACTCTCGGCATATTCTCCGCCTGTGGCATAACCGGCCTGTTCGATATTTTGTGTCCAACCCTTGTAATCGTCGGGCGAAAGTGCAAAACATTGGGCATAGCGGCTGTTTTCTTTTAAAAAACGGGAGTGGTGTTCGTATGAATCACCCACACTGTCATAACTGCAAAACTTCTCATTCGGCTTATCGTCAGTATATATACCATACCTTCCTCCTTCGGCAATCCATGCAGGCGTAGCCTTGATGCCAAAATGATTGTTCTCGTTTTGCGCCAAACGGCTTTGCCCGTTGGAACTTTCCAGTATGCCTTGTGCCAACGTCACGGATGCGGGGATTCCGTACCGGCGCATCTGCTCCATAGCATACTCTGCATATTTCATTGCGTATTGTTGGTTCTTGCTCATTTCCTTACTCCTTATCTATGAAAACCTCTGTGTGTTTCTTGTTCCTCCATGTCACTTATAGCAACCCGTGCCCCGGCACGGACGAGCTTAGACAGATAGTTGTCGAGCTGCTCCGTTGAAAATTCCGTTGAAGCCGTAATGTCCCCTTCCGGATACTCTTTTAGGGTTATGCCCAATATCTTTGCACCCTGTACCGCATCTTCGTTATAGAGCCGATAACCATCTTTCGTGCGAAGCAGTTGCAAGGCATCGGGATGATTCGCTTTAAGTTTGTCCCACAACTGCCGTTCCGGTGAAATACCCTTGTTGTCTGATTCCGTCCGTTCCTGCGCTACCGTTTCTATCGGCCACAACTCTGCTTCTTTCTGTTGTTTCTCTCCGGTGTGTGCCTCCTGCGATTGTCCTTTTTGTAGTACGTCTGCGAATAAGGTAGCTGCCAAATGACGTTTGTAGCTGTCACGCTCTTCCGCTATCCACATCCGCTGCCACTGTTGCGGAGTGACACTTCGGGCAGGCTGTTTCTGCCCATCAATAGTTGCGACGCATTGTATGCCGTCTTGTTTGGTTTTGAAAACCGAAACACGCTGGATACGGTTCAAGTCTATTTCCGGCATTTCGCTGCTGAACAAATCCACCTTCAGGTCAGGTTTGACCTCGGCCAGCGCATAATACTTGTGCGCCAGTTCCATCCGAACCTTACCGATGTTATCCATTGCTTGCTTGAGTGTTGAAAAAAAGCGGTTTATATCTTCTTTATCAGGATAGATGCTATATCCGCTCTTATTTTCGGGTTTGATATAAAGTGCCCATCGTTTCTTATCATCTTGAATCATCTCTACGTGGTCAAATCCGATCTCATTCGCCTGTTTGACCGCTGACGCCACGTCCAGTGTGGAGAGCTTCTCCATTGCCCAATTCTTCAGCCGGGCCAGCATAATCATCTTCTCGGCAAAATAACTGTCATCGGGTCGATAACCTAATGCACCATCCGTATTGTAGAAGCGTACCTGCTCGATTCCATCTTTCTGCAACGCTCGCATGATACGTCCCTTGTTCATTCCCGGTATCTCGTTATCTACCTCTGTAGAAGCCCCTGCTGGAAGAATTACATCTGCGGTTTTTGCCTGTGGGTCAATAACAAGCACAATTTTTTTCGTTTCTTTATCCGGATGCTGCCGAATCTCGTTCGACACAAAATAATGTTTGGGCATTTGCTCCTGCATGGTTGAAGTGTCTCGCCGGTTGCGCATGGTGGCGTATTCGATTTTCTCGCCCCGTTCCGCTTTATTGATTACTTCGATGGCATTGTTTACGTCACTTTCGAGAGCGTCCATCAAGTTCGGGTTCTCTTTTAGCTCCCGGCACCAGTATTCCACTGTCTTCAGACTTTCTTCAGACAACCGTGCTGGCAACCCCAGTTCCAACATTTTAATCCCTGAAGCCAGTTCCACTACCAACCGTTCCTGTCTGACAGCATCCTCCGAAGGAGCCACACCGTTCTTCATCACCATACCTTCACGCGCTAATCGTTGTTGGTGTCCGGTAGCACTCACGATTTGCCGCAAGGCTTCCTGTATATAGTCGTGATAATGTCTGAACTCTCTTTGTCGCGGCATATAGACCGCATCCTTATCTGTTTCGTAGTGGGGTACACCGCTTCCATCCAAACGAACAGGCACAAGGTTGTCTCGCATCCTCAGTAGGAAGTCGTTGAATTGAATATGCAACCGTCGGTTGTCAGCTTCCGTATATCCTCTTTCCACTGCACTTCCATACCGCCGCAACGTCGTTTCGTATCGCTCCTTATCCACGTAGGGTAGTGTCGTCTGGTCAATGTTGAACAAAGTGCGAATTTCACGGTTATGTACACCTTTATATAATTTTTGTTCCTCTTCATACAGTTTCATGTAGTCATCACGACTGATAACCTGTTCTGGATTATTGCGGTGAACGTACTTGTTCCAATTATAAAACAAAAATGGAACGCCTTGCTCATTCTCACGCACCGAGGCTCCTTGTGCCTTGGCATCGCTGAATAGCGTGAACTGGTTGGTTTTGCATCCATTTTTATCAGAATGCAGCGTCATGAATAGTGCATTGAATGCGCTGACAGAAACACCCTTTGGATAGAAGCGCGGGTATCCCTTTCCTGATGCGTTGAGCCAGTGTCCACCGGCATTCGAGGCTTCACTCAAAGCCGTAGAAAGCAAGGTGATTTGTTTTTCCTCGGCTTTCTTTTCGATTTGCGATTTTTCTTTCATCGTTTATTTGATTATAGGATTATTGAATACCCCGTGGGCGCACGATGGTTTCCAGTTTTCCGTCCTCATAATTCCGTGCGGCAGCCTGGCGAAGCTGGTCGTTCTTGGCAAGGACAGCATTTGCCAGCGTGTTCAAAGGCAATGCCCCGGTACGGTAGGCTTCTGCTACAATCGGTGACAACTGGATGGTACACGGTACTCGGTCTATCGTGGCAATCAACGTACTATCTTGCAATACAGGGTTTACTATACGTGGGTTCAGAGTTTCATTTGTATAGCGTCGGTACTGCACATTGTTCTCATTTGTTACGTTCAGTTTTCCCTCTGTTCGTTCTTTCAAGGCTTCGTGTCCTGCCTTATTCAACAAGTTCATACCTCCCAGGCCTATCAGGAGCATTTTCAGCAACGGGTTACGCACAAACATACCCGCCACAATGCTCGCTATCGGTAACATATTGTCTTCCAAATGCAATGATTCTGTCTTGCCTGTGAATATTCCCAGTAGAACATCAGGGAGCATGGCCATTACATAACCGAGATTGCCTGTGATATTACCTATGCCATCCAGTCCCAGCATACCAAGCAGTCCGCCCCAACCGTTTCCCTGTGCTACTTGCGCACTTTGTATCGTTTGTACATGTTGTTCCGCATCATTGGCAGGAACAACAGTTTCATGCTTCTCTTCTTTCATAATTTCATCCTGTTCTGTCCTGACCATTTTCGCTTTGTCACATTGTTCCAAAGACTGCAAGTAGGCTTCTTCCTGTCCGGGAGCAACAACAATCGGCACATCCTTGTACCGTTCCTCATATTTCTGTTCTTCCTTGCTCTGTACATTCGGCCACAATAAACCGCTATTCTGGTTTTGTGTCCATTCCATGAAGCCAAAGTCCATGACAGGGATTTTCTTTTTCAGTTGCTTGTTGTCTGTACCAATCGCCGTGTTCTCTTTGATTTGTATTTGGGCTGCCTCTTTGCGAAAATCGTCGAATACGTTTCTGTCTCTGCCGAACACTCCTTTACTGATGCACTGTTCTACTGAAAGGGTATCAGGCTTCTTGCCTTCAAAATGATTGGTGATGGCTGCAATAGCCACATCTGCACCGGTAAACTTTGCCAGTGTCGTCCATGAACCAGTACCACCCATCATCAGGGTATCTGCGGCTGTGCCCAACATCCATCCCGTACCTTTTTCCCATCTGTTCGGGCGGTAAGCTGCTTCGCCTCGTGCCTCTATTTCATCGGTCAGCGGTGAACGGCTTAACGTCTGCGATAATCCCAGCAGACTCGATTCGGCAGCCTTTCGGATGATGTAGTCAGCGGAAGACTTGGGCATACGTTCTTTCACCAACCGGTCAATCATCAGTTCCTCTATTCGGTGGTCCATATAGGCATAGGCGAGGTCACAACCGAGCTGTTCTGACAACTCATTGTAACGTGCCCTTCCGATTTCCTGCACGACGGTATCCCGCCACTGCCCGGCCATATACGCAAGGTCTTGCTGCATTTCCTCGGAACCGGTAATCTCCGTCTTGCACATCTCGATATAGTCCTCTGTTGTTTTGGAGTTCCATTCGCCTGTGACCTTGAGTGCTTGATAGGGGTCGCTCATTGGTTGTGCCGAAGATGCCATCATACTGAGAATACCACCTAAAGAGGTGGAATATTCTTTCATTTCCTCTCCCTGATTCCGTATGAGGTCAGTCCGCGTTTTTGACATGATGGGTGCGATATGGCAGTTGAAATAGTCGTTCACGAGGCGTTCCATTTCTGCAAACCGTCCGCTATGCTTGATTCCGTCCATAGTGTATTATATGTTTATCCTATTCTATTCATTAATAATTGCTCTTTTGTCTGCTCGATGGCGTTGTGGTAAATTTCCATCTGTTTGGGATAAAACTCTTCCAGCCATACATCCTTCTCGATGTTGTCGTGAATGAAGCGTATCGCTTGTTCTCGCTCAATCTCCACCGATGCTTCGCCCTCTTCCCGGTTATTGAACCATGCTTTCGTCCACCAGCGCACACCGGCCCGGTCAGGATATACCGTGACTGCTCTCGGTATGTCAAAGCTCTGGATGTCTATGTCTAATTCTGCCAGTGGGTCAATGATACCACTATGGGTCAGGGCTTCGTCGTAGAGTTTTTTTTTACATCATCGCCCATCGTCGATAAGTACACGCCATGCCGTAGGGCAAGGTAATGCAGGAAGTCCGCAATGAGTAGGTTCTGCACCTTACAAGCAAGCGGCATTGCTTTATGTCCCAGTCCGAGTGGGTTGGATATACTTGGCATATTGTCATAGAAATATTCTTTGACTGCTCCCATTGTAAAGACATGGCGGAGTGACTGCTCCGTATGTGGAGGAAGTCGGTATGCACCACGCTGTAAGTCTTCCATGTAGTAGGGCAGGAAACGTAGCATCAATTCCTCTATTTCCTGTCTGTCCTGCTCGTAATCGGTGGTCAGTGCCATCTCCATGTTGGGAGATGTTGCCGCTTCGCCTCCATCAGCATGACACAATGCTTGGATATTCCCATACAGCATGGTTAGAAATTCCAGCGGATTCAGTTCCTCACCCTTGAAGCGTATCCCGATATGCAGCTTGTCACCGCTTAAAGCTACAGTCTGTCCGGCCTTGACACGCTGTCCGAACTGGGCGAAGACATTTGACAAATGCCCATAGGTCACTTCATACTCCCCATAGCGTATAGTTTGGCAGATGCCGAGTATAGGGTCATTGCCTATACCTGACACGATACCGCTGGCGACAGCCGCCAGTGTGTAACACCGTACATCGAAGTCGATGCCATGATGAAAATATGTTTTGCCCGTTGTCGGATCGGTTTGTTCGCCGTAGCCGAGCGATAGTTTCACATCCTTGCCCTTCCGTTCTTCAAAAGGCATACAGTATCCACTTTCGGATTGCAGGATCATTTCTTCTGTATATTTCATTATGTGATTATATTTGATTCTTATTCTTATCTTTTCATCCCCCCGCTATTCGTCTGTTCTTCAACGGGAAGAGCGGGTGTCTGTATTCGTTGTATGCTTCTCGTATCAGGTGTGCGGAAAATACCGGCATTGTTACCGATAAGCATCATGCCGAGAAATGCACCGGCAATCTTGCCCAGCCAGCCGAAGCGTCCGAATATAAGAAATGCTGCTGCGACCAGTCCCGCTATACTCAATCCCGACACGTTACCCTGTCCGAGATTACGGAAAAAGTTACCGAACATATCGGAAACTCCGCCATTGGAGACTTGCCGTAGAAAATTCGATACTCCACCCAGTTTTGAGTCTATGCCGGCTACCGTACCGCTGACGGAACCGACAGCTTCTCCGGCTTTGCTTGTCAGTTCTCGCACACCGTCCGCTGCATCTGCAAGGGTATCCGTAGCCGATTTCCCTATGACCGCATCGCTTACGATATGTACCACGCTCTTATCTGTGGTTAGTTTCTCCCAACCCACATAACCGACTGCACCGCCGATGGCTGCGGTCTTGACGGCTTGTCCTGTGCCCCGTAAGGTTTGTGAAGGATGCAGTGCAGCATGTCCCATACTTCTTCCGGTAGCTTTTGCTGCTTTGCCGCCATATTTTAATATTGAATCCCAAATTCCCATATCATTACATTTTTAAGGTCTTACATTCTTTCCAATCTGTCGCCAACGTCGCTTGGCTGCGTCCACGATACTACGTTTATCGGCTTCGGGATGTGCACCCTCGTCGATTTCCCGCCAAATGTCGCCCATTGTCGTGTACTTTACCGCTTTGGTCAGTCGTTGCAGCTTTGTGTTCATTGTTTTGAGCTTTGGACGGATGCCAAAGACAATTTCCATACGCTCTTTTTCCGTCATCTTGTTCTCCGAAAGGCACGCTGTGCGTATATCGTTCACAATTTCCACGCTGTTCATCATCAGTTCCCTATAAATCTTGTTGCGCTGTGTGGATAGGGCTACGGCAAGCGTATTGGCTGGACTTCGCTTCAATTGTTTGGTGAAGTCGCCCATATTGTCTGTCAGCCTCGATACCTCATAATAGAACCCATAAGTTTGCGCCGCATAGCAGACTATTGACCGGAAAGAGTTTAGATAATTATTAAACTCTCGTTGCAGGTCTGTTGTCGCCTGCACTTCTTCTTTTGTCCAAATATGTCCGGTGGTCTGCATCAGCATGACCTTTTCCTGATTCTTCAGCTCCTTCTCTGCCTTTTCGGTATATACTGCAATCATTCCGGCCAGTACAGGGTCATTCTGCGCTTGTACCTCACCGATACCGGTAAGACACAGCAGTAATATACTTATCCAAATTGTCCATTTCATAACTGATATATTTTATCGGACGAGAGCTGCCGCCCTGTGCCAATGGGACAGAGCCATACGAGCTGCCTCACCGTTGTCACGGTCAAGCATTCCTGCCGTTACGTTGTTCCACACATCATTGAAAGTATAGTACCGTATGCTCAAATAGAGCAGATGCAACTTCCGGCTAAAATCCGATAGTTGGTCGTTCAACGCCCATAGCGTCTTGCTGCGTTCTGCCCCCGTAAGCATGTTTTCGTTGCTACCTTTGGCCACAGCGTCATTCAGCAATGTAAAAACAGAGACAAGTTCCGTTGCTGTTTCTATATAGAGGTTGTTCATGTTCATACTGGCCACAATGCCCTGCGGATTGTTTTGGATGGCCTTGCCTAATTTCCCCAGCGTGAGGAAAATCCGCACACCGTCATTGTAGAGATGCGTACAGGCTTTCAGTGATGAAGCGTAACCGCTTGCTGTCTTGAGGTAACTGTTGTACTGCTTCTCCCACTTGTGGATTTGGTTGAACTCGGTAGCGATGCTGTTTTGGAGCAAGGCTGTTTGTGTCTGTCCCTTTATTTGTTTTTCAATCTGCCCGTTTATCAGTTCGTTACCTTCGGCCAATGCAGTCCATTCCAACGGATTGGAAGCCGCAATTTGGGCTTCTGCCACCTGTGGAAGCAGGCATACCAGCGAGGCAACCAGCCCCAGACTAATGATTCGTGATTTCATATATTCCCTTTTTTCGTTTGTTAGTTTCTACCCGTTCACGGATAATTGACACGAGGTCGTCCCTATGGAAGATACCGATCAGGTCAAGACGAGGCGTGTTTCTGTCCATTGAAAGGATACGTACGGTTTTCAGCCCACAAAATTGTTGCAGCAGGCTTTGGTGCTCTTGAAAATCCACGATACGATATAGCTCCATATAATCCACTTTGCGACGGATAATACCGTATTCACTGACAAGTTGTTCCGTGCCGATGCAATAACGGATTCGCCGCAGGTAGAGATAACGGTAGAGTAACAGTAACGAGAGTATCAAGGCAATTACTGTGGCAATAGCTGTCAATGGCAGCCCTTCCATGCCTCCGTACACCCATACAGTGCCGCACAGCACGAGAGTGGGCAGCTCGTTGATGACAAATTGCCCGGTATGTGGATGGATGACAATGGTTTTGTGACAAGTTCTCTGCATAGGTTTTATGGATTATCGGTGAAAACGGGAATGAAAGTCTTCTCTCATTCCGGAAAGAGAATTGGTTATATCCACTTCCAACCGGGCAAGTTCTTCCCGTATCTTGTACATTTCCTGAAAACCCTTATCTGACATTCCCTGGTCATTGGTTTCAAAGGAGAATATTACTCTGTCCGCACGTTCAAGACGCTTTCGCACAGCCTCATGGTCTGCTTCGTCGTATAATCCGTTTCGGATATGTTCCGGATTGACTTCGGGCAAATCGGACAAGGCATGATTCAGCGTGGCTTTACCGCTGATTTCCCAATCGTCAAGGTTGTCCTTCTCTGGTTTTATCCGTTTGCCGAGTAGCTGGTCGTTCCAATCCTTATAACCCTCTGCGGCAGATTCATACAAGATGCATCCTGTAGCTTCCGGACCGGAAATGGAAGCATCAATCGCTTTTTCGATGGCTTCCAGATTGCTTCTCATTTTCTCTAATTCTTCCTCACTGGCAGAACCTTCGTCACGAGCCATTTCGTACTCATCCATACAAACCATTCTCATTTCCTGTAGATAGCCGTCACCAATTCCCATGTCGTCACGCTCCCCATTCTTCAAATTTTGTTTTGCATCATTTATACCCAGTATGGCTGTAATCTTTTCAAAATTGAATGGTTCAAGTTCTATTTCATACTGTGAATAGTCTTCGCTGTTGTTCTGTACAATCAGTCTGCCGGTTTGTGACAGACAGGTGGAGAAGTTCCAGCCTGCATGAGTGAGAGCAAAGTGGATAGCATAGACTTGTCCGGCACGGTCATGATCGAAGCAAAGATGATGTGAGGCATGGGGAGTTGCTTTTATCGCTCCTTTGAATTGCTGCTGGCTCGGTGCCCCTCCGGTAGAGATGAATACCGCCTTTCGCAGATCCTTGTTCTGTGCCTGATGAAGTTGGTAATATGCCATCGCATCATAAGCACTTTCGAACCAATAGATATGTTTGGCGGAGGTGAGAGAAGTGCGGGCAGGGCTGGCAATCCACAGTCCCTCGCTTGAATTGCTCCCTGCGGCTTTGCCTTTGTAGCTGCCGCTCCCGTCCATACGGGCACGTCCTCGTTCTTCAAGTCCCACAATCGCTCCGTCGCCTTTGGGCAGGGTTAGTGGAAAGGACAGGTTCGTGTAGGTCGCACCGTCCTCCCGATGTTTCGTAGCCAGATAAAAATGCCGATGGAAGGCATATTGTGTATAAAGGTCGATACCTCGGCTTTTAAAATAAGGATAAAATTTTTTCTGCGTTTCCCGATTCTGCGGATTGAACTTATGAATGTCGTAATCCGCTATGTCAAATGGCTTTACATCTCGTTTAGGGTTCACTATTCGGGTTTTCCGTTCAGTGACAGGAATGTTCAGTAATCTGTTACAGACAAGATTCACCAGTCTGTCCGGAGACATACCCGCATGGTACTCCGTGAAAAAGTGCGGATGCTCCTTGATGAAGGAAATGATGTTATAAACTTTCTGTTGTTGTGCGTGGAAACAGCATTTTCCTTGTTGTGTCACAATAAATTTGTCACCACGGATACGTCTGCCGTCGCTGTCCAAACGAACATACGAGGGATAGCGCAGACCGTCACGACGGTTCAGGTGATACCCTGCGTCAATCAATACGTCCTGGATGTTTAGTCGTTGCAGAAAGTCATCGTATGTAAGGTCTCCGTCTCTCATAGGTTTACCTCCCTCTTCTCATTTCATTAATATCTTGATTCATCTGTGCCTCGAAATTACGGATGGCCACATCTCTCGGTGTATCTACACCGGGCTTGAAGTATGGATGTGGCGGTCCGCTGAAACGTTCGCCATAGAACTCCGGAGAGTGGTGGTGATGGAAGCCATGTGCGACTTCCGATGCCACCACAGCACCGGCGGTAAGGGCAGCGAATATCTTCACGCCAAGCCCCTTGTTCGCTTCAGGACGTGTCTTCATATCCACCTCGTTGAAAATCTTCGAAAAAAGTTTCATCCGGTGGTAATCATCCACAGCAAGAAACTTGTCGTAGTCTTTCTGGCTGATTTCGTGGCTGATGACCTGTCCGTCAATAACAGCGGACATCTTGTATTTACCCTCCGTCTGTGCCGGTTGCACGGCAATGTCACTGACCTCTACTTCCCGGCCATGTTTCTCCTCACGATACCAGCCTTTGCTTTCGTTGAGTAGTTGCAGGTCACGACCGTCCACGGCTGCACCGATACTGCCCTGTATGTATTCCTGCCGCATCGGAGTTTCTTGCTGCATGAATAATTCTTGTTCCTGCCGCTGCCGTTCTTCCAGTTCATGCCGCACTTCGGGATGCAGGCCGATACTGATGCGTTGTTCGCTGTTGAGCTGTTCCATCGTTACTTTATCGGCAAAGTCCGCTCCGATAATGCCGTTCAGCAGATCCAGCCGTTTCTCCACAGGTTGTTCCTCGATGGATGCGGTAGCCAGTTTTTTCACTTCTTCTTCCGTCAGGTCATAGACCATATCGGCATTGACACTTTCCGATTGTACGGTCAGTGTCCTCCGTTCCATATCCACGATAAGACCGTGCGAAGTAAGGCACTCCGACCATTTCTCGTTGGAAAAATAGACTGGTGAAGCAATCAACTCCTTGTATGCTTGTGCCGGTTCCTTGCTGCGCGGACGGCTGACAAGCGGTGTAATGACCTCCTGCAAGTTCTTCAATACATCTTGCTGTACAATGGGTTGCTCCTGTTGACCGCCTTTGTAGTAAAAGCCGTAGCCACCCGATTGCAGTTCGCCGGGCTTCATGCGCCCGTCTGGGCGTTCGGGTACGATGGATGGCCCCGGAAAGAAAAGCTGCCCACCAACTCTGCGTAGGTGGAAACCCCACTGTTCGCGTGGTGTCCAACCAAGGAATGGAGGGGGCATACCCAGTCGCCCCATGTGTCCGTACTCACCGATACCGATGCGGTAGCCATGTAGCCCCATCGCCACGCGACCGTTGGCATTACGGGCATGGACGAAATTTTTCGGCATATAGAAATCTTTTCCTATGATACTCGTGAGTATGTTGTAGGCTTTCTTGTTGGCCGTATTCGTTCCCCAGTCCGTCAGAGCCAACATCTGTCGTTCTGTTATAGGATAGACCAATAACGGTGAATCATGCCCTTGCACAATCAGCCGGTAGCCGCCTCCGTCAAATGCGACATGGGCTTGAAGTCCGTTACGCATCAGTAGATTGCGCATTTCGGGTTGCAAGTCCATCTGCCGAGGATTAGTGTTTGTTCGTATCGTCATAGTCTGATGTTATGATGGTTACTTGTTATGCGTTGCCGTATTTCATAGCCGCTTCCAATTGTTCGTCTTTGAAACGGACAAACCCGGCGGCAGAATCTTCGCAGACCGTGAGTCCTTTTTCCTCACAGTAATGGGCGTACTCCTCCTGCCACTCGGCAGAAAAATGATTGATGTAATCGAGCCAGCCGTATTCGCTGCTCTGCATCTTCTCGACGAGAATCTCTTCGGGATAATATTTCTGTTGTGCCATACGCTTATATTAAATAGGTTTTATTTGTGAATACCTGCCATTCGGTTACGCTCACCGCTTTTCTTCTGTTCGTTCCACAGTTCTTCGGTGTATTCCTCCTCTGGAACGTAGTCGAGATTGCCGTCATCATCCATCACCCAGCAACCGTAGCAACCGAAGGTGTACTTATCCCATTCACGCTTGGGTTGTTCTTTCCATTTCTGCGCGTCACCTGCGCAGAAACGGATGCCCGTCTTGTTGTGAAGGTCGATGCCTACCGTGACAGGTTCGCCATCCACTGCCACCGTCAGAGGCTCACCATGCTGCATTCCGTTTACTTCTACTGTACCTAAGTGCATTACCTCTGCCAGCACTTTCAGGTTACGGGCGATGATGGGTGTCGGAACATACATCACCTGTTTTGTCTCCTCGTCGATTTGCACGAAAGCTTTACTGCGTCGTCCGTCCGCCATAGCCACGTCTGCAATGATGGATTTGCCGTCAAGCAACTGTTTTTGCTGCTCCTCGTTGTAGCATTCCAGTGGTGACGACTTCAGTGTGGGATAAAAGACCACATCCACCTCGCCGCTATCCATACGGATAAAGGCAAACCGACTGCGACTCTCGATTACTTCGCCATTCTCGTTAGTGACACGCATGGGCAGTACCGGCGAGTAGCCGCCTTTCCCGATTTCTTTCAGGATACACAGGGGCAAATCTTCAATCATTTCTTGGGTAAGCCCAAAGCGGGCCAATGTCGGATAAGGCAGTTCGTTGAACTCAAATTGTTCTTTTTTCATATTCTGAACGATGTTATAAAATTATACTCAGCAAATATAGAGCGATTTCTTATCTGATGACTAAAACATTTCTTTATAAGTGATTATAAAGTGGTATTTTTAATGTTTTGAATATGATTTTTCGCAAATAATCATATTCAAAATTGATTAAATAGTTATATTTGGAGAGAAAACAGTCGGCAATGGACAGACCATAAGAAGAGCGTGCTAACTTTGCTGCCATGAGAAAGATTTTATTATTGATGATGACGGGTGTCTCATTATGTATCACGCCAGCCAAAGCACAATTCAATACCGTTGCCGTTACCCCAACACGCTACAAGATGGAGGTATTGGATATGGGGTTAGACCAAGCGGAACCGGCATCCGAAAGCGAGATTTCCGTACAGGAAGTTTCAACAGGTATCCCGGTATCCGCAGATATGGATAAGAAAAAGTGGATGGATCGTTACTTGAGTGTAAGTTACCCGTTACGTTATATCAAGGTCACTTCGCCTTATGGCTACCGTAAGGACCCGTTTACGGGAAAGAGTGAATTTCATGGCGGACTGGACTTGCGCGCACGTGGCGACAAGGTGATGGCCATGATGGAGGGTGTGGTCGTGAAGGTCGGACAGGACAAGACTTCCGGCAAGTATGTAACCTTGCGGCATGGTAGGTACACCGTCAGTTATTGTCATCTCTCTAAAATTCTTATCGTCAAAGGGGCAATAGTTCATCCTCGTGATGTGGTTGGCATTACCGGCTCCACAGGACGCAGCACCGGCGAACACCTGCATATCACCTGCAAACTCAATGGCAGGAGTATCAGCCCCTCGCTTATACTCGATTATATCCAATCCATCCGGCAGGAGTGTATATCAGCATTGGCAGGTTTGTAAAAGAGAAGTGAAAAGGGCTGAAAACGTTCCGGTTACTTTGTCATCCGTTCAATAATATGGGCAATATGGTTGCCCCAGACGTGTATTTGTACAAGGAGCATCGAAGGCATGGAGAGCGTCTTGCCATAGAAGATAGCCGCCACTACTTTGCCACCGCACCGTTCTATCTCTTCCTTGTAATCCACCACGCTTTGCCCGGTTGTCAGCACATCATCTATGATGATAATCTCTTTCCCTTTGATTTTTCCGGTAATGAGGTAGTTTCGTTCGAGGATACGCTTCTCTCCACCTTTGGCCTCATGCAGGCTTTCTCGTGCATCGCAAATATCAACGTCGTACAGTCCTGAAGTTAAATCCTGTCGGTGCTTTCCGATGTACCAGTCGAGCCGTTTGAACCGTTGACCGTATTTTATCCAGTTGCTACACGGCATGAACATTATATGGTAAGGTCTCTTTTTCAGTTGCAAGGCATTCATACACGTTTTAAAGAACTCGATTCCGTGTATATCTCCTTGTTTGAACTGGTAGATGGAATGGCAGAAAGCCCTCTGTTCATCATTGAGCAGCGCATTGTATCGTGACGGATAGTAATATCCGTAAAAGGAGATTCGGATGCCTCGTAACTTGAACGGCTTATGGGGAGAATGGCCATCAAACCGTTCGGGATGCAAGAGACAGAACATACGGCAGGCTTCCCGATGACCGGCCATTACCGCCAGACGACAGTAACGTTCACGTTCCTCGCTCTTTTCGGTCAACCGTGCGGCGGCGAATGCCGCTTCTCCTGCTTTTCGTCGCCAGTAGCCGATAATATACCACAATGCCCCAATTGTGAAAAGCAGGAGTATGAACAATAGTCTTGCATTCATCGTATTTTTATTTGAATGAAGCAGCCCGTTTCAATCTGGTTATTTACAACATTACGGTGTATTTCGACATAATCGGATATGGGGGTTGTGGCTTCATTATTTATATCAAATTCGTTTTCACTCACTTGCAAAGTTAGCAAAATCGTGGCACTAATCTAAAATAGCACCGATAATTTATAAGCCATATCACTTTTATATCATAAAGTCTTACCCATACAATTTCCTCTTTTAATTGTACATGCTCAACTTTTATAGAAGATGTTCGCCCTGACCGGTACACGGCAAATGGCATACAAGTCTGCTATATGCTGTGTACCCGTCTTTGGGGCAAAGCAAGGACGATGGCACATTTGCCACAAGTGTCAATCAAGCCAACCTGTTGTCCTTGCAGCGACCTCTGCTATCTGTTCTTTTGTAACCGGCAATGCCGTCTGTTTGTTTTTATAGCTTCGCCCCACACCATCAGCGGAGCGTCACAGGACTTGTCCGCAAGAGACATTCACTCACCTTATGGCAGCAGAGCTGCTATGGGGTGAGTGAAAGACTCTTTACGGAAGCCAAACATGAAAAGACCGTACACCTCGGTCACAAACTGCCAAGGCTTACGCTTCGCCAGATTTGAGACTAAGTTGTACGGTCACTTCATCGGGAAGTTTGGACCGGCAAGCCACAGACGTTCCACTGCCCACCCATTCCTTTTATAAATCTTGTACCTATTCTACATGTCTATATGACAACCGCCTGTAGTAAGAAAGCATATTCTGTTTGTCGGTTAGCTCTGCTGTAGTCATATTTTCCGCAAAGTAAGCCGCCTTTTACCAAACATCAAATCGCCACTATCGCTGGAACGAAAAATCTTCCTCTGACACGTCAGAGTGTATTTCTTGTCCCCGTTTTGTCTTATCGGTATTCTTGGGCGGCAGTTGATGGCAGAAAATATCCCTCAGCAGGCTGAACAGCCTTCAAAAAGAGGGAAAAAGAAAAATTATCAGAGTTATGGCAAAGACGATAGACATAGAACTTCAAAAACAGTTGGACAAGCCACAGGCATGGTTCTGCAAGTATTTTCCTGCACGCATACGCAATGTGAGTGAGCGTGAGATAGCAGACCGCAAGTTAGTCTTTGATTTCAAGGATGGACGGGCATACGAAGAGGTTGCTCAACGCACGGCAGCCAACATGACCGAACGTTATGGAACATCATGTACTAACATTGTATTTTCTCCCGTACCGGCATCCACCGATAAGAAGAACGAGATACGTTACAAAGCATTCTGCCAAAGAGTATGCGAACTGACGGGAGCTATCAATGGTTATGACCATGTATCAGTGAGTGGTGAGAGGCTAACCATTCACGAAAACCGTAAGGCAGAGAAAGAAATCCGTAAGGTAAACGTCATTGAGTTTGATTCGGCTTTTTTCAACGGCAGGTCTGTGGTAGTCTTTGATGATGTGATAACCAAAGGGCTGAGTTATGCTACCTATGCCAATCAGCTTGAAAGCCTTGGTGCTAATGTACTCGGAGGTATATTCCTCGCAAGAACCCATTACAAAGTGAAATAATATGACCCAGACAAAGTATGATAAGGCAGTGTCCGTTTGCTTCAGTGGACACCGCAATATTCCATTCCTATACAGGAAGCAACTGAAGCTGCAATTAAAGGCAGCGATAACCAAGGCATACGCTGGAGGTTATCGTCATTTTTACTGTGGTTGTGCCATGGGGTTTGATATGCTGGCGGCAGAAGTTGCTCTTGCGTTGCAGTCCGAATTGTCAGGTCTGCAAGTTATTGCCGTAGTACCGTATCGCGGACAATCCGAGCGGTGGAACGATGCGATGAAAGCCCGGTATGATACTATTCTCTGTAACTCGGATGATGTTATCATCCTGAGCGAACACTACTACCATGGCTGTTTGCTTCGACGCAACGACTATATGGTTTTTCACAGTTCGTCTCTTATTGCCTGGTATGACGGAAACCCCAAGGGTGGTACGTTTTATACTTATCGTAAGGCTACAGCGAATGGACTAAAAGTTCTAAATCTCTATGGCAGCTCAATCGTATAACAGCCATCTTGTTTTCGCATATTCCGAGCCGTAGCGGTGACTCCTTTGCCATTCATGTAAAGGCTGTTTTGTCAGCCATAGCGTGATATGGCAAAGTACGCTATTAGTTCTGATGTATTGCCCGGCTTTACCTATGTGCCGGTTTAGTTGGTGTGCTGTATTTTTATATCTTCGGAGGCTCCATCCTCCTTATGTCTTTCTCTACCTTTTTTAGTATTCGGCTTAAAAAGTGATATACTTGCCTTACTTTTCGCCTATTTAGCATGTTTAGGGCACGTCTTTTATAATAAAAGTGCAGCAATTGGTTGCTGCACTTTTGCTATAATATCTATTTGTCATATTAGACCTTCCCGTACACCGTCCTCATTTTTCCGTCCACCAGCACCTTATTTGACCGCACAATCCAAGCTCTGCCGTCATTCAATCCGCATTCCAATGCCTTTTCGCCGCCACCGATTAGTACCGGAACGGTTGTCACTGTGATTTCGTCCGCCAGCCCGTTATCCAAGAGTAAAGCCCCGATTTCCTCACCGTAAGCCACCACCATACCGTCGCCGTCTTCCTTCATCTGTCTCAGTTCTGCCACTGCATCTCCTTGGATAAACTTCACTCGTTCATTCTCCGTCAGGTCGATGCCGCCGTTCGTCACAACCAAAGTCTCTTTCGCCGTAATCGGCCAACCCAAATGGTTCATATAAATACGCAGGTAAGTTTCTTCGTCAATCAGCACACAACTGGAGGCATCCACAGCCGCATCAAAATGCTTGTCCGAAGGAGCCGGACAACCGTCGATGGACTGGTACACGTGCAAGGAAATCTGTTTCATATTCAATGTGTTTTTAAGAATTATGTCCACCTTGCACCCTAAAGGACAGCATGAACCCACGCTATTCCAAGACGTTCAGTGAACGTATAATATATATCAATCTCCGCCTGTTTCCAAGCCGAGTATGAATCTTCCATGTCACGACAATGACCGTACCCGAAAGTACCGTCTGCTGTCTTCATTTTGACAAAGATAACGAAAGATTGGCGGATAAGCAAACAAAAAACATTGTTTTTCTGGTTGCCTGTTCCGAACTGCATTCTGCCTTATCAAAAAGACTTACTCATTCCCTATGATTTAATACAGTCGTCATTCTGCAATTATCAAGAGATGGGCCAATCCATCCGATTCCACCTCCCTTTATAGTTCACCTTCCTCCGATATAGTACGGGCAATCCGTTCCGGTTGTCCGTTACCCTGTTTTAACACCCCTGTTTTACAGTTTTATTCATCCCTTTCTATTTGATTGTCATTTATTATCGTTTTGCTGCTGCCGTGCGACCTCTCGTGGACTTATTTTCCCGCAAAGGTAATAGGCTGCTCCAATCTTGCCAATGCCGGCGTTCCGCTGCGAGTGAGCCGTAAAAATCTTCCTCTCCGTCTGTCGAGCGTATTTTTCCGCATCAGCCTTGTCAGATTGTTTCCGCCACCTTTTGGAGGCAGAAAAATAAATCCCAAAGGTCGCAAACAGGTTGAACAAAGGGAAATAGTAACAATAAAAAAATAACATTATGAAAACAGAGATTAGGCAGAATGGCAAAGTGATACTATCGAGTACAGACGATATATCCATTCCGATGATTTTCAAAAACTTATGTGGTAAGAACTTTTCTGGAAACGACTATCAAAACTATCTCAAAACAGTTTGTCAGGATATTGGTGTTACGATGGGGGCGATTGAGTATTATGCCGACAACGTTTTGATTGAGAAAGCAACTATTCCTGAATTTTAAAAACTATATACAATGAAAAGGAAAGAGAAAGCAGCAGTAGATGAATTTGTCGCCCTTGTAGGAGGCAAGACATGGGAGCCTGTACGCCATAAATGTATGGGTAAATGGAGTGGTATGACCGATTACGGTTTTGTCATAGACGGACGGATAACGCTCTTTGTTTCCAATAGTATGGCATACTTTAAGAAACGGATTCGTGAGTGGATTAAGTCGATACATACTTTTGAAGCGAAGAAAGATTGCTACCTTCGCTTGCTACGTGAACAAATTGAAAAGGACAACGACAAGGCAAAGGACGAAAAGTTAAATCCTGTCAGACTGATAGACATTGGCATCTTATCCCCCGAAAGCAATAGCCCGTTTGATTTTTTTACCCCTTATGTGTTAGTCGAAATAAACGGCAGGCGGTTCAAGCATCAAACAGCGGAGTTAAGTTGCGCTATTATGGTGGATAGTTTGGCAGGATACCTTGAAGAATGCAACTGCAAGGATATATACACGGCAAGGGCAGTGCGTACACCTGACTACATTTTTTGCGGTGTGCGGTTTGACTCCCGTGATAATATGTATAAGATTGGAAAGTAGAGATTAATGATGTCTGAAGAAGTTATTACTTACAACGATAACTCCAGTCGTTTTAAAGGACGGCATCAGCATTTGACCTACTAAATACATAAGTTCCCAATTTACGATTGGAAACTTATGTATTTTTCTGTATGGAAAACTAATCAAATAATCGCTGACTTATCATCCAGTCATTAAGCACGTCCGGATCTACACGATTTGTAAGATTCACATTTTTACTCAAACAACCGATTTTCTCACCTCTTAAATAAATAACTGGTGGGGTTAATGTATTCGGATTGTATGGACTTAACGATGAACTGGGACTTCCATATATGGAATACCGATTCTTGAAAGATATACTTGAAAAGTGACTACCGTATATATTCTCGTTGTTGGATATGGAATCAGGAGTAGATGTGTTCAACGACAATCTGCCTAAATACAAACCGTCATTTGCCAATAGAAACGATTCTTTCCTTGAAATTCTGGTATCTAAACCTATTCTATCCATTCCCTATGATTTAACGCCATTATTTAATAATGCCATAACGTCTTTTAGTTGCATTATCGAACACCTCTGTCTCTCTTAGAAACTGCATTACCCGTTCCCTGTCTTCGGAAATCAGGCAACCTTTCAGTTTACCGTTCTTTTCCGTGATTTTTAATTTTGAAAGTTCGAATATATCGGAACAATCCAGCCAACTGTCATAGTCCAGAATATCACGATAGTTCCGAACCATCAAAGGATATTGGCAGTCCAGTAGCTCTTCCGACCTCTTGGAAGAATCTATTTCCGAATTTATCAGTAAGGCACCGATAGCGACACCTTCCGGAGTAAAGCCGATAATAACAATATATTTATTGCGGTCTTTATATCCGTCTTTTAGTATCAGTCCGTCCTCTTCGTCCAAGGGGACATAAATAATATCACCAATTTTGACTGATGACATATCTACTTGCTCAGCTTTGGCCATTATAGCTTTCAGCTTTTCCAATGCACCGGTTTTGTCGTCCATTTGATTTAAGATAAAGCGTTCTTGACAATCTGCTTTTCTCGGATATAATCTACCATGTCCTTGGTAGCTTTTCCTGCCCGGGCTATATCTATAATGGTAATGAAGTTTTTTTGAGGATCATCCTGAATGCGTGTCATCGCTTCTTCCCATGCCGAGTCATGCGACAAATCGGACAAGTCATAAGGGTCTGTATCCTTATATTTAGCGATAGCAGCGTCAAGACAACGTTTGTTGGCACCTGATATATAGTCCATATCGGGTACGGCAGAAGTATATACCTTCTTGTCACGAACCTCTATGTCTGAAAGGAACTCGTCAAAATTCCCATCCAAGGGTTTGCCTTCTGCAATTTGCAGTGCCTTGTAGGTATAGGCTGGCACCGGGCCATGCTTCAATGCTCTGAAAGAGTCTTCGACAATCACTTTGCCATATTTGACAAGATGGTCCTGTTGGGCAAAATAAAGTATTTTAAATAACTTTATATAGTCCACTCCTTGAGTGAAACTCTGCATGATGTAGAGTACCACTGCTCTTATTTTAGCAATCTGTATAGCTGTTTTCATTTCAAAAAAATCTATGCGATTACAAAGATACAACTAATTTGCTGAATAATACGCTCATGATACAAAAAAAATAGTCCGTTGCATTTTTTTACGACATTTAATATAGTCGTCATTCTGAGAGTAATAGTCTGCAATTATCAAGAGATGGGCCAATCCACCCGATTCCACCTCCCTTTATAGTTCACCTTCCTCCGATTATAGTACGGGCAATCCGTTCCGATTGTCCATTACCCTGTTTTAACACCCCTGTTTTACAGTTTTATTCATCCCTTTCTATTTGATTGTCATTTATTATCGTTTTGCTGCTGCCGTGCGACCTCTCGTGGACTTATTTTCCCGCAAAGGTAATAGGCTGCTCCAATCTTGCCAATGCCGGCGTTCCGCTGCGAGTGAGCCGTAAAAATCTTCCTCTCCGTCTGTCGAGCGTATTTTTCCGCATCAGCCTTGTCAGATTGTTTCCGCCACCTTTTGGAGGCAGAAAAATAAATCCCAAAGGTCGCAAACAGGCCGAAAAAAGGGAAAAAAAGAAAGGTTAAATTATGAGTTACAACAAATTGAAATCATTGGTAGCGAACGTGGAAGCCATAGAAACGGCAATGAAAATCCAAGTTCAAGGCAGGCAGGCCACTGCGGAAGAAAAAGAAATTTTATCCCGATATTCTGGTTTCGGGGGTATCAAAGAAGTGTTGAATATAGGTACGGACAAGCCCATAGGTGGTGATATGCAAGAACCGATACAAAGATTGCAGGAGTTAATCAATGCTTACCCTCATTTCACAGAACCCATGCGACACAATGTCATAGAGGGTATCAAAGCATCTGTACTGACAGCATTTTACACTCCTAAATTCCTTGTTGATGCAGTGGTGCGGCAGATACACGCCACGTTCAGCGAAAACGGCCTCAAAATGCGTTCATTTCTCGAACCGAGTGCAGGTATAGGCGGTTTTCTGCCCATAGCCATGTCCGGCACGTATGACTATGCCATTGAGAAAGATCTCATTTCGGGGATGATACTTTCCCTGCTCCATGAGAACACGCTAACACGGACGGCTGCATTTGAAACCATTGGAGAACAAGGTTTTGAGCATACAACTTTCGATGTCATAACCTCCAACATCCCGTTTGGCAATTTCCGGGTATTCGATGCGGAGCTGTGGAAGAAAGGCGGTATGTACGAACAGGCCACCAAGACCATACACAACTACTTTTTTGTCAAAGCGATGGAGTTGTTGAATGAGGGTGGATTATTGGCTTTCATCACATCGAGGGGCATAGCCGACACGCCCGGTAACAAGTTCGTGCGTGAATATCTTGTAAATCATGCAGACCTGATAAGTGCAATCCGTCTGCCCGATATGCTTTTCATGCAGACAAGCGGTATAGAGGTAGGCAGTGACCTGCTGATATTCCAAAAGCACACGCACAAGACGGTACTCTCACAACGGGAACAACTGTTTTTACAAGTAGGCAGGGAAAAGGCGGACGCCATAGGCACAATGACCGAATACGCCAACAAATTGTTTACCATGCCGAAAACTACCCTTGCAACAGGTAGCCGCATTGTACAGAACCAATACGGAAAATATGTGCGCAAATACCAATGGCAGGGAAATGAAAATGCCATGTCGCAATATCTCGCCGCACTGCTGAAACTCGACTTTGGCCGATATTTCCGCAAAAGTCTTTTCACTGGGAACGGACAGGGCAGCGAACATATGCAAATGTCCCTTTTCGGGAATGTAGCGATGAAACAAGTAGAAAAAGGTAAACGAGCCTACACGGATGGGGTGGAAGCATGGATGAAAGACGGCGCAATGGTACTGTTTGAGGGCCAGGTGGGTACTATCCAATATCGAAAATCAAGTCTTTATCAAGAGGTAGCCATTGATTTTGTGCCGGTGGACGAGGGTAAGGTCAATACAGATAGGGCGAAAGACTATTTTCCTATACGCAAAGCATACTTTGAACTGTCAATCAAAGAAAGGGAAGAACAAAAAGAGGATAACGGGTTGCGTAGAGAGTTGAACGCCCGATACGATGCCTTTGTTGCCAAATGGGGCTGTTTCCACGAGAACGACAACAAGGAGTTTATCATGCTTGACAGCCTCGGTGTGGAAGTCTTTACAATAGAAATGCAGCTTGGAAAGGATTTAGTCAAGTCCGATATCATGCGTGAACCTGTGGCGTTCAAGAAGATAGACTCGAACAAAAGGCTGACACCGATTGAAGCGTTGGCAAGCAGCTTGAATTTCTACGGCAGGGTTGATATGGACTACCTGATGCAGTCCACGGACAGCACCGAGGAAGAAATCATCGGCGACCTCAAAGGTGAGATATTTTACAATCCTGCTATTGGGGAGTGGGAGCACAAAGGCAAGTTCCTTTCAGGCAATGTCATAACCAAATGCAAGGAGATAGGTTCTTACTTGTCCGAACTCACGGACAGGGAAAAAGATTGGACGGAAACTGCTGTAAGGGCTTTGGTGGATGCGACACCCGAAGCGATACCCTACGAGGAACTCGACATTAACATGGGTGAGCGTTGGATTGACACAAAGTTATACGCCGATTTTGCAACTGAACTTTTCAAGGTAGAGACAAGTGTAATGTATTTCGATGTGAACGACACCTACATGGTACGTCTGCAAAGTTACTCTCCGGTGGCTTACAACACCTATTTCGTCCGCAACTATAATGGTGAGGATTTGTTTGTTCATGCCCTGCATGATACTGTACCCGAAATTACGAAAAAGATATACCGCAATGGTGATAAGGTGCGTGTGCCGGACGAGGAAGCCATACAAGAGGCAGCCACCAAGATACAGGAGATTAGAGACCGTTTCAACTGCTGGCTTGACAGGCAGCCGATAGAGGTTCGGGACGAGCTGGTAAGGGTATATAACGAGCGTTTCAACTGCTATGTTAGGCCGCACTATGACGGTTCGGCACAAACCTTTCCGCAGCTCTCTTTTGAGCAATTTCCATACGATAGCCTCTATCCCTCACAGAAAGATGCTATCTGGATGATTAAGCAGAACGGAGGCGGTATCTGTTGGCATGAGGTAGGCACAGGCAAGACGATGATAATGTGTGTTGCCGCTTACGAAATGAAACGTCTCGGACTGGCACACAAGCCGCTTATTATCGGGCTGAAAGCCAATGTACACGAAATCGCCGATACGTTCCGTAAGGCATACCCTACGGCCAAAGTTCTCTATCCGGGCAAGGACGATTTTACCGCTGCCAACAGGCAAGAGGTCTTTTTAAAAATCAAGAACAACAACTGGGACTGCATCATACTCACGCACGACCAGTTCGCCAAGATACCGCAGTCAGAAGAGACCATGATAGATATATTCACGGAAGAGCTTGCCGATGTGGAACGTAACCTTGAATTTTTGGAGCAGTCCACTATGCGTTACCGTAGCGGAAAGATGCAGGAGGGGTTAGAAAAGCGCAAACAGAACCTTGGGGCTAAATTACAAGAACTGCGTATGAAAATCAATAATCGGAAAGACGATGCTGTGGACTTCCACACAATGGGAATAGACCATATTTTTGTAGATGAATCGCATATTTTCAAGAACTTAATGTTCCAGACACGCCATAATCGTGTGGCAGGTATCGGCAACACCAAAGGCTCTCAAAGGGCAATGAACCTCTTGTTCGCCATTCGTGACATCCAACTTCGTACAGGTCGTGACCTTGGGGCTACGTTTCTGTCGGGTACAGTGGTGGTAAATGCACTGACCGAACTATATGTGATGTTCAAGTATTTGCGTCCGCAGGAGCTTCAACGGCAACGGATTAGCTGTTTCGATGCGTGGGCAGCCATATTCACAAAGAAAACGGCAGATTATGAGTTGAACGTGACAGGCTCGGTGAAGCGCAAAGAGCGTTTTCGTACTTACATCAAAGTACCGGAACTGGCAATGTTCCTGCGTGAGATTACGGATTACCGTACAGCCGACATGATAAATCTTGATGTGCCTGAGAAGAACGTGCGTTTCCTCTCTTATCCCCCGACAATTGAGCAGGAGGAAATGATAGGACGCTTGGTATCTTTTGCCGGTAGCGGCCAGTGGGAGGACTTGGGGCTTGACGTTCCGCAACCCGACAATCTCGATAAGGCAAAAATGCTGGTTGCGACCAATGTAGCCCGAAAAATGGCTCTTGATATGCGCTTGTTGGGTTGCAAGTTCAAGGATGATGCCGATAACAAGGCTTCTATCTGTGCGAGGACAATCTATGACTACTATATACGCTCGAATGACAATCGGGGTACACAGTTCGTGTTCAGCGATCTTGGTACATACAAACCGAACGAATGGAACATATATGCCGACATCAAAGAAAAGTTGGTACAACTCGGTATTCCTGCTGATGAAATACAGTTTATCCAATGCGCCACTACCGAGAGGACAAGAAAAAAGCTGTTTGAAGAAATGAACAACGGCAAGGTGCGAGTTCTTTTTGGAAGTACGACCATGTTAGGCACAGGTGTGAACGCCCAGCAAAGGGCTGTGGCAGTGCATCACCTTGAAATACCTTGGCGACCTGCTGACATGGAGCAACGAAACGGCAGGGCGGTACGCAAAGGCAACACTGTAAAGCTGTGGGGTGGCAATGTGGTAGATATTGTAATTTACGGCACGGAAAAGACCCTTGACGCCTACAAGTTCAATCTGTTGAGAAACAAGCAGATGTTTATCAATCAAATTAACAACGGCACAATCGCCGTGCGCCGTATTGACGAGGGAGGCATGGATGAGGACAGCGGTATGAACTTCGCCGAGTTCGTGGCTATTCTGTCAGGCAATAACGACTTGCTGAACAAGACGAAGCTCGACAACAAGATTATGCAGCTTGAAAAGGAACAGGCTATTTTCAAGAAAGAACGCATCCGTGCCGAGCGTAAAATAGCTGCTGGTCAGGGAGAAATCGAAAAGGCAAAGCGTACTGAGGCCGATTTCAAGAGGGATTTGGAATACATCAACTCGTATAATGGGGCAAAGGCAACCCTGCTTTTGAACTTGCCGCAAGCCAGTACCGAGGAAGTTGGCCGGGAGTTGCACCGTATCGCCAAGACCTACCGCAACGGAGCGTATGGTACAGTTGGCACGTATGCAGGGCTAAACTTGTTGGTGCATAGCGAGTATAATATGGACGGTACGTTTGACCGCAATACATTCTTTGTAGAGGGTATAAGTGGATTGAAATACCGATGCGGTCTGAGCGGTGCGCTGCCGCTTGGTTTCGTTGAGTCGGCACAATATCCGCATGGAGCATTAAGCAAATTGCCCTCTCTTATCGAGAAGCAACAAAAGGCGGTAGAGCGGATAGAAAGCGAAATTCCCACATTGCAGGACATCATTTGCCGTCAGTGGAGCAAAGCCGATGAACTGTCAAGGCTCAAACAGGAATGTAAGGAACTCCAGCACAGGATTGATGAAAGCCTGAAAGAGGCCGAACAACCGCAGGCTGCCAAACACGAAGCTATTGCCGAAGCTGCTTGACATAATCATAATTCAACCGTTCCCTCTGCATGGTCGCGATGACCGGGCAGAGGGATTTTTTTTGCGCTCCGGTCTGCCGACGGCTTTACTCTTTTATGGCATCCTTCCTCCCTTTATAGCCTCCCGATTCCCCGCCGCCACCCATTCTCATTTATAGCTATTAATATCTTCTGTTTTTAGTCAAATAGAGATAATATTCTTTCATCGCATATCCGTTTTTTGCGATACGCCATTTTTAGCTTCTACATTGGTGGCAATGTATCATTTTTGCCTTCACACCTCCTAATAGCTTCAATCAAGGCATCTTTTAACCTTATGAAGGCAAGTTTATCCACCCCTTTTGATATACTGATTTCATTACCGACCAAATCTTTCAACTTGAGTAAACAAGGAACATCTGCCTTATATCTGTCTCCCACATCTTGTAGGTCATAGTCAAAATTATAATGATAAGCAAGAAATTGCGTAAAAGTATTTTTACTTTTATTGCTTAGTTTGCAGATAGCATCAAAAAGAGCATTGGCATCTTCAGATGCAAATATAGCACGAAGTTCGTATGTACAACTTTTATCTGGATAAGGCAATCTGTCTATAATTATAAGTTGTTCTACTGTTCCTTCAGTCAAATTACGCAGTGCTTTTTGCATTTGATCCGGCAACTCATTTATCTTTGATTTCATCTTCTGCAAGAAATAGTCCACAATATCATCCGTTATTGAGGTCTTGGAATCTGTGGTTACATAATTATATCCACTAATAAAAAGCCCTCTTAACTGATAAAGTTCCTCTAAACTGGTTTGGCTATCAATCATTTCTGCTATTCTTACTTTTATTAAAGAGACATAAGCCTGTATAAAATAGAAAATGCCAATAGCGTGAAAATATGATAGATACGCAATACTATAACCAAGTTGATAAGCGTCTTTTATCTCTTTATCCAATATGGATGTTATAGTATCCTGACAAATACTTTCAAGTTTTTGCTGCTCCATATCGAAAAAGCCGGATAGCATTTCCCAAGGTTTCAATCCTTTTTGCTTATCCCTTATCTCCGTAACAATAAATTCTACAAGTGGAGCACCTGTAATAATATAGTGTATAATAGCTGTAACATACCCCGGATTTAAGACATCATAAATTAGCTCTTTGTTTAAAGAGTGATATTTTTCCCTTAGATGCTGTATCCTTTGCTTATCCTCATTATTATCTTGGAGTAGAGAAATCCGACAATCTCTACTCCAATTACAAATTACCTCTTTATTCTCACTATTATTATACTCTGCATACACTGCAATAAATGACCCAAGAATATTTTTAAGAAAGATATTATCCTTTTCAACCAGTTCGGGAGGAAGTTTGTTTAAGTGGCTTTTAAAATCATATAAACATTGTCTCAAAACCCGTAAGTTGTCGGATTTTGTACACTTAAAACAGGCAATAATGAAATCACGCATTTCTTTCAAATAATCGGATACCGGTACTTCGCCAAGGAAGTATTCGATGGCTTCTTCTATGTCAGGTTGTATTTCAAATTCCTTGCCTATGGTCTTTTCCTTAAACTCATCCAATACAGCCTTGGGAAGTTTTTCAAGGTGGTTCTCATCTCCAATTACGACAACATGACAATTACAATGCTCTACAAAATAGTTGATAAAGCCTAACAATTCCTTCATCTCTATCAGGCACCTTTCGATGTCATCGAATATCAGAAACTTTACACCTTTTATACTGTCGTCTTTCACTTGTAGTAACGACAACGAATCCAGTGTTACGGAAAAGGAACCATCCTCTTTAGAGTCTTCATTAAAATCCATACTTGTCTTGAAGACTACCTTACCGGCTAATTTCAAAACTCCCTTTATGAAACGCCCCGTTTTCGAATAGAAGAAAGGATTTAATTCCCTATCTATAGCTGTCTTGATGTCATTCACGCTATCCATTCCATAGGTCGAAATATAGATGGGCTTTAGCGTAATTTCCTCGTCGGTATCTGCGGTTCCATCAAACCTCTTCTTCCATTCTTTTATAAGATGAGTTTTGCCACATCCCCATTTTCCTTTCAGCATCACGGCATACTGAGGATTAGTATTATCAGCATAGCTGTTTAAAAAATCAAGAATCAAAGTATTCATACCTTTGTTATTAACATAATTCTATTTTAACTCCATTGGAAAACAAAAATGTAGCAATAAGAACATTAAATATTGAAATAGTAAACGACGCTGCAAATCCATTATCACCACATCCACAATGAACAAAGTTAGTGATATTTCTTAATACAATAATATCCAAACAACTAAATTTCATGTTTCTTCTTTGAAAGATCCAATAAAGGCTTGCAGGAATCGTCAGTCTTACCATTGATTGCTTAAATATGCGTCTCCTATCATAATAATATCCGCAGAAAATGTGATGGTGGAATACATTTGGCGTTTCCTGTCAACATTGTAAACCTCTTTGTAATATACGATATACGCATATTTGAACTCCACGACACGAAAGATTGAATTATCCTTAGTGTTGTAATAAATCACCTTGCCGCTTATCGCTTTGAAAGGACTGTTTACCATTGCTTCAAGAATAGTAGTTTCTCTGGTAGATTCAACGGTTATGGTAATACGTCCGCCAATAACATTTGTCACTGGCCTTCCTTTATTATCTGTCTTGCGGTTAAATTCAATATGTGATGAAATCACTTCTATATCCTTCCCTTGCAAGCACACGGTTGCCTTTAATTCTGCCATGCTGATCTTATTATTTATTATAAAACCAAGACATTTCGCCTTGGTTAAAGCAGTCAGACCGCTTTCAAGACAAGAAGGAGGATATCATATTTCGCAAATATAGAATTTTCCTTTGAACATAACAAACAATCAATTAAATTTATTAACCAGCAAAATCGAAGAAACTCTATTTACAGGCTATCCTCCCTTCTAAGTATTATTTATACAAAGTAGAGAAATGCTTGCAAGTTCAAGATGTACCACAAGATTAAGACTTGATGTAATTTTTTCAAGTTGAGAGCCGAGCTATCCGCGTAATAGCTCGGCTTGTTTTTTTAAAATGAGGGAAAGGTTATTTAGGTAGATGATATTTGTCCTTTATATGCTCGGCCACGTGTTCGACTTCTGGAAACAACGTTGATTTGTCTATGCCGAGAGCTTCAAGCTGCTTCCTGATTTTCTGTTTCTGCGCTTTATTGATGATGTACACTTTGTATCTGAAGTTAAGCTGTGCAGGCTTGCTTTTATTGCCATTGATACCATAAAGGAAAAATGCCCCGGACTGCCGGATTATGCGAGGATTGTCAAACATAGGTTTCACGCAAAAGACTCTTTCAATATCCTTTGAGTCGATCACATTTTGGAAATGAGGTTTCTCGTACTTAATTTCATGCAGAAGATAGGCTATGTCTGGTTCATCATTAAAATCTTCACATTCCAAATCCCGAAGGGATTCGATACTGAAATCTATTGGGCGTTTTGCAATATTGGATACAACACTCACCGCATCGCTGTCAAAATATTTAATATCTGACGTTTTAACTTCAAACCGGAATAGTTTACCGTCAACATCTTCATTTTCACATGCAAAATACAGAGCTACCAAAGGATTTGTAGTGATATCCAAGAGTCGCGTCGGCAAAGAATAATGCTGCATCTTGACCAATTTTTCAAAGGTGGATGTATATCCTTTGAAATCAGCCGGACATTGGGCAATAATATCTTTGAATATTTTATCCTCATTCTTTATTAAAAGCTCTTCTCGATAAATGGAGGGTATCAATCCGAAATTCTTATCTGACTGTCCTCGATAAAAGATATGGTAATCTATATTGTCCTCTAACTCGTTCTCAAGTTTTTCTAATAATATTTTGATACTATCAATGTTGGATGAATCCCTCTCCGGAGTATAATTATATGCCTCGTATGAAATCTCCCACGGATGCTTTCCAAAGGTCTTGACTATTTTTTCTGACAACTCACTATATGATGCAAAGCTATCATAAGTATAGCCCAGTTTCTTGCTTCTTAAATACGATGAAGTGTTGGAATCCAAAGGAACATATTTTTCTGGATTAGCGTAGAACAGAACAATGCTGAGCTTTCCCTTTCCGACACTTTTAATGTTCAATGCCGTTTGAAAAAGTCGTTCATCTATTTTTCCTTCTTTTACCTGTCCGAACAATTTCCATAATACATTTATATCATTATTGCCCCTGATTGTCTTCCATGGGAATAGATGCACTTTCATGGGATGGGTTGTCGGGATGCCTGATACATCTGTTGGTTCTGGACAACTAAAATTTAGCTTATGCCTTAAATCCTGTAAGATTTCGACCCTTTTTTCATTGGAATGAAACTTGTTGAGATACGCCAAGAATGTGAACGGGTCTATTTCTTGCAGTGTAATCTCTTTGCCTCTTTCTGTGCCATCACGAAAACCGGTAATACCAATTTCTTTTAGCGTAGATATAAGTTCTGGCTGGCTATTCTGTTTTCCAAGTAACCAATCGGATAATTCTTTATAGAACGGTATCCATGTAAATTTATTTTTCATTATGTCATGGTTGTTAATTATATTTTACGAAAAGGCAAATCATTATGATTTTACCTTACTTTGTTTGTTATGTCAACAGTAGATGTTTAGGTTAATGAAATTCAAATAATTACATAAGGCCGAGCGATTTATTCGTTTACTTAAATAACTGAATACCCTAATTTAATATCTCTAAGGATATTATTAGGCAATGTTAAATTTGAATTTAATAAAATAGAAATAATTTTATCATAATTCTCTACATTGTCTCGAATGCCCTTTATGTCATCTAATGTATTTATAATAAATAAATTTAAATTATATATAAAGGATTTCTTCATAAAAGAGTTGGAGCCTATGACACTATTGTTTAAGAGTTCGTAAAAGACACTCCTTTCAAGTGCATACAGATTAACAAAATCAAGTGGATTAAAGAAATAATAAGCATAAATATCCATAGGTTTATAATATGGAATCGATAAATTATCTCCTGTTAAATATTTATATGCCATAGTCAGCATATTATTTATCACAGATATATCTTTTTTATGATTATATCTTTCAAGATTTAACAAATCAATTATTTCATAATATATTTGATTGATATTTTCTTTACGATAGTATATTCCTTTAGTAGATAAATGGAACTTCGTTACTACCTCTTCTGAAGCTGGAGCAGTAAATAAAAAAGTTTTATATAACTTATCTCTTAGACTTTTTTTATTACTAATCTGGGAGCGATTCACATTAATAATATTGAGATAAGAATATAATTTAGCATACTCATTTTCGCAAGAATTACTATTTATTGGCGAGAAGAAAAGTGTTATAATAGACTTTATAAAATCTAATATATATAGATATTTATACAATACTATTCCATTGTACTTATTGTAGATACATTGTTCTAATAGAGAAGAATATTCATACAAATAGAAAGTAGGGGAAATTCCAAACAGCACATTGAATCTCTGTTCGGAAATTTTAAATTTATCATTTTTGCTATTTATCTTAGAATATAAAGCATCTATAATGTGATTGTCTAAATGATTCATCGTTATTTTTGTTGATAATGTATCTGTTTTCGTTTACCTTTAACTATTTTATATACAGTAATAGATTTGATATATTGATTAAAGTTTTCCAGTATTCCAACTCCTATTCCCATCGCACCTGGTTCATTAGACTTAACTAACACTTTATCCATATTTTTACTTTCCCCTCCAATCATATTCTCATAATCTAAAACACGGGGCTTAATAATGCTATTTACCACATCATCATTCATATCAAGAACAACTTCAAGTCCATTAACATCACGATATGAATTATCCATGGTTGATATCCATTTTGCACCTCGTGAACCATTTATGCCTCTTACTAACCCACCATTTTCAAGTGTTGATTGTACTTCTCGCTCTGACATATTACGCCTAAACTTTATTAATCCGAGGATATCTATAAAAGATAATGTGTCATCGACATACCCGTATAGGTTAAGTATTCCGCCAGCCAACCCAATCGGATCTTGCGAGACATACATTCCCATCTTCGGCGAGTAGTACCTGAACCTGTTGTACGCCAGCCCTGTCTCCCGGTCATAATACTGTCCCTGGAACAGGAACGGTACCATCCCCTTGTTGCCCGTCTCCTCGATGACGTTCCCGTCCATGTCGAGCACCCGGCTCCACACCTCGTTGCCCTCGGCATCGTATGCCTCCGTCGGTGTTCCGAGCTGGTCTGTCAGTATCGAGTAGGACCTGCCTTCCTTTATCATTGCCACCGGCACGAACGACTCCTCGTCGAAGAGCCATACTGTCATGTCGCAGCGTTCCGTGTCCGTGCGCCACCTGTTCCCCATAACGGAGTATTCCCTGCGCCGCTTCCACTGGTGCAGCGGCACGTTACCGTTCCACACCCACCGTGTCACGGTCGTGCCGAAGCTCTTGGAGAGCCTGCGCCCGAGCGCGTCGTATGTGAACTCCACCTCCCTCTTGTCGGGCTGCACCACCTTTGCCAGAGAGCCGTCGGCGTTCCACCGGTATCTCCAGCGGTCCTTCTTGCCGTCAAGCCACCTTCCCGTGCCGAGGTAGCGTTCCGTCAGGTTGCCGTCAGCATCGTACTCGCAGTGCCATTCACCGTCCTGCTCCAGCCGTCCGCCACCGAGGTAGCGGCGCAGCCTCATGTCCGGGTCGGGATACAGGTTTCCCGTCTGGTCGCTCTTTCTCCACTGCTCCCTGCCGTCGGGATATTCCGCCCTTTCGAGCTGCCCCGTCGGGGTATAGGAGTAGCGTGTCTCGCCACGCCTGCTGTCCTCCACGGACAACAGCCTGTCGGCGACGCCCCAGCGGTAACGGCGCATATGCCGTGTGCGCGAGTCCTTGCGTGTGCGGGCATCCACCAGACGGCCTATGTCGTCGTAGGCGAACGAGCGGACGACGCCTCCCGGAAGGATGCGCTCCACCTCGAAGCCCAGCGTGTCGTGGCGGTGTGCCGATTCCCACGAGCCCGCGCCGTCGGCGTCGCTGCCACCGGTGGCAGTGAACCCCTCAAGCTCCCCGTAGCCGTTGCGGGTGTAGCGCAGCGAGGCCCCCGCCGTGCTGTCAAGCGTGAGTATCCTGCCGGTATGGTCGTAGGTGCGGAGTATGGTGTTGCCGTCGGCCGTCTCCCGGACCGGAAGTCCCAGGGAGTTGTACGCGAACTCCACCGTGCTTTCACCCCTCGATGCCTGCACCAGCCTGCCGGACAGCCCGTAGGCGTAGGTCTGGTCGGGGTCGTCGGCCGTGGGGTATGAGACGCGCGTCACGCGCGAGCAGGCGTCATAGCCGTATTCCCTTTCCGTTCCCGACGGCAGCGTCTCCCTGACGACGCGTCCGCCCCTGTCACGCAGGTAATGACGGACGGCCCCGTCGAAGCCTTTCTCGGCGGTGACGTTGCCCACAGCGTCGAGGGCGAACTCGTAGCTCTGGAGCCTCTCGTTTGTCACACGGTGCAGTCGTTCCTCCCGGTCATAGCGGAAGTTCACCACGCCCCGGTGGTCGCGGCGCCTTGTCAGCTTCCACATGCCGGAGTAGCCGTACTCCACGTGCTGGACGTTGTCACGGTATCCGGTGAGGTTGTCTATCCCGTCGTAGGACAGGCGTATGTCGTTGCCGTCGAAGTCGAGCACGCGCACCACGCGGCCCACAGGGTCGTATTCCCTTTTCTGCACCGCACCCTTGGGGTTGGTGACGCTCACGCACCTGCCCAGCAGGTCGTAGCCGTACAGCGAGGTGTTCCCCCGGCTGTCGGAGGCTTCCGTGAGGTTATGGAAACGGTCATAGGCGAGCCTCGTCACCACGCCGTAGGGGTCTTTCACCGATGCCACCGCACCGTTGCGGTAGGTCATCCTCGTGACGGCACCTTCGGGGTTGGTGCGGCTCACCAGATTGCCGGAGCGGTCATAGCCGAACTCCCACGTGCCGCCGTCCGGCGTGGTAACGGATACGGGACGGTTGCGCAGGTTCCCCTTGCCGGGGTACACGGCGGACACGCTGCCGCCGCACGGGTCGGAGCTGTCGGTGCAGTTCCCCCAGCGGTCATATCTGTACAGGGTGCTGTTACCGAGCGGGTCCGTCTGTGCGAGGAGCCGGCGGCTGTCGTCGTAACGCCACAGGTGTTCCCCTCCGTTGGCATCGACCTTCTTCCACACAAGGCCGCCGCGGTGGTGGTACACCGTCAGCTCCCCGTGGCTGTCGAGCACCTCGGTCACTCCCTCCCGGAACGTGAGCCTGTGGTCGTATATGCCGCCGTCGCCCCACGTATGCACGCAGCGCGAACCCACGCCCGTACCGTCGTACTCGAAGTACCACGCAAGGCCGTTGCGCCATGTCTCCTTCACGATGAGCCTTCCGGCATACTCGTATGTCATCACGTCGCCCGCCGCGTTGCGCTGGAGGGTCATGTTGCCGTCGGCGTCGTACTCGTAGGAGGCGAGGGTAATCTCTTTCTCCGGATCTTCCGGATGCGGGCCGCATATCTCAAGGATGCGTCCGCTTCTCGTGTCGTGCTCCACCCTCAGGCGGCGGCCCGCGCTGTCGGTGATGGAGCGCAGCAGGCCCTCTTTCGTGTAGTCGAAGCGGATGCCCAGACCGTTGCAGTCGGTCACGCTCTCAAGCAGGCGCACGGAATCGTACTCCTTGCGCGTGAAGCGGTAGTAGAGGTCCTCGGCCATGTCCCACACGCAGTAGCCGCCGTCCCGTTCCAGACGGGCCTCCTTGCGTTCGGAGAGGATGAACGAGGGTTCCTCCGCTGTAGGCAGGGGGAAGGCCACCGGGATGCCGTCACTCATGCGGAGCGTCAGCGTGCCCTCTTCCGTGTCCGCGACGACGCCCATGTCGTAGGCGTGGTGCCACCCGTTGCCCAGAGGACCCCGGTAGTCGCTGCGGCTGTACCACGTGCGCTCCCATGACAGGGGCACCGGGCCGTCGAGCCAGAAGTCCTCCTCGTCGGTGAAGAACGTGCCGCTGGCCACGTCCACCGGGTGGCCCGTGACCGTACAGATGGCCTTGTGGAGCATGTTCTTCAGGGATTCGCTCTTTATCGTCCTGTTGACCTTGCTGTGCAGCCTGTCCGCCAGCTTCCTGGTCTTTTTCTTGTAGAAACGCCCGAACGCCCCCGTGCATTTGCGGGCGAGTGCCGCCATGGGGTTGAGGGGGACGGGAACCGGGCTGGTGAGTATCTGCCTGGCGGGAGGTATCGGGTTGATGACACCCGTGGGCAGGAACATGCCCGGAACCTTGTGCACGCTCGGTATGCCCACGTCGTTGCAGTCAAGGTGCAGGTGCGCGCCGCCGCCCGAGAAGGGCATCCCGTCGGCAAGTACCGTCAGGCTGCCCATGAAGGCGTGGCCGTTGTTCTTGGGTATCGCCGCTGAAGGGGCCGCCCAGCCTGCGCCCATGGGGATGTGCGGGATGCTCCGCGTGGGTGTGGATGCGACCGCGCGGGGGATGAAGCCGCCTATCTTGACGGTGGCGCCCAGCATCCCGACGGCCATCGTCAGCACGGTGTGACCCACCTCGGCGAGCTTCGCGCTGTCGGCGTCGCCCGTCTGTTCCGCTGTCGGTGGCGGGGGGATGAACGAAGAGACCGCCGCCGCGATGAAGTCCTGCGGACGGAGGAGAACCCCGACATAAGGGTGAGGCATGGGCACGACGGGGGACGGGGGTATCGTCACGAGGTGGATGTCCACGCCGATGACCGGGTCGAGCTGCTTGGAGATAGGCAGGCAGGCCATGCCCTTCATGCCCATGGCACCCAGTACGGGGAGCATCGCGGCTTCGCTCAGGCCGTCGGCAAGGCTGCCGATGGCTGCCGCCGCCTTGACGCCCGTGTCAAGGGCATTGACGGACGGTGACACACCGGCCTCGGAGTTCGCCTTGACGCCTTCCGAGATACCCTTGACCTGCGCGCCTACGCCGGTCTTTAGGTTTGCACTTACGCTGTCGAAATAACCTGTGTCCGCCATTCCAAGTTTGAATAAACCAAAAGTATTACATCATTTGGAGTTGTTTTTTTATATCTTCAACCTTTTTCTCTATTATTTTTAAAGGATATTTGTCACTTCCACCAAGAGCGTATATTAATAATAACTCTTCCATTTCATAGCAAAGCCAATTTTTTAAAATTGTTTTTTTGCCTATTGCGGTATATTGTTGAACTTTGTCTTCATATTCTTTCAGTAAAGAACCGTCACATCGCTTAGCAATATCTGTATTGCTAACCTCTGCTTGCATAATCTTTTTTAATGCAACTTGTGCATCAGATTGAGCATTTATTTCGTTCGATGTGATGTAATAAATTAAAGCTAAAATAGATTCTACTGGAACCCAAATATCCCAATTACCAACAAATGATAGAGAGAAAATAACTGAATATAAATTCTTTAGTTCGGTTGTATATCCATAAATATACAACCAATAGCACAATTCTTTCAAATTAGACAAATCCTTAGAAGATTTGAAACTCATTTTTTTTAGAATTTTATTGCAAATACAATCAATCTTCTTATTCTTTAGAAGATACAATTCATTAATAGTTATAACTAAATTATTTTCCATTATTTTATAATTTCAATTTTAATTGTATCACCATCATTACATCCAGATAAAGCCGCCCTAATTGAAGAACCAGCACCTCTATTATCGCTTGGTAAAATATATTCTATATCAGCTCCACTTCCACCTTCTTTAAACATTGCCATAGGCCATTCATCTCGATCACGTCCTTTTTTAGTTTTAGTATTAGCTATAGCCTCTTTTCTTCTATCAGTAGCTCCCTTGCGTGATATAGTCACTACATCGGGATGCCCTTTCTTAATTGCATTTTGTATGTGACGTGTAGTTTCTGGATATTCTGACTTAGATATTTGCAATACAAATTTATATGATTGGCCTTCTTCAGCTTCTTTTAAATAGCAACCTTTAAGTCCTAATACATCAATCCCGTAATTGGTATTTTGAATATACCCATAAAGGCGCATTCCGCCAGCCAGTCCAATCGGATCTTGCGAGACATACATGCCCATCTTCGGCGAGTAATACCTGAACCTGTTGTACGCCAGCCCTGTTTCCCGGTCATAATACTGCCCCTGGAACAGGAACGGTATCATCCCCTTGTTGCCGGTCTCCTCGATGACGTTCCCGTCCATGTCGAGCACCCGGCTCCACACCTCGTTGCCCTCGGCATCGTATGCCTCCGTCGGTGTTCCGAGCTGGTCTGTCAGTATCGAGTAGGACCTGCCTTCCTTTATCATTGCCACCGGCACGAACGACTCCTCGTCGAAGAGCCATACTGTCATGTCGCAGCGTTCCGTGTCCGTGCGCCACCTGTTCCCCATAACGGAGTATTCCCTGCGCCGCTTCCACTGGTGCAGCGGCACGTTACCGTTCCACACCCACCGTGTCACGGTCGTGCCGAAGCTCTTGGAGAGCCTGCGCCCGAGCGCGTCGTATGTGAACTCCACCTCCCTCTTGTCGGGCTGCACCACCTTTGCCAGAGAGCCGTCGGCGTTCCACCGGTATCTCCAGCGGTCCTTCTTGCCGTCAAGCCACCTTCCCGTGCCGAGGTAGCGTTCCGTCAGGTTGCCGTCAGCATCGTACTCGCAGTGCCATTCACCGTCCTGCTCCAGCCGTCCGCCACCGAGGTAGCGGCGCAGCCTCATGTCCGGGTCGGGATACAGGTTTCCCGTCTGGTCGCTCTTTCTCCACTGCTCCCTGCCGTCGGGATATTCCGCCCTTTCGAGCTGCCCCGTCGGGGTATAGGAGTAGCGTGTCTCGCCACGCCTGCTGTCCTCCACGGACAACAGCCTGTCGGCGACGCCCCAGCGGTAACGGCGCATATGCCGTGTGCGCGAGTCCTTGCGTGTGCGGGCATCCACCAGACGGCCTATGTCGTCGTAGGCGAACGAGCGGACGACGCCTCCCGGAAGGATGCGCTCCACCTCGAAGCCCAGCGTGTCGTGGCGGTGTGCCGATTCCCACGAGCCCGCGCCGTCGGCGTCGCTGCCACCGGTGGCAGTGAACCCCTCAAGCTCCCCGTAGCCGTTGCGGGTGTAGCGCAGCGAGGCCCCCGCCGTGCTGTCAAGCGTGAGTATCCTGCCGGTATGGTCGTAGGTGCGGAGTATGGTGTTGCCGTCGGCCGTCTCCCGGACCGGAAGTCCCAGGGAGTTGTACGCGAACTCCACCGTGCTTTCACCCCTCGATGCCTGCACCAGCCTGCCGGACAGCCCGTAGGCGTAGGTCTGGTCGGGGTCGTCGGCCGTGGGGTATGAGACGCGCGTCACGCGCGAGCAGGCGTCATAGCCGTATTCCCTTTCCGTTCCCGACGGCAGCGTCTCCCTGACGACGCGTCCGCCCCTGTCACGCAGGTAATGACGGACGGCCCCGTCGAAGCCTTTCTCGGCGGTGACGTTGCCCACAGCGTCGAGGGCGAACTCGTAGCTCTGGAGCCTCTCGTTTGTCACACGGTGCAGTCGTTCCTCCCGGTCATAGCGGAAGTTCACCACGCCCCGGTGGTCGCGGCGCCTTGTCAGCTTCCACATGCCGGAGTAGCCGTACTCCACGTGCTGGACGTTGTCACGGTATCCGGTGAGGTTGTCTATCCCGTCGTAGGACAGGCGTATGTCGTTGCCGTCGAAGTCGAGCACGCGCACCACGCGGCCCACAGGGTCGTATTCCCTTTTCTGCACCGCACCCTTGGGGTTGGTGACGCTCACGCACCTGCCCAGCAGGTCGTAGCCGTACAGCGAGGTGTTCCCCCGGCTGTCGGAGGCTTCCGTGAGGTTATGGAAACGGTCATAGGCGAGCCTCGTCACCACGCCGTAGGGGTCTTTCACCGATGCCACCGCACCGTTGCGGTAGGTCATCCTCGTGACGGCACCTTCGGGGTTGGTGCGGCTCACCAGATTGCCGGAGCGGTCATAGCCGAACTCCCACGTGCCGCCGTCCGGCGTGGTAACGGATACGGGACGGTTGCGCAGGTTCCCCTTGCCGGGGTACACGGCGGACACGCTGCCGCCGCACGGGTCGGAGCTGTCGGTGCAGTTCCCCCAGCGGTCATATCTGTACAGGGTGCTGTTACCGAGCGGGTCCGTCTGTGCGAGGAGCCGGCGGCTGTCGTCGTAACGCCACAGGTGTTCCCCTCCGTTGGCATCGACCTTCTTCCACACAAGGCCGCCGCGGTGGTGGTACACCGTCAGCTCCCCGTGGCTGTCGAGCACCTCGGTCACTCCCTCCCGGAACGTGAGCCTGTGGTCGTATATGCCGCCGTCGCCCCACGTATGCACGCAGCGCGAACCCACGCCCGTACCGTCGTACTCGAAGTACCACGCAAGGCCGTTGCGCCATGTCTCCTTCACGATGAGCCTTCCGGCATACTCGTATGTCATCACGTCGCCCGCCGCGTTGCGCTGGAGGGTCATGTTGCCGTCGGCGTCGTACTCGTAGGAGGCGAGGGTAATCTCTTTCTCCGGATCTTCCGGATGCGGGCCGCATATCTCAAGGATGCGTCCGCTTCTCGTGTCGTGCTCCACCCTCAGGCGGCGGCCCGCGCTGTCGGTGATGGAGCGCAGCAGGCCCTCTTTCGTGTAGTCGAAGCGGATGCCCAGACCGTTGCAGTCGGTCACGCTCTCAAGCAGGCGCACGGAATCGTACTCCTTGCGCGTGAAGCGGTAGTAGAGGTCCTCGGCCATGTCCCACACGCAGTAGCCGCCGTCCCGTTCCAGACGGGCCTCCTTGCGTTCGGAGAGGATGAACGAGGGTTCCTCCGCTGTAGGCAGGGGGAAGGCCACCGGGATGCCGTCACTCATGCGGAGCGTCAGCGTGCCCTCTTCCGTGTCCGCGACGACGCCCATGTCGTAGGCGTGGTGCCACCCGTTGCCCAGAGGACCCCGGTAGTCGCTGCGGCTGTACCACGTGCGCTCCCATGACAGGGGCACCGGGCCGTCGAGCCAGAAGTCCTCCTCGTCGGTGAAGAACGTGCCGCTGGCCACGTCCACCGGGTGGCCCGTGACCGTACAGATGGCCTTGTGGAGCATGTTCTTCAGGGATTCGCTCTTTATCGTCCTGTTGACCTTGCTGTGCAGCCTGTCCGCCAGCTTCCTGGTCTTTTTCTTGTAGAAACGCCCGAACGCCCCCGTGCATTTGCGGGCGAGTGCCGCCATGGGGTTGAGGGGGACGGGAACCGGGCTGGTGAGTATCTGCCTGGCGGGAGGTATCGGGTTGATGACACCCGTGGGCAGGAACATGCCCGGAACCTTGTGCACGCTCGGTATGCCCACGTCGTTGCAGTCAAGGTGCAGGTGCGCGCCGCCGCCCGAGAAGGGCATCCCGTCGGCAAGTACCGTCAGGCTGCCCATGAAGGCGTGGCCGTTGTTCTTGGGTATCGCCGCTGAAGGGGCCGCCCAGCCTGCGCCCATGGGGATGTGCGGGATGCTCCGCGTGGGTGTGGATGCGACCGCGCGGGGGATGAAGCCGCCTATCTTGACGGTGGCGCCCAGCATCCCGACGGCCATCGTCAGCACGGTGTGACCCACCTCGGCGAGCTTCGCGCTGTCGGCGTCGCCCGTCTGTTCCGCTGTCGGTGGCGGGGGGATGAACGAAGAGACCGCCGCCGCGATGAAGTCCTGCGGACGGAGGAGAACCCCGACATAAGGGTGAGGCATGGGCACGACGGGGGACGGGGGTATCGTCACGAGGTGGATGTCCACGCCGATGACCGGGTCGAGCTGCTTGGAGATAGGCAGGCAGGCCATGCCCTTCATGCCCATGGCACCCAGTACGGGGAGCATCGCGGCTTCGCTCAGACCGTCGGCAAGGCCGCCGATGGCGGCTGCCGCCTTGACACCCGTGTCGAGGGCATTGACGGACGGTGACACCCCGGCATCGGAGTTCGCCTTGACGCCTTCCGAGATGCCCTTGACCTGCGCCCCTACGCCGGTCTTTAGGTTTGCACTTACGCTGTCGAAATAGCCTGTGTCCGCCATAACTGTCAGTTTTTATCGTTATTTAACTCGAAAATACAAATAGGCAGATGCAACAATGGCAATCACAATAATTACACCGAGCCAAAATCGGAATCCGGTTGGACCCAATAAGTCAAGAAAGAAATTTCCTCCCCAACTTCCGGGTCTGGCGTATGTCCATTTCCAGTCGAATATCAGTCCGACAAGCCAAACCAATAGCAGAAAGATTACTACTAAGTACCCCACTTTAGGGTTCGCATAGGCATATTCAGTTGCATTAGTGAACAGCCTTTCAAGATTTCGCAATATGTTGGTCAGCCATTCCATTGTATTTTCCTAAATTTCTTTTATACTCATACAAATAATTCTCCCAGTTATCTCCTAACACTTTGGTCAGAACTTCATTTATTTCATCGTCACTGACCAGCTTGGAGCGTGCCGAACTGTTTAACAGGCTTAATAACAGGAGAGGATAAGAGGAGTTCTTTATCAGGTCTATGGAAAGTTTGTCTGAAAGTCTGAAACCTTCCACATAACATTCCGCAGCTAACGATTTCTCATAATTATTTTCCCGGCACCAACCACACAGCCTCAATGCTTCACTTTGCATTAGGTAATCGTTGCATCTGGAGTATGCTTCAGCACCGCGATAGTACGTCTCTGCCGCTTCTTTCCAAAGCGACTCTCGTACATAGATGGAGGCTTTCCCCAATAAGGTGTTTCCGAGCAATCGGCAAGCTAAAGAGGGATCTAATTTTTCTTCCCCGATTTCAGCGGCTTCTACGGCTTTGTCGGCAAAGTACATGGCCGTCTTGTAGTCCTTACGGGAAATCTGGTCTGTATATAGAATTGTATATACGGTTACAAATTGACTGATCCAGTTAATGTCTTTCTTCACATTTTCGAGAGCGATATCGAGGCATTTCTTCGCAAATTCCTCTGTTTGCGCTGCATTCCCTTTTTTCACACTGTTCATCAGTTTGATTAATGCCAGCCTGAAATTCGAGGCTGCCGGGTCGCTCTTATCTTCATTCGCCGCTTGTTCCGCGAGTTGCTCCATTGCACCGTCTAAATCTATTGGTGGATAAATAGACACCGCGTCATTGGAGTGTTTGGCCATTAGTTTGCCAAACTGTTCATAGTCTTTTATGTCGGATATCCCCCATACCATTTGCTTGTGGAATGGCAGAGCAAGAGCTTTTTCAAACCATTCACGACATCCGTCATAGTCGTATGTGTTCTTTAGGTTAAAGACAAAACTGCATTTCATATCAGTCCCTTTTACAAGGGATTCTGTCAGCTTGTTGAAGTTGGCAACTGCGACGGAGGCATCGTTTTCCGCTTCTTCCGACTTATAATCAGCTATCCAATCAACACGTTCAAAGACAATATCTTCGGGTTTCTTTGAGTTATTCCAGTATTCTACTTGTTGTGCAATATACCCTACAACATCTTTTGAGAATTCGGTTCTGGAACTGAACGGAAGTTCTATGAGGAACACCATATCTTCCTCTTCGCTATCAAGGGCAAGCATATAGTCATAGAAAGCATCAAGCATACTTTCGTCTCCCGGATTGATGACGATACGGATCAACTTGACCGGTTTCCTGACTGCATCTTCCCATTGGTAGAGCATCTTGTCTGCTATTTGTTGTATGGCGTTGCTCATATGCTGTTAATTCAATTTGACAATAGTTCCGGCTACGGCTGTGGTTCCGGAAGAATCTATCGTAGCCTTTGTTGTACCGCTGACCGTGGCACTGCTGCTGCCGGTTGCTGTAAAATCAGTACTGGAGATATTATAATTGCTGCTTGCTGTACAATCAATATTTTCTGCTGATTGCGCAATATTGGCACCCGCGGACTCTGTTATGTCCTTTTCCGCATTAGATGATATATTGCCTTCGCTATCAATCATTATTTTGTTTTCTCCAACACACAAGGTGATGCTTTTAGAGGCAGATATTGTGATATTTCCTTCTCCGTCTGCCGTATAGCTGTTGCCTTCCTTGTCTTTCATCATAACGCTTCCTTTTTCATCATCAAGCGTTATGGTACAACCGCTGCGGGTAGTCAGGCTTTTTGTTTTGTTTGAACTGCCGCCACCGGTGCCTGACTTTCCATGGAATAAGCTGCCAAGTACAAACGGACGGTTCGGGTCATCATATCTGAATGCCACCATGACTTGGTCTCCCTTTTCGGGTATGAATACAAATCCTCTGTTTGTGCCCACTTTGTCGCTTGTACCTGCGTCAGGAGTGAGTACCCGTATCCACGAGGTTTGCATCGGACCGGTCTGCCAGTTCATCTTGACTTGGACGCGGCCTAACTTTTTCGGGTCCTCGTTGCTGACAACCACGGCCTGCTGTGTATGAGCGACAGGCAGAGGTACATCCGGGCATGGAAGGGTGGGAATAGAGGACGGAAGTGCGGTGAAATAGTTCTGGTAACTGTCACCCATACCGGCTACGTGGGTTATTTCCGTAATGATATAGGTGCCGATGCTATTTTTTACGTGGATACCTATTCCTGTATGGATAGCGGTATGAACATCTATGATACTGCCCACCGTAAGGATGCGGCAATCGCTTTCCCCGGTGATGAAACTGGATGCGGCGCTGTCGCTTTGCTGCCTGCGTTGGAAATAGGCGTCAAGTTCACCCTTATTGGTTATGCGCGGTTCCGCCCGTTGGACAGCGGGAGCGGTAAACAAAGCCAATGACGAGTCAAAGGCCGCTTGTCCCAATGTGTTTTGTCCGGCTGCGGTATCGGGGGATTGGCCGTTATAGGTCTGGTCGTTCACCGAATGGTAAGAACTTCCCTTTATTGGTCGGGCAAGTGCCTGCGAGCAGACATCGAGCACGGATAGTTCCTCGCCGTATGTCAGCTTGGTCGTCGAGCCGGCCTGTGGCTTCCCGAATACAAGGTTCTGTCCGTCGTAGTAGAGCCATTCCTGATATTGGCGGGCAAGCCGTTGTATGAATCTGAAGTTGGTTTCCTCGTACTGGCATTCGTATTCCAGCTTCGATTTCGTTTCCGGATTGACAAGAGCTTGCACTCCTGCCTTGTCTGTAAGTTCCTTAACGATGTCAGACAAGGATTTGTTGCACCATGAGGCACAAGTGTGGTCTGACTCCAGTAGGAATGTTGACGAATATCCCGTCACTTTTATATTTCCGTGTGTTCCACCGGAACGATGAAGTCCCACCATGGTGGCCACGCCGACAAAAATAGTGCCGCCGAAGTCCATGATTACTTTTTTCCCAACCCAGTCTTTTGACGCCTCCGGGATTTCCACACCATAGGCTTCTATGGCTTGGATATCCAGCGTTATCTCAAAGTAGTGATGCTCATTGATGCTCTGTTTGAGCATCAACTGCACAAACGACGGCATGGGTATGCCGGCTATTTCCAATGTGACTTTTTTTTGTTCCAGCATGGCGGCATTATATTTGACGGTTTATATCCAAATTGCCAAAGCCGCCCGGCGGAAGTCCGTCGGACGGCCTGACAAATGTTTTGATTTAGGATTTACCTATGTACGCCGATTTATTTCTTCGGCCAACGGTTGTCAAGAGCTGCGCTGCCGACGATGATTTCTTCAGCGGAGAACGTAATGGTGATTGTCATAGGCACATCGTTGTTCGCGTCCAGAGTTTCCGAGTAGTGAACGATGTATGCGTTCTTGAACTGGATCTCCTTCATCTTGGCATCTTCCTGGCTCAGTAGATTTTTAGTGGGGATAGCCATATAAATTTGCTATGCGGAAAAGGA
>OGUG01000023.1_pt1 | contig 76549 bp, 60 predicted proteins | sample 1573711 | NCBI WGS metagenome assembly OGUG01 (sample SAMEA2582006, study PRJEB24529) | metagenome | biome: Human gut stool | place: China | collected 2011 | reverse complement strand
AACACGGATATGGATGTGACATTTTTCTACGGAAACGAACGCATTATGACTTCGGCTGCGGACTCGGATGGAAACCGTATTTTAGGTTCACCGGCGGGCGATGTGATTATTACAAAGGTTCTGCAAAACGGCGAAGAATATTTCAGCGAAAACGTATCATTAGAAGGAAATATAAATTATGGCTATTACATGCCGGTTTATCAGAATGGTTCGGACAGCGAGATTATCGGCATGGTCTTTGTCGGTACGGATAAGGCGCAAAAAGATGCGGTCATCAACAGGATTCTTGGCAGTATTGTTATGGCGGTGATTGTGATTATGCTTGTGTGTATTGCATTTGCCATGAAAATGGCATTGTCTATGAGCAGTAATATCCAAAGCAGCATCCAGGTTGTTGAGGAGCTGGCACAGGGCAACTTAAAAGTATGGGTCGATGAAAAACTGCTTGCAAGAAAAGATGAAATTGGTGCACTCTCGAAAGTAACGATTACACTCCGTGATGCCATGCAGTCCGTTATCTGTGAAATTTCAGAAAATGCAAAGCATCTGTCAACGGCATCGGATGTGCTGGGGATGGCAGCAGACACCACCAACGGCACGATGACACAGGTTAAAGATACAGTGGCAATGATTGTGGACAATTCCACACAGCAGGCAGAAACCTCTAAGAATACGTCTGAGCAGATGAAGCTGATGGGTGAAAATATAACGCAGACAGCGCAGGAGGTCGGCATATTAGATGAAAATGCACAGCAGATGCAGCAGTCCGGCAGCAGAGCCGCAGAAACGCTGATGAAGCTGATGAAAATTAACGGAGAAGTGGAACATACGATTAAAGAAGTGCAGGAGCAGACGAACAGAACGAATGACTCCGTCAATAAAATTTACGAAGCAACAGCACTGATTACATCAATTGCGGAAGAAACCAATCTGTTAAGCCTGAATGCTTCAATTGAGGCGGCAAGGGCAGGAGAAAGCGGCAGGGGCTTTGCCGTAGTTGCTGATCAGATTAAAAAGCTGGCAGACCAGTCCAACGAATCGAGCCGTGAAATCGGTGAAACTACGCAGGTACTTATGGAGGATTCTGCAAAAGCCGTGGAAAATATGCAGCAGATGCAGCAGATTCTACAGAATCAGAGTGAAAGCATGCAGGCAACTCAAAATATTGTTGAAGAAGTCCTGTCGGGAATCCGCAGTTCAATGTCTGGTATCGGGCAGATTAAGACAAGTACAAAGCGGCTGGACGATTCACGCAGTGAAGTTGTTGAAGCAGTGTCCGCACTTTCAGAAATTGCCGGCAATAATGTTGAAGGCACAAAAAAGACATACGATGAAACAGAAGCAGTTGCAGGCACTTTCAAACAGGTGTATGAAAGTGCCGAACAGCTCCGTCAGATTGCCGAACAGCTTGTACAGAGCATTGATTATTTTAAAATGTAAAAAAGAGATTGAATTTCACACAGCAATGTGCTAAACTCAGCAATAAAAAAAAAAGACAAACCGTTGAATAAGAGTAGTAGCATGAGCGTAAGAGATTACAGAGAACTGCATGTGGTGAGAAAGCAGTATTTCCGGTTCATGTGAATGGACTTATGAGGGCAGCCTGAAATGATAGTAGGAGCTGACGGAAACTCTAACCGTTATGATGAGAGCATATCGTCTGACTGTAGTAATCGCCGTTTTGACGGACTATAGAAAGACCGTATGTGAGATTTCCATACAGGTGGCGTGCAGAAAAGATTTCTGTTCCTTTAGGGAACGGAAATCTTTTTTTTATTTCGGTTTGTAACAAAAAGAAAAGAGGAAAGACCATGAAGGAAAAGACACAAAACGCAGGCAGAGGCGCATCCCTTGCAATGGGTGTTGCATTTGTCGGATTCACAACACAGTTTGGCTTAATTCAGCTGGTTAAGACGGGTTATTCTTATATCGGTTATGCAACGCTGATTGTGATTGTGATACCGTTTATTGTCCATATGATTGTAGGCTGCGTGAAAAAACAGCCGGTCATGGGCAGCGAAGCAGCTGAAAATTAAAAAACTGATACGTGTTTTGCGGGCATGAAAATGTCTGCGGAAAGGATAGAATCATGAAATTAGAAAATTATGAATTACATTTACCGAGTTATTCTGTAGGAAAAGAGGTCTATAACCAGATTGGAAAAATCTGTAAACCATACGGCACAAAGGTGCTTGTAATCGGCGGTAAAAAGGCGCTTTCTGCGGCATTTGATAAAATCAGTAAAAATGCGGCGGACGGCGGGCTGGATATTATCGGAAAAGAAATTTACGGAACAGACTGCACGTATGAGGCAGTAGAACGCCTTGCCGCACTGACGTCATTTCAAGAAGCCGATATGGTGTTTGCCGTGGGCGGTGGAAAGGCAATTGATACCTGCAAATGTCTGTGTATCGAGTGTGAAAAGCCGGTGTTTACATTCCCGACAATCGCTTCCAACTGTGCGGCATGTACTTCTGTTTCAATTATGTATCATGAAGACGGCACATTTTTCAAACCACATTTCTTTACACATCCGGCAGCTCACGCATTTATCGACACACAGATTATTGCCGCAGCACCGTACCGTTATCTGTGGGCGGGTATCGGCGACACGTATGCGAAAAATTACGAAGCTGAGATTTCTTCACGCGGTGAAAAACTGCCGCATTATACGGAGGTCGGGGTCGGATTTTCCAAAATGTGCCTGACACCGATGCTTGAATACGGCAGACAGGCATTGGAGGATAATAAAAAGGGTGTTGCAACCGAAGCACTGGAGCAGGTAGCTTTAGCGATTGTGGTTACGACAGCGATTGTATCCATTTTCCTTACAAGGGACTTTACACCGGATTACAACAGTGGTCTGGCACATGCCTGCTTTTATGCGCTGACGGCGTATCCGGTCATTGAAAAAGAACATCTGCATGGCGAGGTTGTCGGATTCGGTGTACTGTATGCCCTGCTTGTAGACGGACAACAGGAGGAATTTGAAAAAATTTATGCCTTAAATAAAGAGCTGGGACTTCCTGTGCGTATCGCCGATATTGGCATTACCGAGGAGCAGTTCTTTGAAACCATGGACAGGATTCCGCAGATGTCCGATATCCGCCATTATCCGTATGCAGTGACAAAGGAAATGCTGATGCAGGCATATGAAACGATAGAACAGCTGTCAGTATAAAATGTCAGAATATTCATAATAAAATATACAATTTATAGAAAAAAATAAAGATATTTAAAATTTATTCGAAAAAAGTATTGACAAATAACAACCTGCGTGTTAATATACAATCACAAACAAACAAGAACTTCAAAACATAAGAGTTCTTAAAAGGAGGTTGATTCCGATGCAGAACGAAGGAATACACCTACAATATGAGAGTGGTAAGGCATAGCAGTTCCCTCGCAAGAATACCTTTACCGATATAACAAATGGAAGATTCCTATAAAGAGATAGGAAAAGAAGGAAAAGGTAATACAGGCTGGCACTCATATTGAAGATTTACCACAACAATAATATGAAAGATTTCAGATTTGTGTAAAGAAACAAATACTGAAAAGGTATCAAAAATATACGACTGGAACACTTCTGATACCAGTAAAAGATTTTGAAAGAAGAATCAAGAGATTTTTCTTGAAATTGATAAAAAGATTGTCAAGTCTTCTTATCAACGGAAACAAAGTCAATGAAGATGCAGAAGTAAAAGGAAACTATATTTCAGATATCTTGAAACTGTCAGAACCCGTGAAAGATGACAGAAAGAAGCTTCATATTATCCGAATGAAACAGATTCAATGAAAGCAATTTCAAGGAATCAGGTATCATTCAAAAAAATGTATCAATGTTCTAAGTAAGAAAACAAAAAGGAAGATTTTTTAAAGAAAAGATTCCAAAAAGAAAACTTACGAGCAGGGAATAAAAAGGTGATGTTACCTTTGTACAATCAGAACAGATTTCATCGAAGAAATTGAAAAATGAAGTAAAATTCATAAAATCAATGAAGAATCGAAGAAAAAGGAGTTTAAAATTGGATAACGCAGAGTCTTAGAACGGCCGTTGTATCAAACATTCGTAGTTGGTATGACGGTCGTTCATTTTGCTCATTTTGCATTAAAAAGCATGAAAAAGGAATAGTGCCAAAACGGCGGGAATATAGTATATAGCGTGAAAAAATGCCGGTGTAATTATTTTTTTGCATTGGAATTTGGTTCTTATGAAACAAATCTGCGCGGTAAAAATCTAGTATTTGTGGATTGGAGAGGTGTATGAAACTGCTGTGGAGGTCGGGACGCAGGCGCGGTAAAGCTGATGGCAAAGAAAAGGAAAAAGACATTAGGGAAAGCAGGAAACCGTGGTCGGGAATAACGGCACAGAAAGTAAGTATTGTGACAGTGCTGTTTTTAGTAATGTATGCGCTGGGAGCGCTGACAGCAAAAAAGGCGGAGAGTGTCGGTGTGTCGGCATTACTGCATGAAAAAAGTGAAAACTGGGGATTGGGTTTTGGCACGGAAGGAAAGCCGCCGACAGGAAATGCGAGTGCAGAGGAATTAAAAAAATACAATGCGTATTTTATCGGGGATACAACACAGAATACGATTTATCTGACATTTGACTGCGGCTATGAAAACGGCAATACAGAGCCGATTTTAGATGCGTTGAAAAAACATGATGTAAAGGCGACCTTTTTTGTGGTCGGAAATTTTCTGGAAACCAGCCCGGAGATAGTCAAACGGATGATTGCGGAGGGGCATACGGTCGGCAATCATACCTATCATCATCTGGATATGTCATCCATTTCAAGCATGGATGCCTTTAAAAAGGAAACGCAGGACGTTGAAAATCTGTTTGAGCAGATTACAGGGACACCGATAACAAAATTTTACCGTCCGCCGCAGGGCAAATACAATATTGAAAACTTAAAAATGGCGCAAGAGCTTGGCTACCACACGTTTTTCTGGAGTCTTGCTTATGTGGACTGGTATCAGGATAAACAGCCGACAAAAGACGAAGCGTTTGGCAAGCTGCTTAAAAGAATACACCCCGGCGCAATCGTGCTGTTACATTCCACGTCCTCGACAAATGCGCAGATTTTAGACGAATTGTTGACCAAGTGGGAAGAAATGGGCTATACTATAAAACCGTTGACAGAACTGGCTGGCGCAGCAACATGACACATAATAAATGTATTGTTTGACAAAACTTTAGGAAAAATGTTTGGCGAAGCCGGGTGAAGCGTGTAAAAATATAGATTTATGCGTGTACAGACAAAGAAAGAGAGTAAGATGAAGAAAAATGGGAGGAAACGAAACGTGAATACGAAAGAGTATGAAACAAAGGAGCTGCTTTCACGGTTTGCACCGTATTATAAGCCGCATATGGGGACGCTCTGCATGGATTTATTCTGTGCGGCGCTGACAACAATCTGCGAGCTGGTGCTTCCGCTGATTATGCGTTATATTACCAACGAAGGAATCCGGGATCTTGCGGCGTTGTCCGTAAAGACCATTCTGATGTTGGGTGCATTGTATCTGGTACTGCGTATTATTGATGGTATTGCCAATTATTATATGGCATATACGGGGCATGTTATGGGTGCAAAGATTGAAACCGGTATGCGTAAAGATGCATATGCGCATTTGCAGAAGCTGTCTGATACGTATTATAACAATACGAAAGTCGGTCAGATTATGGGGCGGATTACCAACGATTTATTTGATGTTACCGAATTTGCGCATCACTGTCCGGAGGAATTCTTTATTGCGGCGATTAAAGGTGTGGCAGGCTTTGCAATTCTTGCAATGATTAATCTGTGGCTGACACTGATTATTTTTGTGATTGTGCCGGTTATGGTTCTATCCTGTATGAAGCTGAACCGTAAAATGAAAAAGGCATTTGCGGCACAGCGGTATCAGATTGGTGAATTAAATGCGCGTATTGAAGATACCTTGCTGGGTCAGAAGGTTGTGAAGGCTTTCACAAATGAAGATATGGAAAATCAGAAGTTTGATGTGGATAACCACAGCTTTTTTGGGATTAAAAAAGAAACGTACAAATATATGGGCGCATTCCAGACCACAACCAGAATGTTTGACGGTGTGATGTATCTGGCAGTTGTGGTTGCCGGCGGTATTTTTATGGTTAGAGGCATGATTCTGCCGGGCGATCTGGTTGCGTATATGCTGTATGTAACGACATTTATTGCAACAATCCGCAGAATCATTGAATTTGCCGAGCAGTTCCAGCGCGGCATGACGGGAATTGAGCGCTTTTTACAGATTATGGACGCCAAAATCGACATTTTTGACGAGCCGGGTGCAGTCGAATTAAAAGATGTAACAGGAGATATTACATTTAAAGATGTAAGCTTTGAGTATCCGGATGACCACAATCAGGTCTTTGAAAATCTGAATCTGACGATTCGTCCGGGCGAAAAGGTTGCCATTGTCGGACCGTCAGGCGGTGGAAAGACGACACTTTGTAACCTGATTCCGCGTTTTTATGATATTGATTCCGGCGAAATCAGCATTGACGGTAAAAATATCAAATCGTTTACGTTAAAGAGCCTGCGCCAGCAGATTGGCATTGTACAGCAGGACGTCTATCTGTTTTCGGGCACGGTGTATGACAATATTGTATACGGCAGCTTAAATGCGACAAAGGAACAGGTTATTGAAGCCGCAAAGCTTGCCGGGGCAGATGGATTTGTCAGGGAACTAAAAGACGGCTATCAGACCTATATCGGAGAACGAGGTGTGAAGCTTTCCGGCGGACAAAAACAAAGAATCAGCATCGCAAGGGTATTTTTAAAGAACCCGGCGATACTGATTCTGGATGAAGCGACCTCGGCGCTGGACAATGAAAGCGAGTATGAGGTTGCTAAGTCGTTAGAGAAGCTGTCAAAGGGCAGAACAACGATTACCATTGCACACCGCTTATCCAGTATCCGCAATTCGGACAGAATCTTAGTGCTTACGCAGGAAGGCATTGCCGAAGAAGGAAACCACGAAGCACTTATGGAAAAGAAAGGCATTTACTACCAGTTCTATACCATGGCGGACCGGCTGAAATAGCGGCGATGTCAGAAGCGGAACCGGTCACTTCATTCTGCATAACGGATAAGCCTTCGGTTACGGTGGCGTTTGGTTCAAGCTGTTTTATCGTAGTTATCTTATATTTTACACATGTTTCTGATTTTCGCGCAGGGCACTTTCTACATATTCCATAATGTAGTAGTTGTCCTCCGGCATCTGGCAGCCGACGATATACGTGCCTTCATTTTCAGAAGAACGGATAATTCGGCCTTCCAGTACGGAATGGGCGGTCAGTGCAAAGTTATCAATGGCAATGGAAATGTCACGGCCCTTGGCAGAGGCAAAGAACGGGTCTTTTACCAGAAGGGCAAAACCGTTTGCGCTGATATTGTCTAACTGACCCTTAAAGGTTTCACCGGAATTTTTCACGGTAATCGTACAGGTATTGGAAATATCCATGCGTGGATATTTCCGGCGGTTTATAATCTGCGGACGGCTGGTAATCTGAATACGGTAAGTTTCTTCCGCAGCTGTTTTACCGCTGTCAGACTGAATCTTGGCATGACTCCAGCAGTAAAGAACATTACCGACAGTAACCTGTACGGTACATGCTGCCGGTTTTGGCAGGCTGAGCTTCTTTTCAAGAGAGGCAAAAAGCGTATTTTCAGACTGCTCCAGTAATTCACCGTGGTATTCAATGTCTTTAGAAGCATCATCATCATGAACGGTTACGGTCATCTTCATGCCGCGCTTTACATCATCAATGCCCATGAAACCGCCGATACCCAGTTCGCACATTAAATCCTGGATAACATCTTCAATGTTGTTGATATTCAGAGCCGTTTCTTCATATTTACTGCTCATGCGTTTGGTCGTTTCGTCAGAGTCGGAAATGCAGTTGGTCATGACATTTACAATATCAGTAACGTTTTCCATGTTGGAAACCAGCTGGCGGTTGGAATTTTCCACTTCTTTAATAGCGGTGTCAATAACCTGGATATGTTCACCCAGCTGTGAAGAATCCGCAGTAATTTTACCGACATTTTCGCCGGTTAAGGTTACTTTTTCAAGGGTCAGCTGAATCAGTTTCAAGGTCTGTTCGATAGAAGATGTCATTTTTTCTGAAATCTCATCCAGACGGGTTAAGGCATCCTGAATCTGACCGGATGAAGATTTGGTTTCGGTACTTAATGTGCGAATCTGTTCGGCAACGACCGCAAAGCCTTTTCCGGCTTCGCCGGCACGGGCAGCTTCAATGGAAGCATTTAAGGCAAGCAGATTGGTCTGGCTTGAAATGCTGTCAATCGTACCGGTTTCTTCTTTTACTTTTTCAAATTCTGATTTGAATTCCTGTAAAACATTTTCAACTTCGCCAGACAGTTCAGACATCGTTCCGGCAGTTTTTACCAGTTCGTCAAGGTCTGTGGAACTGGTCTGTGCATGTGTAACGGATTCAGCTGTTAAGGAAACCATTTCGTTGATTAATGCAACAACGTGTTCCACCTGTGCATTAATATCACCGGTCATATCGGTGGAGGAGGTGGTATGCTGCTGTAATTTTCCGTTGTTGTCAGTTAATTCATTCATGCTAAGTAAAACAACGTCAGAGCCGTGTTTGTTTTCAGAAGCCAGTTCACGGACAACGGTAATGCCGTTCATAATGGTATTGCTGGCAGTTTTTACCTTTTCAACGGTTGAGATGACACGCTGTAAGTCAGCCTTGATACTGTCGGTTAAAGCCCCATCAGATTCGTTTAAATGGCGGATAGACAGCACGTAGCAGATATAACATAAAACAATGCAGGATACCTGTAACTGGTAATTTTTTATATCAGCCGCAGAGTTGCAGCCAAGTACGACACCGCGGTATAAGGCGCTGCCGATGATGACAAGCGTATTGGCGATGCCGCAACGAATCATAAAGCTGCGGTTCTTGTAAAGAACCAGAAGGCTTGTGACAGGAAGCACATAGGTAAATGCAATCGGTGAAGCTGTTGTGCAGGATACAAAGGTATAAAAGATACCGTATCCGATAACAAGATCATATTTGTACAAATCAGTTGATTTTCCTTTTAGCCGCAGCAGAATATCGCCGATAAAGAAAGGAACCCAGCATAGTACTACAAAAATAATGTAATTAGAAACCGGATACAGGCCGTTTGCGGCATCGGAGCCATAGTTGGCTGTGAGCAAAAGTGCAAAGACCAGCCAGATTCTGCGGGCTTTGATGTTGGCTTTTTCTTTGAAAACATTTTCATCATAGTTCATAAGTGTCATCTCCTGTTCTAGTATTTTTGAAGGAAATCAATCATGGATTTCATTGTCTGTAAACTTTCGTCAAGTTCCGGTTCAAATACGCTGAAAGCGTGTGTAAGCTTCGGATTTTTCGGAAAATTCAGTAAATCATGCGGCACCTGGTAACGTGCCAGTGCTTTTTCAAATTGTAACGTGTAGCGTTTTAAGTAATCGTTGTGGCTGGTTACCAGAAAACACGGCGGAAGTGCCTTTACAATATCAGGGTGTTCGGGATTTACAAACGGCGCAAAGGCACTCTTTTTGTAATTCTTTCCGTAAAGATACTTTGGAAGAAACAACCCGATTTTATCCTTTTTTGTTGTATAAAACATGCCACTGATGAGTCCCAGTGCATTGATATGTAAAGAAGACGGAGTGACTTTGGCAGCTCTCGCTACGGCAGGGGCATGCTGCAGGGCAGCAGTGTAGGTTAAAAGACACGCACCGCCACTGTCTCCGACTGCATATACATGGGACAGGTCACCGTTATCGGAAGGAATCCGCGTTTTTAAAAAGTCCATGGCACAGGCTAAATCCCGACACTGGTCGAAAAATGAACAGTCCGGTATCAGACGGTATTCCACGCTGTAGACTAAAAAACCAAGTTCGCTTAACCGCATGCAAAATAACCGGTTAAATTCTTTGCTGCCAAGTAAAAGTCCGCCGCCATGCACATTTACAATTACCGGGAGAAGTTCGCCGTTCCGTTTTTTCGGGCGGTAACAGTCCAGACGGTGTGAATCGCGGATGTGTGATTTACTGCTTTGCGGTGGGAAGTCCGTGTCCAAAGAAGTGTTGTCTTTTGCGGCAGAGCCGTCTGTCATATAAGGAATGTTTTTTATCTCTGTGACAGTATCTGGAAAAGTAAGTGTTAAATTCCGTTCGGCAGACGATTTCTCAAAGTCTTTTCGCTGTTTATAAAAATTTCTTATCATAAAGTCACTCATAGCAGTCTCCTATCATGGCCAGGGGTTTTTACCATGGCATCATATCACTATTTTAAGATATTTTTGAGGCCTTTTCAACAAAATAATGAAAATGATATCTTTTGATGGTGTCTGCGGGAAGTAGTAGTCTTTTTTGATAAATTATGGTATACTTTTTAATAAAGAACTATGGCTGACTTACTAAAAGGAGAAATGTTTATGGAAAATTATAATGAAGCCTTTTTCAGGGCGAAGACGAACAAAAGAGCAAGCATAACATGGGTGCTTCTGCTGATCGTTGCGTGCATTTATTATGGCATCAAAGTCGGCACCGGAACACTGACACCGGGCTATTACGCAGCATTTGCGATTGCGGGCTGGGCAGTCTATATTGTCGGACAGGCACTGCTGTTTATTAAAGGAATGGATTTTAAACCGTATAAATGGATTGTGGGACTGGGATATCTTGCATTTTATTCGGTCATTGCATGGACAGCACTCGACCAGATTTCATATGTGTTTATCCTGCCGTTAATTTCAATTCTGATTTTATACAAAGACCCGAAGTTTATCCGCACGATGATGTGGATTACACTTTTTGTACTGATTTCAAGTAATGCTTATAAGGGGCTGGCAAAGGGCATGATGGATTATATGGCAAGTCCTGAATGTGCATTACAACTGGTCATTGTAATTGGTTGTTATGTTTGTACCAATATGGCAATCAAACATCTGGTAGAATCCGATGGGGCGCTTACGCAGTCTATTAAAAGCAACTTAGAGCGCGTTGTCCGTACCGTAGAACAGGTTAAGGATGCAAGTAATGCCGTTGTAGACGGTGTAACGGTTGTCCGTGAACTGGCAGACGAGAACAGAACGGGTGCCAATGATGTTATGAAGGATATGCAGAATCTCGATGCCAACAACGGTGTCTTAAATGAAAAGACCCTTTCTTCCATGGAGATGACAAAGGTCATTGATACACAGGTCAAAGGTGTGGCTGACCTGATGGAACAGGTAGTAGACCTGATCGGGGCATCGGTTGAACATGCCAATGTGAGTGCGGGTGAACTGGTAGAGGTTGTGGAAACAACCAATAAGATGGCAGACCTTTCAAAACAGGTTGAACAGATTCTGGAAGATTTCAAGAAAGAATTTGAAAATGTAAAAGAAGAAACCAGTACAATTGAGGGCATTACCTCAAAGACCAATTTACTGGCGTTAAATGCTTCTATCGAAGCGGCAAGAGCCGGAGAAGCCGGAAAGGGCTTTGCGGTTGTAGCCAATGAAATCCGTAATTTGAGCAGCGGTACGCAGGCATCTTCCAACAGCATTATGGAAGCACTTTCCCATCTGGAAGAAACATCCCAGAAGATGCTTGAATCCATTGCAGAAACCATTGAACTGATACAGGTTAATATTGAAAAGGTATCGAATGTCAATGTAAGTGTAACCAATATTACACAGGACGCTACCAGTCTTGGAGAGAATATTAAGGTTGTGGATAGTGCCGTTAAAGAAGTGGAAAGTTCTAACCGCACACTGACAGAGAATATGAATCAGGTCGGTGAAGTCATGGAAGTCATGACACAGAGCATCAGCGGTGCAGAACTGACGACAAAGACGATGTTAAGCAAGTACGAAGCCAGCGCAAAGAGTGCGATGGATATTGAAGGTGTTGTCGGCAAGCTGATGAGCGAACTGGGCGTTGGCGGTTTCATGGGTGTTCAGGATATTAAACCGGGTATGAAGATATCCGTTGCTTTTGGCGATGCTGCTACTAAGAAGAATGAATATCTGGGTGAAGTCGTAGACTGTATTGATAAAGATATTTTTGTAACACTGGATAGTAAGAGCGGACAGGCAGTTGATAAGCGTGACAGAAATGCGTTCTGCCGGTTAAATATTGTTGTGGATAATGTATTGTACTGCTGGGAGCACGTAGCAGTACAATACAGCAGACATGGCGAAAAGGGTCAGTTTAAGCTGAGCATTGAAACCAATCCACAGGTATTTAACAGAAGAAAATATCCGCGTATGCCGCTGGATAACAGGTGTACAATCCGTATCAGCGGACAGGATACAGCTTATGATGGCAAGATGGTCAATATCAGTGCCAATGGTTTCGCATTTTCAGTAAACGATTCTGTATTTGAGCGTGCGAAGGGCAAAAATGTTACACTGGACGTTCAGGGCTTTGATGTGTTAGGCGATAAACCGCTGGAAGGCTGTGTTATCCGCTGTTCTAATAATGATGGAGAATATATTATCGGATGCAGAATGCCGGAAGACAGCGAAGCAATTAAGGATTATGTAAGTAAGAATTACTGCGAATAAGATGCAGTACAAGCAGGATAACCCTTTGTTTACAGATATTGGTTTATAAAAAACTAGTGTGAACAGATGGCTTAGGTTTGTATAAATATTCACATTTTCCACATACTAACTCCAAAGCTAATATATAGCAAAAAGAGCGGCTTTATTGATTTGAACAGACATAGATTAATAAAGCTGCCGGCCCAAATATAGCATTGGAGGAAAGCAGATTATGAAAGCGACAGGCATTGTAAGAAGAATCGATGATTTGGGGAGAATTGTCATTCCCAAAGAAATCAGAAGAACGCTTCGCATCCGGGAGACAGACCCGCTTGAAATATTTACCGATAAAGAGGGTGAGATTATCTTAAAAAAATATTCACCCATCGGAGAGCTGGGGGCTTTTGCCAAAGACTATGCGGAGTCGCTTGCGCAGACAACAGGGCATACCGTCTGCGTTTCGGACCGCGACCAGATTATTGCGGCAGCAGGTCCGGATAAAAAGGACATGATAAAAAAGAATATCACGAAAAAAATGGAGCAGCTTTTAGATAACAGAAGCACACTTGTTGCGGCAAGCGGGGACAGGGAGTTTGTGCCGGTTGCGGAGAATCTGGAAGAAGAATATAAGGAACAGGCATTAAGTCCGATTATCTGTGCCGGGGATGTACTCGGAGCAGTGATTATTACGACAAAAGACGGTAAAATACATTTTACGGATACTGAAAAAGCACTGGCTGCAGCAGCAGCTGATTTTTTAGGAAGACAGATGGAACCTTGATTGTGGAATTTAAGGGAGTATAAAAAACAGATGAAAAATCAAGAGTATTTAAAAGAAACGTATGAATGGAAGGACCTGCTGGCAATTGTGCATAAGCTGCGCCAGCCGGATGGCTGTCCGTGGGACAGCACGCAGACCTATGAGAGCATGAAAAAATGTGTGACCGATGAAGCCGCAGAGGTTGTGGAGGCCGTAGACAACGAGGATTTTATCAATCTGAGGGAAGAACTCGGCGATTTAATGCTTCAGGTGCTGATGTATGCGGAAATTGCGCAGGAACGGCAGGAATTTACACTGGATGATGTTATTGACGAGCTGGCAAAGAAACTGGTCAGAAGACATCCGAATGTATTTGGCGATGAAGAAATGTCAAGGACACCCGGTGAAGGATTAAGCGTGTGGAAACGCGTAAAAAAAGAAGAAAAGCTGGGACGGTTAAAAGAGTACGAAAAGATGTATGAACAGGGGAAAATCCCTTTAAAGGCACTTGAAAAACAGCGGGAGAAATGCCGTATTTTAGAGGCACAGGAAGGCGCAGAGTAGGCGTGCGTTGGCATTTTTACTAAATTTTTGACGGGATTTCATTACAAAACCCTTGAAATGCCGTGAAAATGCCTAAAATAGGCGGTTTGTATTGACAAAAGCTGTAAAAAAGTTTATAAATGATTTTGTTGGGGAAATCCAATAGAAATATACTGATTGAGGAGAGAAATTCACATGAATAAGACTGAGTTAGTTGCAGCAATTGCTGACAAGACTGAATTATCTAAAAAAGACAGCGAAAAGGCATTAAAGGCATTTATCGATGTTGTAGGCGAAGAATTAAAGAAGGGCGAAAAAATCCAGTTAGTTGGTTTCGGTACTTTTGAAGTAACTGAAAGAGCAGCAAGAACAGGTAAGAACCCACAGACAGGCAAGGAAATTAAGATTGCAGCCTGCAAGGCACCTAAGTTTAAGGCTGGTAAGGCTTTAAAGGATGCTGTAAACGCTTAATTTAAGGCAAAAGAGAATCTAAGGCTGCCGTGCCGCCGATTGTATAATCGCGGGTGCGGCAGTTTTTTCATATGTGCGCCTGGCGGGGCTGCCGCCGGGATACAGCAAAAAGGAGCAGCGATGAGATTAGATAAATATTTAAAGGTATCCAGACTGATTAAGCGCCGTACCGTGGCAAATGAGGCGTGTGATGCGGGCAGGGTTGTGATTAACGGAAAAGTGGCAAAGGCATCGGCAGATGTAAAAGCCGGTGACGTGATTGAAATCGCATTTGGCAATAAGTCTGTGAAAGTCCGTGTAACCGATGTAAAGGATACTGTCAAAAAAGAAGAAGCAGCAGATATGTTTGAATATCTGTAGGCGGTTCTGAAATCATGCGGGCAGACATATACTGATACAATCAAGTATCAGGATGGAGGCCGTTATGGAAGAAAAAGTAAAACAGAAGCGTCTGCATAAAATGCACATGGAAAACCGCAATAAGCTGGAAATGACGGGTATCGTCGATGTCATTTCTTTTGATTTAAATAAAGTTATTCTGGAATCCGACTGCGGCATGATTACGATTAAAGGTGCAAATCTGCATGTCAGCCGGCTGTCCGTGGAAAAAGGAGAACTGGATATTGACGGTACGATTGAAAGCTATGCCTATTCCGAGGTAAATTCCTATGCCAAAAAGGGAGAATCCATGCTTGGAAGGCTGTTTCGATGATTGCAAAACTAATCTGGTGGGAGGGCAGGACATTATTGTCGGCACTCTTTTTAGGAATGGTGCTGGCATTCGAATATGACTGTATCCGTATCTTCAGACGCGTAATCCATCATAAAAATATATGGGTGATGTCGGCAGAAGATATTTTGTACTGGATATATGCGGCAGTTACCGTATTTTGCATGACCTATGAAGTAAATGACGGTATTTTAAGAGGTTTTCTGGTGACAGGTTTTTTGGCAGGGGCGGTTTTATACCGGTATGCATTTGGCACATTTTTTGTAAAATACACTACAAAATTCATAAATTTATGTTTAAAGCCATTGAAAAAAGCACTCTGTTTGATTAAAATAGGAGTACATAAAATAACAGGCTGCATCAAAGCGGCGGCTGTAAGGAAAAGGGGGCAGGGCAATGAAGTTTGAAACACGCAGGGAAAGAGAAACAAGAAGAAAGCGGCAGAAACAGTCAGCAATTTTAGGCATGGTGCTTGCATTTGCCCTTGTCATGATTATGGGCGCTGTGATCTGGAGCGGCAAGCGGACACTGGAAAAGCAGAATAAAGAATATCAGGCACGCGTGGCACAGTTGCAGGAGCAGGTGGAAGAACAGCAGAACCGGTCTGATGAGATTGATGAATATAAAAAGTATATCCAGACCAAAAAATTTGCCGAAGAAGTTGCAAAGGATAAATTCGGTATGATTTATCCGGATGAACTGGTATTTAAACCGGAAAACTAATAAAATATTGTGACAGGTTACACTACCTGACAAAAACTGCACAAAACAGCGTCTATAATAGGCAGAAAAATGCCAGAAGCAGGAGGGGCTGTATGAGTGAAAGGGTGCAGGATTATGTAGTGGACTATTCCGTAACAAAGCTGGAGGAAACTGCCAGGACATTCAGACGTCTTGGCGAAGCGTATGAAAACGCTTCGGAACCGCAAAAAAGCGGTACCGGAATTTCCAAACAGCTTTTTTTAGTTGCGGATGTACTGGAAGAATGTATGACCATGTATGTGCATACGGAAGACGGAAAAAAAGATTTTGTCAGGGAACTGACACGCAAATGTTTCGTGAACGGGATACGCATAAAAAACGTACAGCATTTGTCAAAAAAAAATGGCAGAAATGCCATTGTGTTTCAGGCAAGGACTGTGGGCAGAAGCTGTGTGGCAGCAAAAAAAGTTGTTCCGGTGCTTACGGAAGTGCTGCGGAGCGGATATTATCCGGATGATTCCAACCGCCGGATTATCAATGAAGAATATCATCAGTACATTTTTATTCAGGAAGACCGGTTTAAACTGCTCAGTGGTGTGGCAAGAATGAATAAGGGGAAAAGTCATTTTAATGGGGATAACTTTCTGATTTCGCGGTTAGAATGTGGAAAAGCCATCGCTGCGATTGCAGACGGCATGGGCAGCGGAAAACGCGCTTACATTGAAAGCCGTATGGTCATTGAACTGATGGAAAACTGCATTGATGCCGGGTTTGATGAAAAAGCATCCATTGATCTGATTAATTCTGCGTATATTGCAGGCGGCGGAACGGGAAATCCGGTAACAATGGACATGAGTGTGATAGACTGCCAGTCGGGGTATATGCACTGTATGAAGCTGGGTGCGGTATCCACCTTTATCAGGCGGGACAAGTGGGTGGAGATTATCCAGTCAACGACACTGCCGATGGGGGTGTTAGAACAGGTCGATTATGACTGCACGACAAAGAAACTCTATGACGGCGATTATATTGTTATGGTCAGTGACGGAGTACTGGATAATATTCCGTGTGTGAATAAAGAGGAACGCATGGCACAGATGATTCATGCCCTGACGATACGGGAACCGTCCGCAATGGCAGAGAAACTTCTGGAACAGTCGCTTGCCTATAATGATATGAAAGCATCGGATGACTGTACGGTTTTGGTGCTGGGACTGTTTGACACCTATGAAAAATGAGAATATAATTGTTTTATGGTAAAGAAAATATACAAATATATACAGGAACACCGGATGTTAGAAAATACAGGCATCCTTGTTGCCGGCTTGTCCGGCGGTGCGGATTCGGTATGTCTGGTGGCTGTTTTAAAAGAAATTATAGAAAAAGAACAACTGGATATCCGTCTTCTGGCGGTGCATGTCAATCACGGAATCCGCGGAACAGAGGCAGAACGGGATGAGCAGTTTGCGAAGCAGCTTTGCAGACAGTTATCGGTGGAATATATAAGCCGCAGGGTGGATGTGCCGTCTGTGGCACACCAGGAGAAGCTGTCAGAGGAAGAGGCGGGAAGAATCCTGCGCTACCGCATTTTTAAGGAAATTGCCACGCAGCAGGAAAAGCATACAGGCAGAAAAGTAAAAATCGCCGTGGCACACCATCAGAATGACCAGGCTGAAACCGTACTGATGAATCTGGTACGGGGCAGCAGCCTGCGCGGAATTTGTGGAATTCGTCCGGTGCGGGACAATATTATCCGTCCGCTCTTATGTGTGAGCCGTGCACAGATTGAGGAATATCTGACATTGCAAGGACTTTCTTATGTGACGGACAGCACCAATGAAGAACTGGTGTATACAAGAAATAAAATACGCCGGGAACTGATTCCGTATCTTGAGAAGAATCTGAATCCCAATGCCGTACAGAAGCTGACGGAACTGGCAGACAGCGTTTTGCAGGCGGAAGAATATATTGAACAGCAGGCGGCAGGGCTGTATGAAAAGGCGGTTATTTTACAGCCGCAGGAAAATCCGTCAAAACCGTCCGTAAAGTTGTCTGTAAAGGCGCTGGTTTCTGCACCGCCGGTTTTACAGCAGTATGTTATCCGGCGGGCAATAGAAGCGGCAGCCAATGGTGCAAAAGATATTTACAGGGTACATGTCGGGGCAGTGCAGGAGCTTCTTGAACATTCTGTCGGAAAATGTGTGAGCCTGCCGTATGGGCTGGTGGCGGTAAGGGGATATGATGAAATTACGATTGCGCGGAACAAAACGGCACACCTCGACAGCAGAAAGCAGTGTGGCGGTATACACGGCGGTACAGAGCAATGCGGAAGTCTGTCGCAAAATCCGGCTGACAGTGCGGTGCAGATGCCGGATTTACTGGAATTTGAAAAAATATGGCGTGGGAAGAGAATAACTATTCCTGTCAATGAGCCGGTGTATTTTACACGGGTAAACGAATGCCGTAAGGCAGTGGTCATTTTAGAACAGGGTAGCTTATCAGAAATTTATGGAAATAACGACTATACGAAACTCTTTGATTATGATAAAATAAAGGATAATTTTTCTTTTCGTTTCCGGAAAACGGCAGATTTTATAAGGATTGACAGGAATGGCACGAAAAAGACCTTAAAAAAAGAACTGATTGATAAGAAAGTGCCAAGGCAGGTAAGAGATGCGGTTCTTCTGCTTGCCGTATCCAATGAGATATTGTGGGCGGCAGGTGTCAGACGAAGCAGTGCCGGGCTGGTTACGGATTCGACTCAAAGGATATTAAAAATAAGCGTAGTAATGCAGGAGGATAAATGAAATGGAACAGCACCATATCAGTGTGATGATATCAGAGGAAGAAATTGAAAAGAGAGTGTGTGAACTGGCAGCCCAGATCAGCAGTGATTTTGCAGGGGAAACCGTAAAACTGATCTGCATTTTAAAGGGCAGTGCTTTTTTTGCGTGTGAACTCGCAAAAAGAATTACCGTGCCGGTAATGATTGATTTTATGCAGGTATCCAGCTATGGAAGCGGCACGGTATCAAGCGGAACAGTTCAGATTAAAAAAGACCTGGACGAGCCGTTAAAAGATGAAAATGTTATCATTGTTGAAGACATCATTGATTCCGGAAATACATTGTCAAGACTTGTTCCGATGTTACAGGAACGCGGACCGAAAGATTTACGGATCTGTACACTGCTTAGCAAGCCGGAGCGCCGCGAAGTAGAAATAGATGTTGCTTATAACGGATTTGAAATTCCGGATAAATTTGTAGTCGGATATGGACTCGATTATGACCAGCATTACAGAAATCTGCCATATGTCGGTGTAATCGAAAGTGAATAAAGAATCAGGAGGCAAATTCCTCTCCTCGCCTTAGAGGCTCGGATTTTGCTTCGCAAAACAAGGAGGAAAAGATGAATACAAACAGAAATAAAATGGGAGGAGTTGGCATCTATCTGGTGGTTATAGCGGTGATTGCCGTGCTTTATTTTGCACTGGCAAGACTTTCACCATCGTCATCATCATACAGCTACAGCAATTTCCTGTGGGATGTCCAGAACGGATATGTATCCAGCGTGTTAATCAAGCAGAATTCAGAAGTGCCGACCGGTGTACTCTCTATTACCAAGACGGACAACGGCGAGGAACTGTTAAATGTTTCCGATGTGCATGAAATTGAACAGTTACTGCTGGATAACAATATCCGGTACACGTTAAAAGATGTGACAAGAGACAGCGTATGGATTACAACGATTCTTCCGTTTGGTATCTGTCTGGTGATTATTATTGTAATTATGATGATGACCAACAGACAGGCAGGCGGCGGTGGCGGCGCGAAGATGATGAACTTCGGAAAAAGCCGTGCCAAGCTGATGAACGGTACACAAAACTCTGTTACATTTAAAGACGTTGCCGGTCTTCAGGAAGAAAAAGAAGAACTTGAAGAAATTGTGGATTTCTTAAAAAATCCGGTGAAATATACAGAACTGGGCGCAAGAATCCCGAAAGGCGTGATTTTAACAGGCCCTCCGGGAACCGGTAAGACACTGCTTGCAAAGGCAGTAGCAGGAGAAGCGGGTGTGCCTTTCTTTAGCATTTCCGGTTCGGATTTCGTGGAAATGTTTGTCGGTGTCGGTGCTTCCCGTGTGCGTGACTTATTTGAAGAAGCCAAGAAAAACGCACCGTGTATCGTATTTATCGATGAAATCGATGCTGTGGCAAGACGCCGTGGTACCGGTATGGGCGGCGGACATGACGAGCGCGAGCAGACGTTAAACCAGATGCTTGTTGAGATGGACGGTTTTGGTATCAACGAAGGTATTATCGTGATGGCGGCAACAAACCGTATTGATATTTTAGACCCGGCGATTTTAAGACCGGGACGTTTTGATAGAAAAGTTGTTGTCGGACGGCCGGATGTACAGGGACGTCTTGAAATTTTAAATGTCCATGCGGCAAAGAAACCGCTCGGTGATGATGTGGATTTAGAAAGTCTTGCAAGAACCACAGCCGGATTTACCGGTGCGGATTTGGAAAATCTGTTAAATGAGGCGGCAATTAACGCAGCCAAGCGAAAAGAAAAATATATTACCAATGCAGATGTGAATTACGCATTTGTAAAGGTTGGCATCGGTGTGGAAAAACGCAGTAAGATTATTTCTGAAAAAGAAAAGAAGATTACGGCATACCACGAATCCGGACATGCAATTTTATTTCATCTGCTTCCGGATGTCGGTCCGGTGCATACGATTTCCATTATTCCGACGGGAATGGGGGCAGCAGGTTATACTATGCCGTTGCCGGAACGAGATGAAATGTTTAACACACGCGGCAAAATGCTTCAGAATATTATCGTCAGCTTAGGCGGACGTATTGCGGAAGAACTGGTATTTGATGATATTACTACCGGAGCATCACAGGATATTAAACAGGCCACGGAAACTGCCCGGTCAATGGTTACAAAATACGGCTTTTCATCAAAGCTGGGATTGATTAATTATGATAACGACAGTGATGAAGTCTTTATCGGCAGGGATCTGGCACATACCAGACCGTATGGTGAAGAGGTGGCTTCCCAGATTGATACGGAAGTAAAGAACATCATTGACGAGTGCTATGGCAAAGCCAAAAAGATGATTGAGGAGCATATGGACGTGCTTGAAAAGAGCGCACAGCTGCTTCTGGAAAAAGAAAAAGTAACCCGTGAGGAGTTTGAGGCGTTGTTTGAAAATTAGATTGTATTCAAAGGGTGGGGAAACGGTTGTGAAATATGCACAAAAAAAATCGACAAAATTCGTCAAGATTGTGAACACTTCACTTTGCGTTCATGATACTATAATTAACGTAAAAACCCCCCAATACATTATATATTTTTTGCTACACCCCATAATAAGTGAAATACCTTCTCCAAAAAGGACAGCCTTCCCCGGCTGTCCTTTTTACTGCTTATAGGGAGATTCAGGGACAAAATGATGATGTTGTTGAAATCTATTGAATTTCGTTATATAATAAAGAATGTGAAATTAAAAAGAGGAGTCTGTCCATGAGAATTGTAAAAGCCATTGAAAATATGACAGCCAGCAATCGGAAGCTGATGTATATGTGTAATACACGTCCGGTATTAAAGACAGGGGCGTTATTCAGTGACGTTACAGAAGAATATAGAATACCGGCAGAACCGCAGCCGGGGGATACGGTAAAGCTTCGCTTAAGAACAGGAAGGTATAATGTGGATACGGCATACCTGTATGTAAACAATCAGGAGTATGAGATGTACCGTGTTGCCAATAATACACTGTTTGATTACTACGAGGCATCGGTGGAAGTGGCGGAAGAAAAGCTTTATTACTATTTTAAAGTCGTGTCCGGCAAAAATGTCTGTTTTTATAATCAGATTGGCGCGGCAAAAGAATTAAATCCTTTTTATAATTTTCAGATTATGCCGGGCTTTCAGACCCCGGAGTGGGCAAAGGGTGCGGTGATGTATCAGATTTTTACAGACCGCTTCTGCAATGGGGATAAAAGCAATGATGTATTAAATGATGAATACAGCTATATCGGGGAGCATGTCTGTCAGGTGGACGACTGGAACCGGTACCCGGCGCAGATGGATGTGCGTAATTTCTACGGTGGCGATTTAAAAGGCGTATGGGACAAGCTGGATTATTTACAGGACTTAGGGGTAGAGGTTATTTACTTTAACCCGCTGTTTGTATCGCCGTCCAATCATAAATATGATATACAGGACTACGATTATATAGACCCGCATTTCGGTGTGATTGTATCGGATGAGGGAAAACTGCTCAGTGAGGGAGATCAGTGTAATACACATGCATCCCGGTATATGGACAGGGTAACGAATAAAAAGAATCTGGAAGCCAGCAATGAATTTTTTGCAAAGCTGGTGGAAGAAATTCACAAAAGAGGCATGAAGGTCATTATTGACGGCGTATTTAACCACTGCGGTTCGTTTAATAAATGGCTTGACAGAGAGCATATTTACAGTACAAGCCCGGAACAGTATGCATCCGGTGCGTATGAGAGCTTTAACAGTCCGTATCATACCTTTTTTAAATTCTACAGTAACCAGTGGCCGGATAACAACTCGTATGACGGCTGGTGGGGCAATGACACCCTGCCGAAACTTAACTACGAGGAAGCGGATACACTGGAGCAGTATATTTTAGGCATTGGTAAAAAATGGGTATCCGAGCCGTACTGCGTAGACGGCTGGCGGCTGGATGTTGCGGCAGATCTGGGCAACAGCCGGGAATACAACCACCAGTTCTGGAAAAAGTTCAGAAAGGCAGTCAAGGAAGCAAATCCGGAAGCTGTCATTCTTGCAGAAAATTACGGCGATTCCTATGACTGGCTCCAGGGGGATGAATGGGATACCATTATGAACTATGATGCGTTTATGGAACCGGTGACGTGGTTTTTAACCGGTATGCAGAAGCACAGTGATGAGTTCCGTCAGGATATGCTTGGCAATGCGGGCAATTTTTTCGGGGCTATGCATCACAATATGTCCCGTATGGGTGGACAGGCAGTTGCGATTTCCATGAATGAACTTTCAAATCACGACCACTCGCGTTTTCTGACCAGAACGAACCACCGTGTCGGCAGAACGGCATCCGTTGGAGCAGAAGCTGCGAACGAAGGCGTAAATAAAGCCGTCTTTATGGAAGCTGTCATCATTCAGATGACATGGCCCGGAGCGCCGACTATTTATTATGGTGATGAAGCAGGCGTGTGCGGCTGGACAGACCCGGATAACAGAAGAACGTATCCGTGGGGCAGTGAAGATCAGGAACTGATTGCATTTCACAAGGCGGCAATTGCCATGCATAAGTCACAGGAAGTTTTAAAGACCGGTTCTTATAAACCGCTTGTCGGAGAATACAACCTGATTGCTTATGGCAGATTTAATCAGAAGGATGCAGTTGTAGTCATTGTCAATAATTCTGAAGATGAAAGAAGGGTCAGGGTTCCGGTCTGGGAACTTGGCATTACGGATAAAGATGAGATGGAACAGATATTTGTGACATTTGACGGCGGTTTCGGTGAGGAACAGCTTTGGTATACAGTAAACGGCGGCTGGTTGGATATCGGTCTTAGAAAGACTTCGGCAGTCGTGTTAAAACGTGTAAAATGGTAGAAAAACAATAGTTAGAAAGGCTGGTAACAGGAAATGGATAACAATGGAAAAGATACAAAAAGTTCAGTGAAACTGAACCGGAAAATGAGAATGTGGCATAAATACAGAAATTACTGCTTCGGAGCGGCAGGTGTGCTTGTGGCACTGGTTATCTGCGTGGCAGTTATCCGATTTATGGGAAGATCATCTTCCGACAATAAGCAGCAGGCGGCAGTACCGCCGACAACGGCACAGCAGATAACACAGAATGAAACACAGCCGGTAACACAGGCACCGACAGTGGCAGCAACAGAAGCACCGACAACACAGCTTGCAACAGAAGCTACAACGGCAGCACCGTCAAACAGCGGCATTCTTGCGATTGACGGACCTGCCGGAGAAGCAGATTTTACAACACAGGATTATTACAGTGATGCTGTATTGTTCGGGGATTCTATTATCGGCGGTATTCAGGAATACGGTTTCTTAAACAGCGCACATGTAGTTGCCGGAAATAACCTGACAACGACAAAGGCAGTTGCAGAAGTAGACAGCGTGGCACAGTTAAATCCGTCCAAGGTATTTATCATGGTCGGCTTAAATGATGTCAATTTCGGAAGCAAGAGCGCTGAAGCGATAGCAGAAGATTTAATTACACTGGCAGGAGCCGTAAAGGACAGCTGTCCGTCCGCAAAGGTATATATTTTATCCCTGCTTCCTGTAACAAGCGGATTTGAAGCACGTGATACGAATAAAATCACACAGTCTGCAATTGATGATGTAAATGATACGGTAAGTGTTCTTGCAGCTTCTGCCGGATACACCTATATTGATGTGGCTTCTGCATATAAAAACGGTGCCGGATACTTAAATCCGGATTACAGCACCAACGGTATGAACCTGCATCATGATTACTATGCATTCCTGTTAAATTCAATCGCAGAGGTAGCAAAATAATGAGATTTCACGTACTGACTCTGTTTCCGCAGATGATTCTGGATGGACTGAATACAAGTATTACAGGACGTGCAATCCAGAACGGAATTTTATCGGTAGATGCGGTAAATATCCGTGATTTTGCGGAAAATAAATATATGAAGGTGGACGATTATCCGTATGGCGGCGGTGCCGGACTGGTTATGCAGCCGGGACCTGTCTGCTCCGCGTATAAAAGCGTGACAGAGCGGATTGGAAAGAAGCCGAGAGTGGTGTATATGACACCGCAGGGGTATCCGTTTACACAGCAGATGGCACAGGAATTTGCACAGGAAGAGGATTTGTGTATTCTGTGCGGGCATTATGAGGGCATTGATGAGCGTGCGCTGGAAAAGATTGTAACCGATTATGTGTCCATCGGAGATTATGTGCTGACAGGCGGAGAACTGCCGGCAATGGTTGTGATTGATGCGGTGTCCAGACTGGTGCCGGGTGTTTTAAATAACAAAGAATCGGCAGAAACCGAAAGCTTTGAAAACGGACTGCTTGAATATCCGCAGTATACCCGTCCGGTGGAATTTGAAGGAATGCGAGTACCCGACATTCTTTTATCGGGACACCACGGCAATGTAGACGCATGGCGTCTTGAAAAGTCTGTTGAGCGGACAAAGAAGTACCGCCCCGATTTGTATGAAGCTTATGTAAAGGAACAGGAATCCCTGCAGGATAAAAAGAAGCATAAAAAATAAATTTTGGGGATTGACTGAAAAAAAATATTATTGTATAATTATCACTGTGCTTGTCGTGTAAAGGCGGCACAGTGATAATAAAAGATAAGAAATCTTAGATTTCTGCCTAGATAGCTCAGTCGGTAGAGCAGAGGACTGAAAATCCTCGTGTCACTGGTTCGATTCCGGTTCTAGGCACTTATTTATACCATAGGTATTACGTTATGTAGTATCTATGGTTTTTTTGTATCCCAATAATAAATAACAGTAAATAAAAGATGAGAGTGTAACAATGAATTGTAATGAAGATAAGAGTATAAAGATGAATTTAGATAAAACAGGAAAATCGGATAAAACAGGAACTACAAATAAGGATATTAAATATGATGATATATTATTGAATGGCAATGCAGGAACTACAAATAAAAATTCAGACATTAAACCGAATGTTAAATATAATGATATATTGTCTAAGCTAGATAAATATAAAGATGAAAATATAGTACCTATGCATATGCCGGGGGCTAAGAGAAATAAAGAATTAATTGAGTTATATATGGGTGATATGGGAAATCCATATGAGAAAGATATAACGGAGATTAATGGTTTTGATAATATGCACAATGCCGAAACTATTATTAAAGATGCGTTTGATGAGGCGGCGGAGCTTTATGGAGCTGATGAGAGCTGGTATCTGGTAAATGGAAGTACTGCAGGTAATATGTCGGCTATATGCGGAGTTACCCATAAAAATGATGTTGTTATAATGGCAAGAAACTGTCATATATCAGTGTATAATGCAGTTATCCTCAATGAACTGAATCCTGTGTATATTTATCCAGAATATGATGAGGAATATGGGTATTATAAGGGGATAACATTAAAAGAAATTAAGTTCATTGTGGATAAATACAGCTCAGACCATGACAGAAATGATATTAAAGCCGTGATACTTACATCACCAACTTATGAGGGAAATGTATCTGATATTAAATCAATAGCAGAGTATCTTCATCAATATAATATTCCATTGATTGTTGATGAGGCTCATGGTGCACATTTTAATTTCTCAGAAAGCTTTCCTCAGTCAGCAGTTAAGAGTGGGGCTGATGTAGTAATTAACAGTGTGCATAAGACCCTTCCATCACTTACACAGACAGCGATTATGCATATTAATTATGGAATAGTTGATGTAGAACGCATAAGAAGGTATTGGAATATATACCAGTCGACAAGCCCATCGTATATATTAATGTCTTCCATAGCAAGAAGCTTAAGCATTGTTAAGAATGACGGTGATAAATTATTTGCTGAATATGTTGATAAGCTCACTATTTTAAGAAATGGATTGTCAGAATTAAAGCACATCAGGTTAATAAATACAGACGACATATCAAAGCTTGTATTAGGATATAAAGATGCAAAATGGTTATATGACACTCTATTTTATAAATATAAAATCCAGCTTGAAATGTCATCTATAAAATATGTAATAGCGATGACATCAATATTTGACTCGCAGGAGTATTATGATAGATTTCTTGCGGCATTAAAAGAGATAGACGAAGAATTAGATAATAGAGTTCTTGCGGCATTAAAGGAGATAGACGAAGAAATAGATGAGAGTATCAGTAAATATGATAGGGAAGATATACTAAATTCAAAAGTAGACAAGGATTTAGATAATAGATTTAATAGCATACATAATGGTGAGGCAGACAATAGATTAAATTATAGTTCAATTAATAATCAGGATAATGGTAATAAGATAAATGTTGCTGATTTCAGGGATGAACAGGCTTTGACAATTGCACAGGCATTTAACAGGCGGGATTTATCAGGTTGTGATGAAATTCAGATGAATAATGAGAAGATATATGGTAAGATAAGTGGAGAGTCAGTGTATGTATATCCACCGGGAATACCGATATTGTGTCCGGGAGAGGTTATTACACGAAAGATTATTGCAATACTTGAGGCGGCCGGTGAGGCAGGTCTGGAGGTTGTAGGTGTAAAAGAAGGAGCTTTGTTATGCCTGAGATAGCATTTTTAATGGGAAAAAGTTCAAGTGGTAAAGATAATATATTTAAGGCTTTAGTTGGTGATAAGGAGCTAAATCTTAAGACTGTTATTATGTATACAACAAGACCTATGAGAGCTGGAGAAAAAGAAGGTGTAGAGTATTATTATGTAGATAATGAGAAGGCATTGGAGCTTGAAGCGGCTGATAAAGTAATAGAAATGAGGACATATAACACGGTATATGGTGAATGGAAATATTTTACAGTTGATGATGGTCAGATCAGGCTTGGAAGCGGTGATAAGTATATTGTTATAGGTACTATTGAGGCTTACAATAAATTTTGCGCATACTTTGGAAAAGAAGCAATATTACCGATATATATAGAAGTCGATGATGGAATAAGGCTTATGAGAGCTATCAACAGGGAACAGAAGCAGGAAGTACCACAGTATGAGGAAATGTGCAGGCGTTTTCTTGCAGACAGTAAAGATTTCTCGGAGGAAAAGATTAAGGAAGCCGGAATTAATCAGAGATTTAGCAACGATGGAACAATAGAGGATTGTATAAGGGACATCAAAGAGGCAATTAAACAGCAGCTTTTATAAATGCAGTAAGAGTGAGTTGGCTTGAATTGTATTAATGATATTTATATGATACAATTATATGATGGTGGACACGAAAGAGAGTAAAGTTATGGATATAAAGATTAATGATATACAGACATCATCTTCAGTTCAGCAGGTGAAGAATACAGAGAGTACGGACAGTAGTTTTAAGTTTACTCTTATTAGTAATATAGAAGAAAAGGATCTTCAGGAAAAGCTTGGCAGTATGATGGAACAGATTACTGAGCAGGGTGAGAAGATTGCAAAGCATATGGATATTAAGGATATGCGAAAGTACAGGGAGCTTGTTAAGGGATTTCTTAACGAGGTTGTTAACCGTTCCCATAAGTTCTCAAGAGAGAACTTTCTTGATAGACGAGGCAGACACAGAGTATATGGTATTGTTAAACTTGTGGATAAGAATCTTGATGAGCTGGCAGGAGAACTTGTTAAAGAAGAGAAAAATCATCTTGAGATTGTAGGAAGAATTGATGATATCAGGGGTTTATTGCTTGATATATCAGCATAAGATTGGAGTATATAATGAGCACATTTTCAGATATTTATGGATACGATACAATTAAAGAGCATTTACAGAACGCAATTAAATTAGATAAGGTATCACACGCTTACATTATCAATGGAGGGCTTGGTGCTGGAAAGAAGATGATTGCCAAGATATTTGCAAAAGCATTACAGTGTGAGGCAGAAGGCGGTAATAAGCCTTGTAATAAATGTCATTCCTGTATACAGACAGAGTCAGGCAATCAGCCTGATATAATATGGGTACGACACGAGAAGCCTGCAAGTATAGGTGTAGATGATGTAAGAGATCAGATAATATCAGATATGCTTATTAAACCATACTCAAGCCGTTATAAGATATACATTATAGATGAGGCTGAGAAGCTTACAGTGCAGGCACAGAATGCACTTCTTAAGACTATAGAAGAGCCACCAGCGTATGGTATTGTTATATTTCTTACGACTAACGCAGACATTTTCTTACAGACTATTATATCAAGATGTGTGCTTCTTGATTTAAAGCCATTAAAGGAAAGCGTAGTTATGGATTATCTTAAGGATAACTATGACGTGTCAGAATATGAACGTAAGTTTGCGGCTGATTTTGCACAGGGTAAGATTGGACGTGCTAAGACTATTATAGAAAGTACGGAATTCGCACATTTAAAGAATGATGTTATGCACGTTATCAAGAATGTGAAGGATATGACGGCGGCAGACATAATGGCAGTTGTTAAAGATGTGACTAATTACAAGCTTACAATAGACGATTATCTTGATCTTATGGCTATGTGGTTCAGGGACGTGCTTATGTTTAAGAGTACCAATGATACGAATTATCTAATATTTAGTGATGAGATTTCGCTTATCAAATCGCAGGCTGAGGTTATGTCATACGAAGGAATTCAGGATATACTTAATTCTATAGATAAAGTAAAGGTAAGACTTAAGGCCAATGTTAATTTTGACTTATGCATAGAACTTCTTATTATGGCTATGAAAGAGGATATGTAGGCAGTTAGTGAATAATTGGCTGATGTTAGGAATTAATATTTGGCAGGATTGGAGATTAAAAATAGATGACTAAAGTTGTTGGTGTTAGATTCAGGCAGGTGGGCAAAATATATTTCTTTGCACCGGGACAGTATAATGTTGAGGTTGGTCAGCACGTTATTGTTGAAACAGCAAGAGGAATTGAGTATGGCCACGTTGTTCTTGGTGAAAGAGAGGTTGAGGATTCAGCAGTTGTACAGCCGCTTAAGGCTATTATCAGAATATCGACACCTGATGATGATGAAAGGGAAGCTAAGAACAGGGAAAAGGAAAAAGAAGCGTATAAGATATGTCTTGAGAAGATTAAGAAGCATAATCTTGAAATGAAGCTTATAAAGGTTGAGTATACATTTGACAATAATAAAGTATTGTTCTACTTTACAGCGGATGGAAGAATTGATTTCAGAGAGCTTGTAAAGGATCTGGCAGCAGTATTTAAGACAAGAATTGAACTTCGTCAGATTGGTGTAAGAGATGAAACTAAGATATTAGGCGGAATTGGTTCTTGTGGAAGACCATTGTGCTGTGCAACATATATGCCAGAGTTCATACCAGTGTCAATTAAGATGGCAAAGGAACAGAATTTATCGCTTAATCCATCAAAGATATCGGGTGTGTGTGGAAGACTTATGTGCTGTCTTAAGAATGAGCAGGAAACTTACGAGGAGCTTAACAGCCACCTTCCTAATGTGGGAGATTATGTTACTACACCTGAGAAGTTAAAGGGTGAGGTATCAAGCGTTAATGTGTTAAGACAGCTTGTTAAGGTAATTGTCACACTTGATGGAGATGAGAAAGAGATAAGAGAGTATCCTGTTGCTGAGCTTAGATTTAAGCCTAAGAGAAGAAACGACAGAATGAATATAGATGATAAAGAGTTAAAAGAACTCGAAGAGCTTGAGAAAAAGGAAGGAAAAGCCCATATTAATGATGACTGATGTTAAGATTAATGCAGGTATTAATGCCAATGAGAGAATTGATGACTTATGCAGGGATAATCTCAGACTAATCCAGAATACAGATGTGTTCTGTTTTGGAATGGATGCTGTGTTGTTGTCTACATTTGCGAAGGCCGGAAAGAACCAGAAGGTGCTTGATATGGGTACTGGAAATGGTGTAATACCAATTCTTATGCAGGCGAAAAATCCAGGCAGTATGTATACAGGCTTGGAAATTCAGGATATCAGTTATGACCTTGCTGTCAGAAATGTTGAACTTAATAGTCTGTCAGACAAGGTTAATATTGTAAAAGGTGATATTAAAGAAGCTTCACATATTTTAGGTGGGGCTTCTTTTAATGTGGTTACAAGCAATCCACCATATATGAATGAAAATCACGGAATTGTTAATCCTGAGAGTGCCAAGGCAATCGCAAGACACGAGCTTCTATGCAGTCTTGAGGACGTTGTAAGGGAAGCTTCAAAGTGCCTTAAGGTTAAAGGACATATGTATATGGTTCACAGACCATCAAGACTTGTAGATATATTTACTTCTATGAAGAATAACCACCTTGAGCCAAAGCGTATAAGGCTTGTGTATCCGCATATAGATAAGCCAGCTAATATGGTGCTTATAGAGGCGGTAAAGGGCGGACGTTCACAGCTTATAGTGGAAGAACCACTTATTGTATACAATAGCGATGGAAGTTACACGGAAGAACTTTTAAAAATGTACAATTAGTATGAATTTAAGAGAGGAGCAGTATGGAAGATAATATTACAGATATTGATTATGATAGTGTGCAGGCACTTGAAGAATTTAATGGCTCTCATAATAATAGCGGAGTTGGGCAGTTATATTTGTGTGCAACTCCGATTGGTAATCTTGAGGATATTACGTTCAGGGTGTTAAGGATATTAAAGGAAGTTGATATTATTGCGGCGGAGGATACGAGAAACAGCATAAAGCTGCTTAATCATTTTGAGATTAATACGCCGATGACAAGCTATCATGAATATAACAAGTATGATAAGGCAAAGGTGCTTGTTGAGAAGATGCTTAAAGGAATGTCAGTCGCTGTAATAACTGATGCTGGAACACCTGGAATATCTGACCCGGGAGAGGAGCTTGTAAGGCAGGCACTTGCGGCAGGAATTAAGGTATCATCAATTCCAGGTGCGGCAGCGTGTATAACGGCACTTACAATGTCGGGACAGGCAACAATACGTTTTGCATTTGAAGCATTTCTTCCGGCGGACAAGAATGAGCGTAAAGATATTTTAAAAGAGCTAGAAGACGAGACGAGAACAATGATTATATATGAAGCACCACACCGCTTGTTAAAAACTCTTAAAGAGCTTAGTCAGGTGCTTGGTGGTGAGCGTGCTTTAACGATATGTAAAGAACTGACTAAAAGGTATGAAAATAGTATGGTTACGACTCTTTCAGAGGCTTGTGATTATTATGAAAATAATCAGCCAAGGGGCGAGTATGTTCTTGTAATTGCTGGAAAAGACAGAAATGAGCTTAAAGAGGAAGCACAGGCACATTGGCTTACTATGTCTGAGCAGGAACACGTTGATATGTATATAGCACAGGGGCTTGATAAAAAAGAGGCTATGAAGGCAGCAGCCAGAGACAGGGGTGTATCTAAGAGGGATATATATAATAAGCTTCTTGGAAATTAGTTTTTAAAAGAAAAATGTTACACAAATGTTAAAAACTTATATAAAAGAGTGATTAAAAAGAGAGTCTTAGCTAAAATAAATTTAAGAGTAAATTTAAAAATATATAGGTGAAGTGGTACAAATCCCCTTCTTTATCAGATGATATTTCTGGTAAGGAAGGGGATTTCTTATCTTCTAATCTTCTATTGTATGTTCGTTGATAATTGCCTTAATGGTCTTATAAAGATAAGGCTTGAGCCTGTCAATATCAGCTGGTTCTTTGTAAAGGATTGAGCTGTAGCATGTTGAGCTTATAAGCTCGACAATCATAAACAGCATAATCTCAGGCTCGTTGAGGTTAAGACCAGAGTCTTCAAGCATTTCATAGTATATATCTTTAAAATTAATGTCGTCATCAGCGACATTGGTTGTAAGAGCCTCTTTAAATATTCCCCACGACAGGTTCTTTGATATAAATGTAAGAAGTGTCTGGTTGGTGTTAAGCACATTAATTATGTTGTCAGCAATAAATATAATCTCCTCGGTAAATGTAATTGTAAACGAAGGGTCACTAATCTGCTGTTCTTTTATATGAAGCTCTAATGCATTCACTGCATTTTTAAAGAGCTTGCTTGCCTCGTGAGAAATGAGTTTATTTCTTATATCATATTTATCTTTGAAATACAGATAAAAAGTTCCCTTGGCAATTCCAGCTTTCTGAGAAATCTCGGCAATTGATGTCTTGGAAACACCCTGCGTTGTAAAGAGCTTAAAAGCTGTATCTAAGAGGGAAGTCCTTTTCTGTTGTTTGTTGTTCTCAAGTTTTCCCATAAAATCTCCAATCTAATGCAGGCATAATATTAGTTGTTCTGTCAATTAATATTCTACCATATTGAAGATAAAAAATCTATAAAAAAATGACTTTTAGTCATTTTAAGTATTGACTATCGGTCATTTTGTGCTAGAATAACACTTGCAAAGAAAATGACCATAAGTCATATTTGAGAGATGACGGTCATATGTATTGAATTGATAATAAATGTAATTAATTAAGAGAGTTATTAATTATTGAGAGGTTATCAGTCCAATCAAAGTAAAATTACGTCGCAGACGTAGAAATGAGGCGAGTTATGGAAAAGTTTGGAAAAGTAATTGTTAAACTCAGAATTCCAATTCTTATTCTGAGTTTCCTGCTTCTTATTCCATCTGCAATCGGATACTTTAATACAAGAGTTAATTACGATATTCTGTATTATCTTCCGAATGAGATAGAAACTATGCAGGGTCAGGACATTCTTATGGATGACTTCAATAAGGGTGCATACGCGATGGTCGTTGTCCAGAATATGGATACCAAGTCTACTGACAGACTTATTAAGAAGGTAGAGAATGTAGACCACGTTGCACAGGTTATTTCTTACACAGGAATAGTTGGTGAAGATGTTCCATCTGAGATTGTTCCATCAAAATTCAGAAAGTATTTCGAGAATGACAGCACAGATACAACTTTATTTGCAATATTCTTCGATAATACAACTTCAAGTGATGATACTATGAATGCTATCACACAGATAAGAGAGAAGACAGAGGGTCAGGCGTTTATAAGTGGTATGTCAGCAGTAGTTACGGATACTAAGAATCTTTCGGAGAAAGAGACACCACTTTATGTACTTATAGCAGTAGTTCTTGTATGTATCGTGCTTGCTATATTTATGGATTCATTTCTTGTACCAGTATTTTTTATGATAAGTATAGGAATGGCAATTGTATACAACCTGGGTTCTAACATTTTATTAGGTGAGGTTTCATATATAACTAAAGCTCTTGCGGCTGTACTTCAGTTAGGTGTTACACTGGATTATTCGATCTTCTTATGGCACAGCTACAAGGAAATGAAGGAAACATATCCGGATGACCACAAGGAAGCGATGGCAGTTGCTATTGGTAATACACTTACATCTGTAGTTGGTTCTTCTATAACAACAGTAGCAGGGTTCATTGCACTTTGCTTTATGAGCTTCACACTTGGTCTTGACCTTGGTATCGTTATGGCAAAGGGTGTTGTATTTGGTGTTATTGGTTGTGTAACAATCCTTCCATCACTGATACTTACATTTGACAGGGCATTAGAGAAGACAATGCATCGTGAGATTATGCCAAACTTCGATAAGCTTGCTACATTTATAGTAAATCATTCATGGATATTTGTAATTATCTTCGTTGTACTATTAGGACCTGCTATATATGGACAGAATCATACATCAGTATATTATGATTTATCTGATACACTTCCAGATGACCTTGCCTGCTCACAGGCTAACAAGAAGCTGGAAGAAAACTTTGATATGAATTCAATCTATATGATACTTGCTGACTCTGGTATGTCTACAGATACAGCTAACGAAATGCTTGATAAGTTAGGTGATGTAGACGGTGTACAGTTCGCACTTGGACTTGACACAGCACTTAAGTCTGGTATTCCGCAGGAATTCTTACCGGCTAAGACAGTATCAGAGCTTAAGGGTGAAGATTATCAGATAATGATGATTGCTACAGATTACAAAATAGCATCAGATGAAATTAACAATCAGATTAGTAAGGTAAATGATATTGTAAAGTCTTACGATTCTAAGGCAATGGTAGTTGGTGAAGCTCCTTGTACCAAGGATCTTATCACTATAACAGATAAGGACTTTAAGACAGTCAGTGCGGTATCAATAGTAGCTATATTTGTTATTATCCTGTTCGTACTTAAATCAATATCGCTTCCAATTATACTTGTTTCAGCAATCGAATTTGCTATCTTTGTTAATATGGGTATTCCATATTTTACTCATACACAGATACCATTTATTGCATCAGTAGTTATAGGTACTATCCAGCTTGGTGCAACAGTCGATTATGCTATTCTTATGACAACAAGATATAAGAAGGAAAGAAGCCAGGGATACGCTAAGAAGGAAGCAATCCAGATAGCTCTTTCAACATCAATACCATCAATTATTGTTAGTGCACTTGGGTTCTTTGCCGCAACATTTGGTGTTGGATGCATAGCTTCAGTTGATATGATTGGTTCGCTTTGTACACTTATGGCGCGTGGTGCAATTATAAGTATGTTCGTAGTTATCTTCATACTTCCATCATTGTTTGTGTTATTTGATAAACTGATTATTAATACAAGTATAGGATTTAAGCCTAAGAAGAATCAGGATATGTAATCAGAAAGATGTATGAACGGTTCCCAAATGTATATGTCGTAACAGATATAAGAATATATCAGGAAGTAAGAAAATGGAGGAATAGTTATGGTTAAGAAGACTTTATTTAAATATAGTTCAGTATTATTGAGTGTTGTTCTTATTGCTTCAACACTTACAGGCTGTGGAACTGGCACAGCATATAATCAGACAGGAAGTGAGGTTGCAATAAGCAGTGAGGCTGCTTCTAATACAGAGAATATTATAACAAATGCTATTAAGAACGAGCTTTCAATATCAAATACAAGTACATTAAAGACAAATACAAGAGACGAGATGGTATATGTATTTGATAAGGCAGACGGAACTCAGGATCACGTTCTTGTAACAGAAAAGGTTACTGATTCTAAGGGCGAAACAACAACTAACCAGAGCACATCTGATAAGACTGCTCCTGTTTCAATAAAGGTTACTTACAAGTTAAATGGTGTTGAAACTAAGCCAGAAGATATGATTGGCAAGAGTGGTAAGGTTACTATCAGATATGACTATACTAACAATGAGAAGAAGAATATAACAGTTAATGGAAAGTCACAGATAGCTTATGTTCCATTTACTATGATTACAGGAACACTTCTTCCAACAGATAAGTTCAGTAATGTAGAAGTTACTAACGGCAAGGTAAGCAAGGTTGGCGATAATATCATTGCACTTGGTATGGCTATGCCAGGCTTAAAGGATACTTTAAACCTTAAGTTTGATGGTGAAAGCCTTGATATGGATATTCCAGAATACTTTGAAATATCAGCAGATGTAGAGGATTTCGAGCTTGATATGTCTATGTCAGTTGCTACAACAAGCACACTTAATGATATAGATACAGATGATTTCTCACTTGCTAAGCTTGAAAATAAGATGAATGAGCTTCAGTCAGCAGCTGACCAGCTTACAGATGGAACAGTGACTCTCCAGAATGGTACACAGACACTTTCTGACAGTATTCCAGCACTTACAGATGGCGTGAACCAGTTAAATGATGGTGCAAGCCAGCTTAGAGATGGTATCTATGCTTATACAGATGGTGCTACAGCTCTAGCAGCAGGTGCAGGACAGCTTAAGGCGGGTATCAGTGCATACACAGCAGGAGCTAATCAGCTTGGTGCAGGTGCAGGACAGTTACAGACAGGTTTAAAGACTTATACTGATGGTGTAGGAGCACTTAATGCAGGTTCAGGCACATTACAGAGTGGTCTTTCAACATATACAGGCGGTGTTGCCAGTGCGGCAGCAGGTGCAGTTTCATTACAGACAGGTTTAAAGGCTTATACAGATGGTGTTGCTAGTGCAGAGGCAGGAGCTTCACAATTAAATGAAGGAATAAAGAGCATTAAGACAGCACTTATTGGAAATGTTGTTAAGGAACTTGCAGCTAATTCAACAGCTTATAAGATGAATTCTGTAGCAGACTCAACAGGAAAGACTGTTATGGAGCAGGCAGCTGATTTACAGAAATTAGGAACAGCATTAGGCCTTAGTGATGTAACTATAGCAACAGACCTTAGTGCTCTGGGCAAGAAGAGCAGTAGTGAGGCAGCAACAGATATATCGACTTATTTTGTAAAGTATCTTACAGCTTATACAACTAATATAATAACAGAGACATATACAGAAGCTGTGACAAGCGGTAAGCCATATACTCCACAGGTATCACAGGCTGGTTCAAAGGATTATGTATATGCTAACCAGTTAGGACTTCTTATTAAAGCCGCTGGCAATATAGGTGCTTCAAGTGCATTAGATGCAGTTGTCAGCAATCTTAGCAATAATGAAACAATTAATGCAGCATTAAAGCAGCTTACAGATGGAAGCCAGTCATTAACAGACGGACTTGGTGAACTTGTTCAGAATAACGATACACTTAACGCAGGTGCATCACAGCTTAATGCAGGACTTGCACAGCTTAGTGGTAACAATGATACACTTAATGGTGGTATAGCACAGATAAGCGCAGGACTTGCACAGCTTAATGGTAACAATGATACACTTAACGGTGGTATTGAACAGATTGCAGGCGGTTTCAGCACACTTAATTCTAACAATGAAGCTTTAAGAAGTGGTTCTACACAGCTCGCTGATGGAACATCAACACTTAAGTCATCTTCTGTAACTTTAGCAGATGGTGTAACACAGCTTAATGATGGTGCTATAACACTTAAAGATGGTATGGCAGAATTCAATGAGAAAGGTATTAAGGCTATTACAAGTCTTGTTGGTGATGATGCTGATACAGCAGTAGATACAATCAAGGAAGTAATCAGGCTTGGTCAGAATTACAACACATTCCTTGGTAAATCAGATGGTAAGGACAATTCAGTAACATTTATATATAAGACAGCTGAATTAACTAAATAAGCTTACTTTTCCAAAACTCTCATATATAAATTATGCCGGCCCGGTCGGCGGAAAGATTAATAATCTTTCAAAAAATCCCCACAGAAGTTTATATCTGTGGGGATTTTACTATGCAGTCAGTGCGTTAAATGTTATGCGGTTATACAGCATAGCTATATGTTAATATAATTACATAGACATTATAAATGCTATGATATGCTTTTAAAATAATCTTCAAGCCTTGTAAATGTCTTAATAAGTACAGCGGCTTCATCTTCGCTTAAATTGTCAGTGATATGTTTAATCATATCCTGATGAAATTTCATATGGTGATTGTATGCCGCATTACCCTTTGGTGTGAGAGAAGCATATACGACACGGCGGTCTTCCTCACTTCTTGTCCTTATTACATATCCCTTTTTAACAAGTCCGTTAATGCCGACTGTAAGAGTTCCCATAGTCACGCCTAAGGCCTTTGATATTGTTCCCATAGTGCGTGGCTCTTTAATTCCGATAGCTTCAATTATGTGCATATCAGTAACTGTGATGTCAGAAAATTCATCTGTAATTAAAGCCTTTTCTTCAATGTTCATTATATCATTGAATAAAGTTACTAAAATAGAGTTCAATGATTCGTAAATGTCCATAGGTATTACTTTCCTCGCTTCAAAATATTTTTAATTATACAATGAAATGGCGTGTTAATGCAACAAAATACTGCGGTATTTGTGAGTTAATGCGTTAAATACAATTTGCAATTTTATAGGATAAGTAGTATCATTAAATGGAGTATTATTTTGACAATATAGAGCAATAAAAGTACAGATTATTGCTATAAAATATTACTTAATATCAGGTTTAAAGTTTAATGATAGATGGAGGCACATATGAAGTTCATAGCAATTGGCGAATTGATGTTAAGATTATCACCACCTAACTATGAGAAGATAGTTACAACCCACAATTTCATAGTTAACTATGGTGGAGCAGAAGCCAACGTAGCAGTTTCTTTAGCTAACCTTGGTGTTGACTCAACATTTTTTACAGTATTACCTAACACAGACCTGGGTAAGTCTTGTATTAACTACCTTAAGGCTAATGATGTACACACTAAGCACATTATCAAGTCTGACGGGCGAATGGGACTTTATTACCTTGAAGAAGGTGTTTCAGTAAGACCTTCACAGGTAATATATGATAGAGGAAGCTCAGCATTTGCTGAATATGATTATAAGGATGTAGATTTTGAGAACATCTTAAAGGATTATGACTGGTTACATTTAAGTGGCATCACACCAGCTCTTTCATATAACTGCCGTCGTCTTATAGATAAGGCTATCAAGGCAGCTAAGAAGCTTGGACTTACAGTAAGCTTTGATCCTAATTTCAGAAGTACATTATGGTCTTTTGAAACTGCAAGGGATGTACTCAGCAAATATCTTCCATATGTAGATGTACTTATAGGTATTGAGCCTATCCATGTATACAATGCAGATGGTACAGATGTTAAGGATGGTCTTACTATGGATCCATCATTTGAGGATATGGACAGAGTGTTTAAGGCTATTGATGAGCAGTACCATATGAAAGCAATTGCAAGAACAGTACGTTATGTTCATTCAGGAAGTAATAACTCTCTTAAGGCTTTCTACTATGCTGACGGAAAGACTTACGAAAGCAAGACACTCAACTTTGAGATTGTTGACCGTGTTGGTGGTGGAGATGCATTCTCTTCTGGTCTTATCTATGCTCTTATGCAGAATGACTGGAAGCACGAAGATATCGTCAACTTCGCAGTAGCTTCTTCAGTAATGAAGCACGCTATCCGCGGCGATACTAACATCACAAGCGTTGGCCAGATTAAGAGGCTTATGAATAATGCATCATTTGATGTACAGAGATAATGAACGCGGGTCATTAGTCATACAGAAGGAAGGTCTAAGGAAAATCAAGTACTTGAATAATGATTTTCCCTAGACCTTATTCATATGAGATTAATAACAGATAGATTATGGTTAATATACCGGAGGATATATGAAAAAGATAAAAGAACTTATGCCGGAGGCATATGATTTTAATGGAAAGCTTTCATTAAAACAGGCGATACCACTTGGACTTCAGCACGTTATGGCAATGTTTGTAGGAAATCTTACACCATTGCTTATTATTACAGGAGCCTGTGGTATTGGTGCAGGAAGTGAGTATGCATCTATTCAGGTTGCACTTTTACAGAATGCTATGATTATAGCAGGTATTGTAACGCTTATACAGTTATTTTCAGTAGGACCTGTTGGAGGAAAGGTGCCTATTATTATGGGTACGAGCTCAGGATTTATCGGAGTGTTCAGCAGTATAACAAAGGTTATGGGTGGCGGAATATTAGCCTATGGTGCTATTATGGGTGCTTCCATTATGGGTGGTCTTTTTGAAACTGTGCTTGGTGCATTTATTAAGCCGTTAAGAAGATTTTTCCCATCAGTTGTAACAGGAACGGTTGTGCTTTCTATTGGATTGTCACTTATTTCAGTTGGTATTAATTCATTCGGTGGTGGAAATGGAGCTAAGGACTTTGGCTCACTAGAGAATCTGTTTCTGGCGTTTGTTGTGCTTGTTGTTATATTATTCGTTAAGCACTGGACAAAGGGATATCTTAGTTCATCATCTATACTGATTGGAATTATAGTTGGTTATATTGTAGCAGCTATTATGGGCTGTGTGCTTCCACATACAGCGGTTACTGCTGATGGAGTTGAATATACTAAGTCATGGGTACTTAACTGGAATAAGGTTGCAGAAGCTAAGTGGATTGCGATTCCTAAGTTTATGCCAGTTAAGCCTGTGTTTGATTTAAGAGCAATACTTCCTGTGCTTGTTATGTTTGTGGTAACAGCAGTAGAAACTGTTGGAGATATATCAGGTGTTATGGTCGGTGGAGTAGGAAGAGAAGCGACAGATAAAGAGCTTTCAGGCGGAGTTATGTGTGATGGTTTAGGTTCATCACTTGCAGCACTTTTCGGTGTGCTTCCTAATACATCATTCAGCCAGAATGTTGGTCTTGTTGCAATGACTAAGGTTGTTAACAGAATTGCACTTGCATCTGGTGCGGTATTCCTTATATTATGTGGTCTTATTCCTAAGCTTGGAGCCTTAATATCAATTATGCCACAGTCGGTACTTGGTGGTGCTGCAGTTATGATGTTCTCATCAATTATTGTTAGTGGAATACAGCTTATTACTAAGGAACCGCTTGATGCGAGAAGACTTTCTATTGTATCTGTTGCACTGGGTGTAGGCTATGGTATGGGTGTAAGCCCTGCAATCCTTGCACATACACCACAGGCAGTACAGCTTATGTTTGGTGAGTCAGGTATTGTTCCAGCAGCATTTGTAGCGATATTACTTAACATAATTCTTCCTAAGGATAAAGCTGAGGAAACAGTTAAAGAAGTTGTTTCAGAAGAAGCAGCAACAATAAAGGAAAAGGCTGTAACTAAATAAGGTACAGCAATTAGTCAGTATACTTGGAAAGACGAATAAGGTCGTTTGGAGTATCAATATCATATAATTCATATTCATCCTGTGCAGGAACTAAAACAACCTGTGCAGGATGTTTTTTTGCAATAAAGCCTCCACCCTTGCCCTGTGGAAGTGTAAGAAGCTCATTATAATAGCACGCAGGAAATATTACTGGTGCACCTGCGTTTTCGTTGAAAGCAAGCCGGCATATCTTATTATTATTGTTATTATTATTGTTATTATTATTGGAATAATCATTATTAGAATAATTATTATTAGAATAATCAGTATTGGCATTGCTGGATTTATCTGCGTTGTTACAAGCAAAATGACTGCTGTTGTAGTAAATAAATAAAAGACACAGCAGCTGCAGGCTTGTCTTAGTGATGAGCGGCTGGTCTGATGGAAGAAATAATATTCCTTTGGTGCAGCTGCTTTTCTGGCAGCAGGCTTCCTTTAGAATGTGGGAAACACCGAGGCGTACCATATCATTTCTGTAAGGCATATTGTGTTTAATGCAATGTATATGTTCCCGTTCACATATCTGTACAAGCTCATCATGACGGGTTACGGCAAGAGTTTTACCAAAGCTTACAAAGCGGCTTATATTTATCGCATTTTCAAAGAGAGTGTTGTTGTTAAAGGATGCTAAAAGCTTGTTGGTACCGAATCTTTTTGACATACCGGATGCCATAATAATGCACGAAATAGAGCTGAAGGTATTATCAATATCGATTAAAAGTACATCTGATCTTCTTTTAATACTGTCAAGAAATTCCGTGGATTGTTTTCTGATGACAGATAATACGCGTGAGTTATCAAGAAGACTTTTAATGCTCTCCTGAAAAGGAATACAGGAACTTTCCAGATAACCAAGCTCGTCAATAACAAATACACTATCATCAGAGGTCATAAGATGCTTCATAATAGCAGGACAGGCGCAGTTAATAAAGCCATCTTCTACAATGGTCATGTTGTTGCCTTTTTTAGGAGAAACAGGAGTGAGGGTACGTGGTCTGCCAATTACATATTCTTTTCCATCATCTATAAGATTGGATTTAATAACAACTTCTGGGGTGTCCGTTCTGCGGCTTAGCAGATAATTGAAATTGAAAAAATCAGACATATCCGTAGCGTCTTTAGTCTGGTTTAAAATGCTGTTTAACAGATATGATTTGCCACTTCCCCGGTCTCCGGTAATAAAAAGATGCTTTTTTTCTGACATCTTAAAAAATGTAATGACAGCCAGAGCGTCTAAATAACAATTATCCATAGAATAAGTCACCTCATTTCAGTAAATGCTTTTATAACGTATGTGTGTCCTGTGTGAATATATATATATATGTAGTAAAGGTTTATAGTGCCACAACTACACGGTGTGTTTTATGGTGGATATCGGTACATTCAATAACATTAATATTATCATATATAAGAGACAGCTTTTCGTTAATAGTATCAAGGGAGTCTGTATGAGTATTAATGCTGGTAAGTATTGTTCCGGCTTTCATAAGAAATATATTATCGCAGTATTCCAAAGCTAGCTCAGGACTGTGAATACACATAAGTACGCATCTGCCATCGGATACAATGCTTCTTATGCGCTGCATAAGAAGATGACGGTTAGAAAAATCAAGTGCACTATCCGGTTCATCAAGAAGAAGCAGTGGGGAAGCCTCTATTATGGTGCGTGCCAGAATACATAACTGCTTCTGCCCTTCGCTTAAAGCTAAGAAGTCTGATTCGTATAAACCATTAAGTCCAACCATATCAATAGCTTTATCGGCACGTTTTATCATATCTGTGGTGTAGCCTCCAAGTATGTGCATATGAGGATTGAAGCCAAGCAGACATACCTCCCTGACGGTCATGCTTATGGTAAGATTGTTTCTTTGGGGAATGTAGCTTATAAGCTGGGCCTTTTTTTTAACAGAGAGGTTTTCAAGCAAGTGTTCATTAAGCTGACATTTTCCGTTGTGTTTTATAAGTCCCATAATAGCTTTAATAAGAGAGGTTTTACCACAGCCGTTATTGCCAATAACAGCATTAAGCTGTCCTGGCATAAGGTCAAAGCTTACGTTATCAACCGCACAGGTGCTGCCATAATATACAGATATTCCGGCAGCAGAAAATGTGGTATTGAATAAATCGGACATCATAACGCCTCCTTTTTATTAGCTCTGATAAGCAGAATGATAAGTAGTGGAGCTCCAAGAAGTGAGGTAAATATACTGACTGGCAGCTCTGATGAGGATACACTTCTTGCCAGTATATCAGCAAGTGTCAGTAAAATAGCTCCTGTGAAGCCACTTGTTATATATGTAAATATGTCATTACGCTTTGTAAGCAGTCTGGCAATATGAGGTGCGATAAGTCCGATAAAGCTTATAAGCCCTGTAACACATATTATTGAGGATACTACTAATGTAGCAAGCATTAGTATGATAAAACGCAGACTTGTTACATGTACACCTAGTGATACAGCTTCCTCTTCGCTTGTAGAGAGAATGAGAACCTGTCTGTATAACATAGCCATTATAATAAAGCTGGCAAGTGTTGTGAGGAACGGAATAGCAAGGCTGTCCCTTGAAATACCATTAAGGCTTCCCATAATCCAGTATTCGATTGAAGCAAGCTGTTTTTCAGGATCGGCAGCAAGCTTTAGAAACATAAGTATAGTCTGTGCCACAGAATGAATAGCTATACCGGCAAGCACGATAGTATAACTGTTTCTGCCAGGGACAAGATAAGCTGTAAGCAGAGTTATTATGAGGGCTGTAACAGCTCCGATAAAAGCAGATATGGAGATGAATGGAACAGAAGCAGAAACTGCAACTATTGCAAGAGCAGCACCGGCACTTGCACCGGAGGAAACGCCAACGATATCGGGAGAAGCCAGAGGGTTTTTAAATATAAGCTGATATATATAACCTGATATTGAAAGCCCAAAACCACCTATAACACCCATAAGGGCACGGGGAAGCCTGAGCCTTTTAAAGACCATAATAGACATAGTATCACCAGACAGTAAGCTCTTTAATGTGAGTGGATACTGTCCGGTAATGACAGACCATACAAGTACTACTATAAGAAGCAGTACCTGTATGACTGATAAAAGTATAATTTTGTTCCGGTAATTATAAGTATTTTTGAACATAAATCATCCTTATTTAGCAGGTGTGAATCCATAAAAGCTTTCATAGAATTTAGTTACACATTCTTCATAGAAATCCTTAGTAACCTTTTCTGGATGAAGAACAGAGGCAATATATATGCTTCCTAAGAAGCTTGATGGTACAGGTGAGTCCCAGGCTTCTATATCACCAGGAAGCTTTACAACCTTTTTATTCTTAACAGCATTGCAGTCTGCAAGGTTAGCATCATTAAGAACGTCATCTACTGAGTAAGTTGCATCGGCAGCTATTATGATGTAATCAGGGTTCCAGGCAAGAAGCTGTTCATATGAAACATTTGCCCAGTAAGTATCTGTGAGCTCAGAGGCTGCATTCTTTCCGCCTGCATTGGTAAGTAATGTGTTCTGATACATCTTGCTTCCTGCTGTTGAAAGAACAGAGCTGTTGCCCGCAAGATATACTAAAGGAGTGCTCTCACCTGCAAGCTTGGCTTTATTATCAGCTAAAAATGTATCAATGGAATTGTTAAGTGCCTCAGAGCGTCCAATTGTGTTAGTTATTTTACCAACAAGTGTTATACATTCCTTAAGGAGCGTTGCATCCTCAGGATTAACAACAACAGCCTTGATGCCAAGACTTTCAAGTGTATCTGCAGCTTTTTTTAACTTCATAGGCAGGAATACAACATCAGGTGCGGCTGCAACGCAGGCTTCTGTGTTGAATTCTTTGGCTGTTCCCATATTAGGAAGACTTACGATGGATGGAGCTGCAAGCTTATAGATGTTTCTTGTATTAGCCTTAGCCTCGATTCCTACAAGCTTATCCTTTAATCCAAGTGCAAGGAGAAGACTTGTAGAGATATAGTAAGATGAAGCAATCTTTTCAGGTGCTTTTTCAAAAGTTACTGTTCGTCCAGCCTGGTCGGTAACAGTAAGAGGGTAGCTTGTGCCTATCTCGTTGAATTGGGACATGACATCAAAGGCTGATGTTGAAGCAGCCTGTGTAGTACTGTCGTTTGCAACAGAACTGCCACATGCTACAGTTGATATAAGCATAAGCACTGCCAGAACTAAAGCGGTTAATCTTTTAAACTTTTTCATAGTTATCCTCATTTCTACTTTATTTTAGCACACTCATTTATGTTGGACAGAATATATCTGACAGCAACAGTTAAAAGATATGTGCGAATGAATTTTATCAGATTGACAAGGCTTTTACAAGCCAGTATAGTTATATTATGATGTAATTAAGAAACGGTCAGGAAAAAGTTTAAAGGTTGTTTAAGCTGTACAGCAGGACTTTTATTTCTGGCATAAGTATGATCAAAATGAGGAGTTTTTATGCTTAATATACAGAATTATAAAAAAGTAGAAAGTATTGAAGAGGCCTACGAGCTTAACCAGAAGAAGGCTAACAGAATTATCGGCGGTATGATGTGGATGCGTATGGGCGATAACAGAATCAATACTGCGATTGACATGTCAGGACTGGGACTTGACAAGCTTGAAGAGACAGATGAAGAATTTAAGATTGGATGCATGACATCTCTAAGACAGTTAGAAAACCATAAGGGCTTTAATGAGTATACCAAGGGCTGCGCTAAGGAAGCACTAAGGCATATTGTTGGGGTGCAGTTTAGAAATCTTGCGACAGTTGGCGGAAGCATATATGGAAGATATGGATTTTCTGATGTTCTTACATTATTAATAGGACTTGACTCATATGTGGAGTTATATAAGGGTGGAATAGTTTCTCTAAAGGAGTATGCGGCCAAGAGCTATGACAGGGATATTATTGTAAGCATTATAGTTAAGAAAAAGCCAGTTAAGATGTTTTATGAGGCAGTAAGAATAACAGAAACAGACCTTCCGGTTCTTACCTGTGCTGGCGTGGGCTTTAGCGGTTCAGGCAAATATAATATATGCATAGGTGCAAGACCGGGAAGAGCTGTTGTTGTTGAAGATAAGGAAGGTATTCTTAAGGGCGGAGTAAATGATGAGGCTATAGAGAGCTTCGCAAGGTATGTAAAAGAAAATGTTTCTACAGAGAGTAATATGCGTGGAAGTGCTGAATACAGAAGCCATCTGGCAGAAGAGCTTACTAAGAGAGCATTAAGGGCTGTAAATTATTAATATAGAGATTTATTAGTGTATGGATTGGAGAATATATGTTAGTAGATATTAAGTTAAATGGAAAGTCAGTCAAGGCAGATGTGGCCTGCGATATGACTCTTTATGATTTCGTGAGGGAGCATGGCTGTTATAGTGTAAAATGTGGCTGTGAGACTTCTAACTGCGGGCTGTGTACGGTATTTCTTAACGATAAACCTGTACTTTCATGTTCGGTTCTTGCTGTAAGAGCAGATAAATGCAGCGTTACAACGCTTGAAGGTTTACAGGATGAGGCCGCAGAGTTCGTTACATTTATAGCTGACCAGGGAGCAGAGCAGTGTGGCTTCTGTAACCCGGGCTTTGTTATGAATGCTATTGCACTTTTTAGGGAGAATCCTTACCCTGATGAAGATGAGATTAAGGAATTCCTTTCGGGAAATCTGTGCAGATGTTCAGGATATGAAGGCCAGTTAAGAGGAATTCTGGATTACCTCAAGGCAAAAAAGGCGAAGGAAGTAAATGTAGAAAATAAAGAAAACATAGCAGAGGAGGTGAAGTAATGAAGTCAGTTAATAAAGCGGTAAGAAAAAAGGATGCAATGGAGCTGCTTCTTGGAAAGCCGGTATATACAGATGATATTGCACCAAAGGATTGTCTTGTTGTAAAGCTTCTGCGTTCACCATATGCCAACGCATATGTTAAGAGCATTAATACAGATATTGCAATGAAGGTACCTGGAATAGAGGCAATATATACATATAAGGATGTTGACCAGAATATGAAGCGTTTCACCTGCGCCGGACAGACTTATCCCGAGCCAAGTCCTTATGACAGGCTTATTCTTGATAAACACGTAAGATTCATAGGTGATCCGGTTGCTATTGTTGCTGGAGTGGATGAACGCTGTGTTGATAAGGCGATGAAGCTTATTAAGGCAGAGTATGAGGTGCTTGAACCAGTGCTTGACTTTACTAAGGCAAAGGATAATGAGATACTTGTTCATCCAGAGGATAACTGGGAAGCAATGTGTCCTGTCGGAGCTGATAATAAAAGAAATCTATGTGCACATGATGAGTGCAGTAATGGTGATATAGATAAGGTGCTTGAGAGTTGTGATGTTGTAATTGACAGGACATATCATACAAAGGCATGCCAGCAGAGTATGATGGAGACCTTCAGGACATTCTGTACAATCGATACTTATGGAAGACTTCATGTTGTAAGCTCTACACAGATAGTATTTCATTGCAGAAGAATCATATCACATGCACTTGGAATCTCTCCATCAAAGATACGTGTTACAAAGCCTAGAATAGGTGGTGGTTTTGGCGCAAAGCAGACATCGGTTTCAGAAATATATCCGGCATTTGTCACATGGAAGACTAAGAAGCCAGCTATGATTATATTCTCAAGGGAAGAGTCATTGTCAGCTTCATCTCCAAGACATGAGATGCAGATGCATGTAAGGCTCGGTGCAACTAAGGATGGTATTGTAAAAGGAATAGATTTATATACCTTGTCAAACACAGGAGCTTATGGTGAGCATGGACCAACGACAGTAGGTCTTTCAGGACACAAGTCAATACCATTATACGGAAAGGCGGAGGCATTCCGCTTTGTAAGTGATGTTGTATACACAAATGTTATGTCAGCAGGGGCATACAGAGGATATGGTGCCACACAGGGACTTTTTGCTGTTGAATCTGCCGTGAATGAGCTCGCTGATAAGCTTCATATGGATCCTTTTGAAATAAGGTTTAAAAACATAGTTAAGGAGGGCGATGTAATGCCTGCTTACTATGGTCAGGTCAATACAAGCTGTGCACTTGACAGATGCTTAGCAAAGGTCAAAGAGATGATTAAATGGGATGAGAAGTATCCTATGAGAAAGATATCTGACACTAAAGCACGTTTTGTCGGAATGGGTATGGCTATGCAGGGCTCTGGTATATCTGGTGTGGATGTGGGAAGTGCCACACTTAAGCTCAATGATGAGGGCGTGTATACAATGAATATAGGTGCTGCTGATATGGGAACAGGCTGTGATACAATACTTGCACAGATTGCTGCAGAGGTGCTTGAGTGCAGTACTGATAACATAAGTGTATTTGGTGCTGATACTGATATATCACCTTATGATTCAGGCTCATATGCATCAAGTACAACATACGTTACTGGAAAGGCAGTTGAGAACTGTGCCTTAGAGCTAAGAAGCAGAATCGAAAAGCTTGGAGCTAAGCTTATAGGCTGTGATAAGAGTGAGGTTATATTTGACGGAAGCTGTGTAAGATGCGCGGCTGGAGAGCACAATGGTGCATCAGTAAGTCTTTGCGATATCGCAACAGCTTCAATGTGTGGCAATGATATAGCACTTACAGTTACTAATACACATACATCACCTATTTCTCCACCACCATTTATGGTAGGTGCAGCTGAGGTTGAGGTTGACCTTGTCACAGGTGAGAGCAGGGTTGTGGAATATGATGCATGCGTTGACTGTGGAACACCAGTTAATCCTAATCTTGCAAGGGTTCAGGCAGAAGGCGGAATCCTTCAGGGAATTGGTATGGCAATGTCTGAAAATATCACATATTCTGATAAGGGAAAGCTTTATGAGAATTCATTCCTGCAATATAAGATACCATCAAGAATGGATATTGGACATATTAATGTTGAGTTTGAAAGCAGCTTCGAAAATGCTGGACCATTTGGTGCTAAGTCAATAGGAGAGGTTGTAATAAATACTCCACTTCCGGCTGTGACAGATGCGCTAAGCCACGCAGCAGGAAAGAGGTTCTATGAGCTGCCTATAACACCGGAGCAGATTGCGATGGCGAGAGCAGAGAATAATTAGGATTATAACACAGATAAGATAAAATATAAGACGGCACGATTTATTTCTGGATAAGGGGAATAGTCGTGCCGTTTTTTTGTTTATAAATAAAGTAAAAGCTTGAAGAAATGGACAAAATGAGTGAAAATAGTTTTGAAGAAACGGTCATAATGAGCAAAAATAATCTTGAAGAAACGGACAAAATGAATAAAAATAATCTTGAAGAAATGGTCATAATGAGAGATAAGTGGAAGGAAAACAAGAATTAATAAAACTGTTTTATTTAATGCCATTTCTCATAAAGTAGATGACTATTTCACATTATAAAATACAGGAGTAAAAATTATGCCTAATATATTAATTGTAGAGGATGATATAAATATTAATAACCTTCTTTGTGAGGTGCTTATGAAGGCAGGTTATACGTGTGAACAGGCATTTTCAGGAACAGAGGCAAAGCTGCTTCTTAATATAAAAGAAAAGGCTTATACGCTTATACTGCTTGACTTAATGCTGCCTGGTGCAAGTGGTGAGGAGGTTTTAAAGGAAATAAGAAAACATGGAAGGCTTCCGGTGATTGTGCTGACTGCAAAGGATAGCATAGATGATAAAATCGGGGTGCTGACGGACGGAGCAGATGATTATATAACAAAGCCCTTTGAGATTAGAGAGGTACTGGCACGTATTCAGGTGCAGCTTCGTCATATAGAGGCAGAAACAGAGTTAGAAGCAAAAGGCGAAACAGAGTCAGAAACAAAAGTGAAAACAAAGGCTGGCATGCAGGAAGGACAATATAGCGGAAGGCTTGAGTTCAGGGATATGGTGCTTACACGCTCTACCTTTGAGGTAAGTATCGGTGGCAGGGTGCTTCCTAAGATTACAAAACAGGAATTTGCAATACTGGAATTGCTGCTTAAAAATCCGAAGCAGGTGTTTAGCAAGGAGGATATATTTGAATATGCGTGGGATGAGCCATATATGGGTGAAACAAAGACACTGGATGTGCATATAAGCAATATCAGAAAGAAAATAAAGACAGTTACATCTGATGAATATATAGAAACAATCTGGGGGATTGGATATCGCCTGCATGAATAATTTACTCTTTTTTTACTATTTATTTGCGATTGATTAGGATTTATTTTTTATGATAAGAGCAGTTAAGAAAAGGAGGAAAAGGCTTTGAGTGAATTATTATTGCAGACAAGGAATCTGACTAAGCAGTATGGCAGACACAGGGCGGTTGATGATGTAAATATGCACATTAAAAAGGGTGCGATATATGGCTTTATTGGAAGAAATGGAGCCGGTAAAACGACTTGTCTTAAGATGATTAGCGGACTGTCAACACCGTCTTATGGCGAAATAGAAATGTTTGGGTATAAGGGAAAGGACTTACAAAAGGTACGTTCAAGAGTAGGGTGTCTTATAGAAGCACCCGGACTTTATGGAAATATGTCGGCATATGACAATCTGAACATTAAATGTAAGCTTACAGGGATTAAGAAAAAAGGATATATAGAAGAACTGTTAAAAACAGTAGGTCTTGATGCTGTTGGAGAAAAGAAAACAAAGCATTATTCGCTTGGAATGAAGCAGCGCTTGGGAATTGCTCTTGCACTTGTAGGCGAGCCTGACCTTCTTATTCTTGATGAGCCGATTAACGGACTTGATCCGCAGGGAATAGTGGAGGTGCGTGAAACTATCCAGAAGCTTGCTAAGGAGCGTGGCATGACAATATGTATTTCAAGTCATATACTGGAGGAATTATCAAAGCTTGCCACAGATTATGGCATTATTCATAATGGATGCCTTGTGCAGGAGCTTACAAGAGAAGAGCTTATGAAAAAATGCAGTGAGCGCATAGAGCTTACACTTGATAATCCTAAGCAGGCTATTCCTGTGCTTGATGATATGGGCTTTAGCAGCTATCAGGTTATAGATAAAGAACATATTCATATATTTGAAAGACTGGGAGAAAGTGCCAGTCTGAATATGGAGCTTGCAAAGGCGGGGATTCCAGTTAAGGGAATATCTATTACAAGTGAAGAGCTTGAGAATTATTTCTTAAGGCTTACAGGGGGTGACAATCGTGCTTAATATGATAAAGATGGATGTATACAGAATGTTTCGTACAAAGAGTATGTATGTAATATGGATTATATTGCTGGCATCAGCACTGCTTACCTCATTTCTTTCAAAAATAGATTATGATGCAGCTAATAAGGAATGGGAGAAACAGCAGGCAGTAGAAAGTCAGGCAGATATTGATATGCAGGCAGCCGATGTGGTAAATGCACAGGACATAGAGCAACAACAGGCAGCTGACAGCAACAAGGAACAGCTTTCGCAGCAGAATACAGATAATGTCAATCTGGGTATGAGTGTAGAATTACCTACGGAGCCTGGAAAGAAGGTTACGGTAATGGATGTTTTCTTTTCTAATGCACAGGGAAAGTTTTATGCACTTTTTCTTGTAATATTTGCGGTTATGTTTGCAACAGCAGATATTAAGAGCGGTTATATTAAGAATATTGGAGGACAGGTGTCACAAAGAGGAATGCTTATTGTTTCAAGGGCAGTTGCACTTGCCTTATTTACAGCAATCACATTTGCAGGGATATTTGTATTTCAGGCAGCAGCGAATATGCTTGCGTTTAAATGTGTGGTGTGGGGTGACTGGAAAGAGATTATACCTTATTTCTTAACGGAACTTACGCTTCATTATGCATTTGTGTTAATATGTATGGCAATAGCAGTTATAATTAAGAACAATGTCATAAGCATGACATTAGCGGTATGTCTTACTATGAATATAATGAGTATTGTGTATGCCCTTATAGATTATGTGGGCAATAGAGTGGGACTTCATAACTTCAATATATATAAGTATACAGTAACTGGAAGGATGGCAATGCTTCCTATGAATGCAGGCAGGGAGGATATTATTAGTTCAATGTGTGTGGCAGCCACATTTATTATTATAATGCTGTCATTAAGCAGTTATATTTTTCAGAAAAGGGATATTTAGAGAATGAGGATTATTATTGGAATATTAGCAGTAATAATTATTATACAGGCATTTATTATGTGGAAATACCAGCGGCAGATTAAGGACATCTGCCGCCAGTTGTCGTTTCTTATGGAACACGATAGCAACAAGCTGATTCAACGTGAAATAGATATAGGGGGAATAGGTGAGCTTTCAGATAAATTGAATGAGCTGCTTGACCTGCGTAAAAAAGAAAGAAGCGAGTACAGAAAAAAAGAAGAGCTGATAGCAGACACATATACTAATCTTTCACACGATATAAGGACACCGCTTACATCGCTCGATGGGTATTTCCAGCTTATAGAGGAATGTGACAATACAGATGACCAGAGGAGATATCTTGATATAATTAGAGAAAGGCTTAACAGTCTCAATGAAATGCTGGAGGAGCTTTTTACATTCACAAAGCTGAAAAATGATTCATATAAGCTGGAGCTTACAGAATGTTGTATAAACAGAATATTAAAAGAAGCTGTATTTTCTTATTATGATGAATGGAAGAAGCAGGGTATCTTCCCGGAGATTAGTATTACTGAGGAAATGCTGTATATATCAGGTAATAAGCAGGGCTTAAGAAGAGTTATACAGAATGTCATAAAAAATGGTCTTGATCATGGGGAAAAGAATATAAGTATCGAGCTTACCAGAAAGGATAATCACGCCTTGCTTAAAATCAGCAATTATACAGAACATCCTGAAAATATTGACTTAAGCCATGTGTTTGAGCGTTTTTATAAAGCGGATGTGGCAAGAGGCAGAGCCTCAACCGGACTGGGTTTATCTATTGCAAAAGAGCTTGTGGAGCGTATGAATGGAGATATAAGTGCAAGAATACAGGGAAATGATTTCATTATTGAGATAAAAGTTTCGCTTGTGGTATAATGAGCACAATAGTGCTCATCTTAAAAGTTCCTTACGGAACTTTGGATGTGCGCTGAAAAGCTGTGCAAATATTGTGGTATAATATGCATAGGCTGGAAAAATTAATAAAAATATCCCACTATATATTGACAAAAAAATATCAAAGTGATATAAAATGCAGAAGAAAAAGGGGCTGTTACAAAGGAATTATATACAGAATATGCTGATTCGTTTAATGAATGGGGAATACTACAAGTTCAATAATAAAGGGAGACATGCGTATGAAAAATATAAAAGAAATAGGGGATTTTTTTATAAATCTGAATGAATATGTATATGCAACAGATATAGAAACCAATGAGATTGTATATATGAATCATAAAGCATTGGAAGCGTATGGCTTGGAATCAATAGAGGATATAAAAGGCCTGAAGTGCTATGAGGTATTACAAAAAGCTTCTGTTAAATGTGGAATGTGCAACAACAGCAGGCTTTTACCCGGAGCCTTTGATGAATGGCGTTATTATAATCCTGTATTAGATAAATATATGATAATAAAGGATACACTGATAGAGGGCGAAGGGAACAGAAAGTACAGGCTGGAAATAGGCATAGATATAAGTGAAGAGTTTGCACAGGATAAGCTTATCCAAAAGTACAGAGAAACTGAGGCACTTGTCAATGAGGGCTTAAGAGAGGCACTTGCAGCAGATACACCTGATGAAACGATTAACACACTTCTTGGGTATATAGGTAAAGCACTTAATGGAGAAAGAACCTATATATTTGAAAAAAATATATATGGCAGAGATGATAATACATATGAGTGGACAGCAGATGGAATAAGGTCAGAGAAGGATAATCTTCAGAATCTGCGTCCAGAGGTATGTGCTAACTGGTATAAGTGCTTTGAAAAAGGCGGAAACATAGTAATTCAGGATATTGAAGAAATAAAGGATAGTGATTCCCTGCAATATGATAATTTAAAAAGACAGGGTATTCATTCAATAATTGCAATTCCTATATATAACGAAGGAAATGTTGTTGCATTTATGGGAATAGGCAATCCGCCACTGCTTACACTTAAATATGCCTTAAGTATACTTGAGATTATGGGAGCTTTTATTATATCGTGTATAAAGCGCAGGAATATGATGAGAAAGCTTGAGGATATGAGCTATAAGGACGCACTGACCAATATAGGAAACCGCTTTGCAATGAGTGCATGTGTAGAGAGTATAGATGAAAAACAGAGCATAGGTGTTGTTTACTGTGATGTTACAGGACTGAAATATGTGAACGATACAATGGGACATGATGCAGGCGACAGACTTATTCTTAATGCGTGTGGATGTCTTACGGATGTGTTTGGAGAAGATAAGGTGTTCCGTATAGGTGGAGATGAGTTCCTTGTAATCTGTACACAGATAGATGAGAATACATTAATAAAGCGTATAACAGAGTTAAAAGAACTAATGAAAGAGCGTTCTGTGAATATGGCAGCCGGTGTTATCTGGAGGGAGAACGTAATAGCAGGCTTTGGCGAAATATTACGTGAGTCTGAGGAGCTGATGTATGCTGATAAAGCACAATATTATAAAGAAAAAGGTGTTGAACGCAGAAAAGGACGGGCATAGCAGGGCTAAAGCAATACATGTAGCACAATAACAGGAAATTTTGTGATAAATTATAATAAATAATACAGCTTAATTATTGACATTTTAAGATCAATTATATACAATCACATTATCTGCGATGACGAAGACAGTAGATTATGAAAGAAAGCGATAGCGAGCCGGGATGGTGGAAGCCGGTGTGAGTAGAGCATAGTTGAATATCACTTCCAAGCATCCTTGCAGAACTTTGCAGTATAATATTATGGGTAACATTAAGGATAGTATTATATTACGAAAAGTAAGTAAGGACGGTAATCCTACCGTTACAAGGGACGCATATGATGGTATGTCGTAATTGATATAGGTTAAGTTGATTCAGCCCCTGTCGTATTACGGCAGGGGCTTTTTTGCATATGTAACGACATTTGTTACAGCACCAATAAAGCAAGCTGACATCGTTACGATTAAGTAAATGATTTGAAAGGAGTAACACAATGGTATACGAGAAAGTTTCATCAGATATGAATTTCGTAGACAGAGAAAAACAGGTTGAAAAGTTCTGGAAGGATAATGATATATTCCAGAAGAGTATTGATAACCGCAAGAAGGGGGAGACATATACATTTTATGATGGACCTCCTACAGCTAATGGTAAGCCACATATCGGACATGTTCTTACAAGAGTTATAAAGGATATGATTCCAAGATATAGAACAATGAAGGGTTATATGGTTCCACGTAAGGCCGGATGGGATACACACGGACTTCCAGTTGAGCTTGAGCTTGAGAAGGAATTAGGTCTTGACGGCAAGGAACAGATTGAAGAGTATGGTCTTGAGCCATTTATCAAGAAATGTAAGGAAAGCGTATGGAAATACAAGGGTATGTGGGAGGATTTCTCATCTACAGTTGGTTTCTGGGCTGATATGGATAACCCATACATCACATATGATGATAACTTCATCGAGTCTGAATGGTGGGCTTTAAAGCAGATATGGGATAAGGGTCTTTTATACAAGGGCTTTAAGATTGTTCCTTACTGCCCACGTTGTGGAACACCACTTTCATCACACGAAGTAGCACAGGGCTATAAGGCTGTTAAAGAGCGTTCAGCAGTAGTACGTTTTAAGTGTGTAGGCGAAGATGCATATTTCCTTGCATGGACAACAACACCTTGGACACTTCCATCTAACGTGGCACTCTGCGTGAACCCAGAAGAAACATACGTTAAAGTTAAGGCAGCAGACGGCTATACTTACTATATGGCAGAAGCACTTCTTGATAAGGTACTTGGTGGACTCGCAGTTAAGGCAGGTCAGACAGTAGGCGGAAATGTTATCGAAGAAGGTAAGGAAGCTGGAAGCGGCGCTGGCGTTGACTACGAAGTATTAGAAACTTACAAGGGTAAAGACCTTGAATATAAAGAATATGAGCCATTATATCAGTGTGCGGCAGATGTTGCAGCTAAGCAGCACAAGAAGGGACATTTTGTTACATGTGATGACTATGTAACTATGTCAGATGGTACTGGTATCGTTCATATTGCACCAGCATTTGGTGAAGATGATGCCAAGGTTGGACGTAAGTATGACCTTCCATTCGTACAGTTTGTTGACGGAAAGGGTGAACTTACAAAGGAAACACCATATGCAGGACTTTTCGTTAAGAAGGCAGACCCAGAAGTACTTAAAGACCTTGATAAAGAGGGCAAGTTATTCGATGCTCCTAAGTTCGAGCATGATTATCCATTCTGCTGGAGATGTGATACACCACTTATCTACTATGCAAGAGAATCATGGTTTATTAAGATGAGTGACCCAGAAGTTAAGGCTAACTTAATAGCTAATAATAAGACAATCAACTGGATACCAGAAACAATCGGAACTGGACGTTTTGGTGCATGGCTTGAAAATGTTCAGGACTGGGGAATTTCACGTAACAGATACTGGGGTACTCCTCTTAATATCTGGGTATGTGATGATTGTGGAGAAATGTTATCTATCGGAAGCAAGGCAGAGTTAAAGGAACATGCTGATAACTGTCCAGATGATATCGAGCTTCACAGACCATATATTGATGCTGTTACTTGTACTTGTCCTAAATGTAAGGGCAAGATGAAGAGAGTTCCAGAAGTTATCGACTGCTGGTTTGACTCAGGTTCAATGCCATTTGCACAGCACCACTATCCATTTGAGAATAAGGAAGTGTTTGAACAGCAGTTCCCTGCTAAGTTCATTTCAGAAGCCGTTGACCAGACAAGAGGCTGGTTCTACTCACTTCTTGCAATATCAACACTTCTTTTCAATAAAGCACCTTATGAAAATGTTATCGTACTTGGTCACGTTCAGGATGCAGATGGACAGAAGATGAGTAAGTCAAAGGGTAACGCAGTGGATCCATTTGATGCATTAAAGAAGCACGGTGCAGATGCTATCCGCTGGTACTTCTATGAGAACTCAGCACCATGGCTTCCTAACAGATTCCATGACAAGGCTGTTACAGAAGGTCAGAGAAAGTTCATGGGAACTATCTGGAACACATATGCGTTCTTTGTACTTTATGCTAACATTGATGACTTCGATGCTACTAAGTATACACTTGAGTATGATAAGCTTCCAGTTATGGATAAATGGATTCTTTCAAAGCTTAATACTCTTGTTAAGACTGTTGATAATAATCTTGCCAACTACAAGATTACAGAGACAGCAAGAGCACTTGAGGAATTTGTAGATGAGCTTTCTAACTGGTATGTAAGAAGATGCCGTGAAAGATTCTGGGCTAAGGGCATGGAGCAGGATAAGATTAATGCTTATATGACTCTTTACACAACACTTGTAACACTTTGCAAGACAGCAGCACCTATGATTCCTTTTATGACAGAAAGCATTTACAGAAACCTTGTATGCAGTATAGATAAGACAGCTCCTATCAGTATCCACCTCTGCGACTTCCCAGAAGTTAAGGAAGAATGGATTGACAAGGAACTTGAAGATAATATGGAAGATGTATTAAATGCTGTTGTTATCGGAAGAGCATGCCGTAACTCAACTAACATCAAGAACAGACAGCCAATCGGAAAGCTGTACATCAAGGCTGACTGGAAGTTAAACGAATACTTTACAGCTATAATAGCAGATGAGCTTAATGTTAAGGAAGTTGAGTATACAGATGATGTAAGAGCATTTACTTCATACTCATTCAAGCCACAGTTAAAGACACTTGGACCAAAGTATGGCAAGCATCTTAATGCTATAAGAACTGCGCTTTCAACACTTGATGGCAATGCAACTATGGATGAGCTTAATACTAAGGGTTCATTTACAATCAATGCTGATGGTGAAGATATCGTTCTTGAGAAGGATGATGTTCTTATAGAGATGACTCAGAAGGAAGGTTTTGTAGCAAGTTCTGACAAGGGTATCACAGTTGTTATGGATACTAACCTTACACCAGAGCTTATCGAGGAAGGCTTCGTAAGAGAAATCGTAAGCAAGATTCAGACTATGCGTAAGGATGCTGGATTTGAGGTTATGGACAAGATTACTGTATATGTAGATGGTAATGACAAGTTAGCAGACCTTATGAAGAAGAACAAAGAGCAGATTAAGAGCGTTGTTCTTGCAAATACTATAGAAACAGGTAAGACAGCAGGATTCACTAAGGATTGGGATATCAATGGTGAGAAGGTTGTGCTTGCGGTTGAGAAGAACTAATATAGAACTTTAATATATCAGGAGAAAATTACAGTTGTGCGAATTTTCTCCTGATTTTTTAATATTTACAGTTTTTGGGTTGATGTATAAATATTTGTGAAAATATATATTGACAAATAAGGTTTAGTGACTTAGACTAAGGCTATAAATATCAGATAAGAGAGGTGCAGATTAATATGCAGCCAGTAATATATGAAAGTGAGTATAACTTCTGTAAGATATTGTGGGAGAATGAACCGGTTAAGAGCACAGAGCTGGTGAGATTATGCAGGGAAAAGCTTGACTGGAAGAAGTCAACCACATATACAGTTATAAAAAGACTGAGTGACCGCGGAATAATAAAGTCCGAGAATGCAATAGTCACATCTATAATTAAGAAAGAAGATGCACAGTCAATAGAGAGCGTGAATACCATAGATTCAAGATTTGACGGTTCGCTGCCGGAATTTGTGGCGGCTTTTGTTCGTGCAAGGGGGATAACGGACGAGGAAAGACAGGAGATAGTAAGGCAATTTGGGTTAGATAAATAACACAATGGGGATTGTGTAAAGTGGAAGGCTTAGGGCAATCCGTATACATCAGTGAGTGGGGGTATACATATGATGGGGTTAAAGTTATATACAGACGTTTTGGAGAATAATATCAGAGTAATGGCAGCTATATTAATATGCCTGCTGATATGCGGATTAATGCGTATAAAGTCAGCGAAGCTTAAGCTGCTGTTAATGTCTTTAGTGTGGGTCAGAATTCTGATACCACTGTCAATCAGATTCAATATAAAAATAGTATCAACAGACATATTGTCAGAAGTGAGTTACACAGATAGTGTGACGGGAATAACAATAAATATGTATGAAATATTAGCGGTCATATGGCTGCTTGGAATTGTTGTGATATTTCTGCGTAATATGTTAGCTGATATGAAATTCAGGAACGGATTATCTACAAGTATTCCACAGGAGATACTAGCTGGCGGTAAAAGAGTGAAAGTATACAGAAGTGATTATATATCTTCTGGATTGGTATATGGTGTTGTCAGACCTAAGGTTTATATATCATATGCAGTCAATGATGAAGACGTACCATATCTTTATGAGCACGAGTATACGCACATACGCCACAGACATCATATTATCAAGATAATAACAGGCATAGCAGCGGTTATATATTGGTACAATCCGCTGGTATGGATGTTTTATAAGTATTATGCAGAATATATAGAGTTAAGCTGTGATTATGACTGCTGTAACAGACATAGGGACGATGAGGACTGGAGTAAGAAATATGCCAATATATTGTTAAATAGTGCTTATAAAGGCAATGTGACAAAAGTAAGGGTGCTGGGATTTAATAATGATTACAGAATTACGATTAATAGAATAGGTAATATAATGAAGCCTCAAAGTGCCAGTACCAGCAAGGTGGCAGTATCATTACTGATATTGACGGTTGTTATGGCTGCATTATTCATAAAGCCTACGGTGCAGTATGTAGAAGCCGGCAGTAATGAAGTTAATAGAAGTACAGATGTTATTGAAAAGATAGAGCATACAGATGAGAGCGTACAGATAGAAGATGAAGAACAGGCAGAAGAGGAGGTAATTAGGACAGAGCAGAAGGAAGTCGATGGGAAAGTATTAGGAACGGGTGGACAATATGTCCAGTCATATCAGGAGTTTGACCCAGCTAATGCAAGAGATAGCGGGGTTACGATATGGATTGTTTTTCCAAGTGAATAACATTTAGATAGGTAATTTAAGGTGAATAGGAGTCTAGAGAGGAGTTAAGTATGAAAAAAAGAGTACAATTTTTATTAGGGTTAGTTTTATTTATAATAATTTCGGTTAATTCTATGATTTGTAATGTAAAAGCAGGAGAAAGTGAATTTATGAATTCATATATTGAAGAGATTGATTTGGATAGGAGACTGTATGAGGATAATGTTACTTATCATATAGAGTTAATAGATAATACAGGAGAAGTATGTGCTTATGTAAAAGTTATTATTTCATATGAATATGCAGATGGAGCTTGGGTAAGTATGGACTGGATATATTTAAATGTGGAATGTTGTGACGGTTATTCAGCTGTAATAGATGAGAATGCTCAAATATATCAAGATTACGGAGTAAGATATTGCACGATAAGCAACTCTGACGGCTTAAATATAAAATATAAGATAAAAGCGTATGCAGATTGTTATGGTGAAACAAGTGTAGATTATGAAATAATAGATAGATATTATGATTAATAACATAATGGGAATAAACATTGTGGTGGCTAATATGTAATAAATAATAGTAAAATTAATTGACAGAACAGGTCTAATGAGTTAGACTAACGGTATAAATACTTTGTGCATTAATTATAAAGAAACAAGAGCTCAGTTCTTAATATTTAGTATTAGTGCAACAAAGAGTTAAATTTAATTAAGAAAGGAGGAGGTATAGATAATATTTAGTTAGTAACCGAGTAACTAAAGATATTTACCGAAAGGAGAAAATATTATGAATATTATGAGAATAAAGAGAATAGGTAAAATGGCAACAGCGGCTATCATAGCATTTATTGCTGTTGTAGTATTTATTAATCCACAGAAGGCCTCTGCATCACAGGGTGGTGTAGTAACGGTAACAGCTACTTCTAATTATGTACTTGATAATTCACATAATGTTGATATTTCTATAACAGCTCGTGTTGAATATGCATATGATGAAGGCTCTTATGGCTGGGTTATAGATATAATTCCTAAAGGATGGAGCAAGGATAGTGTTAATGTTGCAATAGATAATATGGATTACGTAGAACAATATGGATACACGACATCAATGGCAACATATGTATTCCATTATACAGGTCATGCAGCAGATGGTGATGATTATTATTATGGATATGTAACTTTTAGATTTTATGTTGATGAATGGGGAAATATTGATTACTGGTTAGAATAATAAAATATCTAAAATGTTGATTATGGAAAGGGGTGTATCGGCTATGAAAAAGATATTTTTAATTATGGTAACAGTCACAATAGCGTTAGTTATGACGGCATGCTCGGGTAAGGTAACAAATCAGACATCATCTGAGGATTATAAGTATTCCTCATATGTATATGATGACAATGCACCACAGTATTATATGTCGGATAATGCAGCGGCATCAGAGACAGGATATTATTATATAGCCGGTGCGCCTGTTAATAATAATAGGAATTCGTATATATATTATTATGATATGGTGAAAGATATGACCATACCATTATGTTCAAAGATAGACTGTGACCATAGGACAGAAGAGTGTGAGGCATATATGTCTGAAGATGCCTGTCTGGGAAATAAGATATGGTATCATAATCAAAGGTTATATATGATTGAGAGGACTACAGAAAAAGATATACTTGTTTCCTATGATAAGACAATGAGAAATAAGAAAGAAGAGAAGACGCTATCAATAAATGGGCTGTCAGTTAATAAAAATTATAACAGTGCCTGTTTAACTAATGGTAAATTATATTATTTAGTATCGGGAGATAATCAGAGATATCTGTGTGCAGTGCCTATAGATACAGATGGGCAGGCTTATATTGTAAAACAGTATGCGAGTGGGTATTATTATCACGAAGTGATTTCATTATATCCAATAGAAGATAAGCTATATGTTAACTGGCTGAGTGGAATATCAGCTGATGAGTATAGATATTATACAGAGCAGATTGATGTGTCAACAGATGGAGTTGTTATTCAGTGTAATATGAATGAGAAGTATCCAGAAATAGCATCAACTATTATATATACAGAATGGTGTATACAGTCGCGTTTTGATAGTGATGGAAATATATATTTTGCATGCGTAGGTGATAATAAATATATAGTAAGAAAGCTTAATATAAGTACAGGGGATATCAAAGATATATATTCGCAGGAAATGCAGCACGAAAAAGACTACAGGTATGTGAGTTTGAAAAATTATGATGGTAAGTATTTATATATTTATAAAAATGTCAATGGAGAAGCACTTGCTGAAAAGAGTATTGAAGAAAAAAGAAAAAAATATGACAATAATATATACATATTAGATACTGATGGTAATGTAAAAGATACTGTAACATTGAATGGAACAGATGATACAGCCGGTGGAAATATTCCAGGTGAATTTTATGGAGGAGATGACAGATGTCTTCTTATTGTATTTAGCACATATGGTATAAAAGGTCTGGAGTTATCTGAAGAAAAAACAGCTCTTAGGGCGGAACTTATAGAAGAAAGTAGAAAAAATAAAAAGGGAAGTCCAGTTGTCAGTGTTTCAGCCATTTTGGATAAATCTCAGATTGGCAGTGGTGCTATAACTTTGGAGCAGATTACACCTGAATAAGTTATGGGTGAGGTGAAGGCGTATGGAACTTGTAAGAATTGTAAGAAAAAGCATGCTTTGTATAATCTGTCTGTTCATAGCAATGATATGTATAAGCATTTATCAGATTAATTATAATCAGGATAGTAAAGTGTATAAGTATTACAAGGAGATTATCGCAGATTATAATAATATTAAAAATGATAACGTAGCATTTACAGCAGAAAAACTTACTAAAACGTATGAACAATATAAGGAAGAAGACAGCGAATATATAGAGGAAGCTGCTGGACTGATTAAGGAAAAAGAAAAATATATCGAAAGTTATAATGCAGATAACCAGTCAAAGAATTATAACAGAATATTGCAGAGTACACTTTTTGGTAATGACAATAGTTTTTATATACTTAATGCGAATAAACAGATTAAGGATAAGGAAAATCGCCCATCTGTTGATGTAGAAATGGTTAATACAACGGCTGTTGAAAAGCTGGTAACCAACAGAACGATGCCTCTTTTGTATATAATTATATTTACAGTTATTATTATCTATTTTACAGAAGAAACAGATAATGGTGTATTAGTACTTGTAAGAACAAGCAGGCGTGGGCGTATATTACTTCCCATAGTAAGATGTGGAATTATAATTATATATAATATTGTACTTTCATTTCTGTACAACGGAATATTGTATGCTATATATGCTCGCGTATATGGAATTTCTGGCGGCACATATATACAGAATTCCAAGTTGTTTAATATGTTTCCATATGCTATAAGCATTAACCAGTTCTTTATTCTATATTGTCTGTTATATGCACTGGCAATGTTTACTATAGGGTTATTCATATATTTTGTAATTAATCTTATAAGTAATTATAAAGTTGCTGTTACATTGGTTATAGTAATATTTTTGTGTGAATATCTGCTATATAATAAAATTCAGTATAATAGCCAGTTTAATGCTTTGAAGTACATAAACATAATAAATATATTGTTTTCTGGAACATCTTATCTTGTATATGAGAACTGGGGAACCAATGGTTTTATAGCAGATATAAGTACTACTACATTTGTTATGACCGCGGTTATATTCCTTATAAGTCTTGTTGGAAATATAGTTGTGTATTCATCAAAGCATACTATCAGAAAGAAGAATATTATTGATATTATGCTTGATAAAATACATATATTGATACAAAAACTGATGTATAAAATGTCGCTTCTTTTAATGGAAATATATAAGACGCTTGTAATACAGAAGGGAATTCTATTTATAATTGTATTGGTGTATGTGCTTATGACATTTAAAATTCAACGAGGAGTGGATTACACTAATACCAATTATATGGTTAATAAATTCTATAAGGAATTTGATGGACGTGCGCCAGATGAAGATGTGGAAGCCTATATAACAGATTTAAGAGATGAGTTAGAAGAAGCAAAGCAGGATGAAGCTGCAATGTTATATAAAAAGGAGGAGTTGTTAAAAGAGCAGCGTAACATAGATGTAATGCAGACGGCAGTTGATTATGTCAATGAAATTAATGATAACAGGTCAGCATCAGCAGTTATAGTTAATCCAGCCAATTATAACGATATATTTGGAGAAAGAATGTATTCTAGTAATGAGAGCGTGAATTTTATAAGTATTATTATAGTTATATTATTATTTGCAGGGGACTATGCTTTTGAAAAGCAGAATAAAATGACAGCCCATATACGTTCATCTAAAGGAAGAGTAAGGTTATGGAATAATAAAATGTTAAAGGTTTTCATAATAACCACATTATTGTGGCTGATATCAACTATAATTAATGTACATAATATATCTGACCGTTATGTATATAACCAGCTTACACAAAGTATATGGTGTTTACAGATGTTTAAGGATTTTCCAGTTAATATAAGTATTCTGGCATATATTATCTGGTGTAGTGTATACAGGCTTATATGGATGCTTGTTGTTGCATTTACAGCTTATATTATATCTTATAGATTTAGCTATAAAGTATCGTTAATGGTTTCATTTGTTATGTTAATACCACACGTTATATATATATTAGGTGTAAACTGGGCGCAAAAGTTTTCAATAGTTGTAGGTATGGATATTAACAGACTGTTTAATACATATGGCTATAACGTAAAAAGCATAATTCTGCTTATTGTAGTATTTGTAATAATGCTTGTGATAGCCTGTGCAACATATCGTAAAAATATAAAATAATATTTTTAAATATTATATAGACAGAATATCCATTAAATAAAAGCTATTTGGTATGAGAAGTATGGAGGGTTATTATGGAACTTAAGATTACAGATTTAAAGAAAACATATGGAAATGTCAAAGCTTTGAAAGGGATAAATTATACATTTACGCCGGGAGTATATGGAATACTTGGTGCTAACGGTGCAGGCAAAAGTACGATGATTAATCTGATAACAGATAATGTCAGCCGTGATAAGAATGGCGGAAGCATAATGTATAGTGATGGTGAAGATAATACAGTATCTAAGGAGCTTGTTGATATATTAAAGCTTGGGGCAAAGTTTCGTGGGGTTGTAGGATATATGCCACAGCAGCAGGGCTTTTATGAGGAGTTTTCACCAAAGGCATTTCTTAAGTATATGGCAGAGATTAAAGGTGTCAAAGCTGTAAAAAGTGTAGATGAGAATGGTAATATAAAGGTTAAGAAAGTCAGTCAGCAGATAGATGAGCTGCTTGAAGTGGTCAATCTTACATCAGTTGCGTATAAGAAGATAGGTGGTTTCTCTGGTGGTATGAAACAGCGTGTACTTCTTGCACAGGCATTGCTGGGTGATCCTAAGATACTTATACTCGATGAACCGACAGCAGGTCTTGACCCTAAGGAAAGAATAGGTATCCGTAATTATATTGCTGAATTATCCAGAGATAAGATTATATTATTCGCAACTCACGTTGTAAGTGATATTGAGTGTATAGCGGATAAAGTGCTTTTGTTAAAGGATGGTGAGATAATTGCAACGGGTACACCATCAGAGCTTATTGCCAATATGCAGGGGAAGGTTGGTGAGGTTGTATGTACACTTGATGATGTAGCGGCCTTGCAGGAGAAGTATCATATAGGTAACATAAGACAAAGAAAAGATGGTCTGGTGTTAAGACTTGTGGGAGATGAGCTTCCTGAGGAGGCAGTAAAAGTAGATAATGATATAGATCTGGAAGATGTATATCTTTATTATTTTGAATGATAACAAAATAATAGAATGAAATAATAGAGTGATTAATTATAAAGACGATGAGCTCAATCTTTATATTAATATAATATTGATTATCGTAAGAGTTTTGTTGATAATCGGAAAGGAGTAAAAAGTATCAGAAGTAAGAAATAAAAAATAAGAAAGGGTAATTTTTATGAAAGTTAAGAAGATTATAAAGACAGTTATAACAGTATTAGCAGTATTTATAGCGGTGATTATTATTAAGAATCCAGATAAGGCATTAGCAACGCAGACTGGTGAAGATGATGTTTATGCAGAGTTAACGGATGTCCAATTAGATGATTCACATTCTATAAATATATATGCACATACACACGTTTCATATGCATATGATGAAGGTGCATATGGTTGGATAGTGGATGGATATGTAGTTGGTAATGATGGTGTTGGAAGTGATAATGTAAACGTAGAGGTGCTTCAATTAGATGAACAATATGGATATGGAACATCACAATTATGTTTTAAATATTATTTTTATGGACATTCATTTATAAATGATTACCGAGGATATATTTATATATATGTATCTATTGATGAATGGGGCAATCTGGATAGTTGTATAGAGTACAAACCGATATAATGAATAGATATATAAATATAACGTGACAAATATTACATTGATTTAGCATATTAGAAAGAGGTGTATCGGCTATGAAAAAAATAATATTAATAATAATCACGGTAGTGACAATGTTGGGAATATCTGCCTGTGGTGATAAGCAATCTAATCAATCAACAGTAACTGATGATTACAGGTATTCTTCATATACTTATGACGATAATGCACCGCAGTATTATATGGCGGGTTCCGCAGCTGCATCGGAGACTGGATATTATTACATAGACGGTGCACCAGTTATTAATAATAGTAATATGTATATATATTATTATGATATGATTAAAGATATGACGATACCATTATGTTCTAAGGTTGATTGCGACCATAGAACAGATGAATGTGAGGCATATATATCACAGAATATCTGTGTAGGAAGCAAGATATGGTATCATAATGAAAGATTATATATGATTGAGAAAACTGAGGAAAAAGATATACTTGTTTCTTATGATAAGACGATGAGAGATAAGAAGGAAGAGAAGACCTTATCAATAAATGGATTGTCCGTTAATAAAAATAGTAAGAACGCCTGTATAACTAATGGTAAGCTGTATTATGAATTATCAGGAGATAATTCATTGTTTATATGTGCAGTTTCCTTGAATTCAGATGAACAGGCATATGTTGTTAAAGAGTATGTGAGTGAATATAATTATTATGAAAGAGTATCGTTATATCCAATAGAGGATAAGATATATGTGAATTGGTTAAGTGGAGTATCTGCCGATAAAAGCTTATATTATATAGAACAGATAGATATCTCTACAGACAAGGTGAGTAGACTGTGTGATATGAATGAAAAGTACCCTGAAATATCATCAACGATTATAAATTGGAATAGTGAAACGTATTTTGATAAGGATGGCAACTTATATTTTACTTGTGTTGATAAAGATAATTATATGGTTAAAAAGCTTAATATAAGTACAGGAGATATCAAAGATTTGTATGTACAGGAATTACAGCACGAAAAAGACTATGGTTATGTACATTTAAAGAATTATGATGGAAACTATATCTATATATATAAGGGTGTTAATCTGATGGCTTTGAGTGGAAAGCCTCTTGATGAGCAATTTAAAAAATATGATAATTATATTTATATATTAGATACTGATGGTAATATAAAGGATACAGTAATATTAAATAATACGGATGAAAAGGTATCAGGAAATATTAGTGCTGAATTTTATGGAGGAGACGAGCGGTGTCTGCTGATAGGATTTTCCACACACGATATAAAAGGCTTGGAATTATCAGAAGAAGAACAAAATCTTAGAATAAAATTAGAAGACGAAGTATTTAAAAATAAAAAAGGTTTCGTGGATGTTAATGTTTCAGCGATTTTGGATAAATCGCAGATTGGTAGTGGAAATATAACGCTGGAACCAGTTACACCAGAATAAGTTATATAGAAAAATGTAGATAAAACAATATATTTATTATTTTGAATGATAATTATAGAATATTACTGTTTAAAACAATTCCTATTAAAAGAGAAGTGTTTTAGACAGTAATATTTTTTGATTTAAAAGTATGTTGTTTTTTTAACAATTTTATGTTGTATTTACACTAAAATAAGTTTATTAAATTGCAATAGGTGTGGTAATCGTGTATAATTTACTTATATAGTATTTCTGGCTGGAGATACAGTTGGAAAGCGGAGTTGATGATTAATTAACTCTTAATTTGGTAATAAAAGGTATACAGATTGGGTATATCTATATATAAGGAGGAGAATACAGTATGACAGACACAGCAGTATCTTTTAGCAAAGAAGAATTTAAGAAGAAGGTCGTAAGCAATTGTAAGTCTTTGTATAGAAAGAACATAGATGAAGCTGACAAACAGCAGGTGTTCCAATCAGTGGCATATGCAGTTAAAGATCTTATAATAGATAAGTGGATAGCAACTCATAAGACATATGATAAGGAAGATCCTAAGGTTGTATATTATATGTCAATGGAATTCCTTATGGGTCGTGCACTTGGCAATAATATGATTAATCTTACTAAGTACAATGAGATAAAAGAAGCTCTTGAAGAATTAGGTCTTGATATCAATGTTATCGAAGATCAGGAACCTGATGCGGCACTTGGTAATGGTGGTCTTGGAAGACTTGCAGCATGTTTTCTTGATTCTTTAGCTACACTTGAATATCCAGCATACGGCTGTGGTATAAGATATAAGTACGGAATGTTTAAGCAGGAGATTAAGGACGGATATCAGGTAGAAGTTCCAGATAACTGGTTAAAGGATGGCAATCCATTTGAGATTAAGCGTTCTGAATACAAGTATGAAGTAAAGTTTGGTGGATATGTACGTTCTTACAGAGATGAAGCATCAGGACGTGATATATTCGTTCAGGAAGATTACCGTTCAGTTATAGCCGTTCCATACGACCTTCCTGTTATTGGATATGGCAATAACACAGTTAATTCACTTAGAATATGGGATGCAGAGCCAGTTAATACATTTAACTTAAGCTCATTTGATAAAGGTGATTACCAGAAGGCTATTGAGGAGGAGAACCTTGCTAAGAATATCGTAGAAGTTCTTTACCCTAATGATAACCACTATGCTGGTAAGGAATTAAGACTTAAGCAGCAGTATTTCTTCGTATCAGCATCAGTACAGAGAGCTGTTGACAGATATAAGAGTATGCACAACGGTGATGTAAGAAAGCTCTATGAGAAAGTTACATTCCAGCTTAATGATACACATCCAACAGTTGCAGTTGCAGAGCTTATGAGAATTCTTATGGATGAAAATGGTCTTGAATGGGATGAGGCATGGGATATCACAACTAAGACAGTTGCATATACTAACCATACTATTATGGCAGAAGCACTTGAAAAATGGCCTATCGAATTATTCTCAAGACTTCTTCCTAGAATTTATCAGATAGTAGAAGAGATTAATAGAAGATTTGTAGAAGAGATTAAAGCTAAATATCCTGGAGATCAGGAAAAGGTTAGAAAGATGGCTGTTATCTATGACGGGCAGGTTAAGATGGCACATCTTGCTATATGTGCAGGCTACTCAGTTAATGGTGTTGCAAAGCTTCACACAGAAATCTTAGAGAAGCAGGAGCTTAAGGACTTCTATGAGATGATGCCAGAGAAGTTCAACAACAAGACTAATGGTATTACACAGAGAAGATTTCTTCTTCACGCTAATCCACTTCTTGCAGACTGGATTACAGACAAGATTGGTGACGGCTGGATAACAGACCTTAAGCAGTTAGAGAAGCTTTTAGTATATGTTAATGATGAAAAAGCAAGACAGGAATTTATGCAGATTAAGCATAAGAATAAAGTAAGACTTGCTAAGTACATTAAGGAGCATAATGGAATAGATGTTAATCCGGATTCAATATTTGATGTTCAGGTAAAGAGACTTCACGAATATAAGAGACAGCTTCTTAATATTCTTCACATAATGTATCTTTACAATGAGATTAAGAAGAATCCAGATATGGATATTGTGCCAAGAACATTTATATTTGGTGCAAAGGCAGCAGCAGGTTACAAGATTGCGAAGCAGACAATCAAGCTTATCAATAATGTAGCAGAAGTAATCAATAATGATGAGTCTATCAATGGTAAGATTAAGGTTGTATTCATAGAGAACTACAGAGTATCTAATGCTGAGATTATATTTGCAGCAGCAGATGTATCAGAGCAGATTTCAACAGCTTCTAAGGAAGCTTCTGGTACAGGTAATATGAAGTTTATGCTTAACGGTGCTATGACACTTGGAACAATGGACGGTGCTAACGTAGAGATAGTACAGGAAGTTGGAGCAGACAATGCAGTTATATTCGGACTTAGCTCAGACGAAGTTATACGTTATGAGAATGAGGGCGGATATGACCCAATGGAAATCTTCAACAATGATCAGGATATAAGAGAAGTTCTTATGGAACTTATCAATGGTAAGTATTCTAAGGAAGACCCAGAGATGTTCAGAGATATTTACAATTCACTTCTTAATACACAGGAAGGCAGAAGGGCAGATACTTACTTTATCCTTAAAGATTTCCGTTCTTATGCAGATGCACAGAAGAAGATTGATGAAAGATATAGAGATGAGAAGAGCTGGGCTAAGGCAGTTATGATTAATTCGTTCAAGGCTGGCAAGTTCTCATCAGACAGAACTATAGAAGAGTACGCTACAGAAATCTGGAAGCTTACTAAGACACCAGTTAAAGTACAGTAATAACAAGAATAAATTCTATCCATAATTCATACTCTTTAATATGCGCCATATAAGTGCAGACATAAAGGAGTGCTGAATGTTGGATAGAATTTTTTTAAGCAATTCATATAGTTATAGAAAGAAAAAATGTGTGGCGGTAATTGCATTTATCGTCATATATCTGCTTATACCGACTATTGTTACACTGAATGTTACAGGAGTTGTGTACACGCCTGTGAATGAAGATTATAGTGACGGAAGAAAGGTAACCGTAAAATATAGAAATGCCACGCAGGAGGTAAGCGTTGACAGATTCGTAGCAATGGTGCTTGCCAAAAGGCTTTATATGAGCAGTGAAGTAGAAGTTCTTAAAGCAGAAAGCATTATGATAAGGACAGATGTATACAGGCTTATGGGTGAGCAAATGAGTATAGACAGCAGTGAGCTTGGAATGGAATATATGACGACACAGCAGATGAAAAGCAAATGGGGGAAGGATTACGAGGATAATTATAATCTTGTTAAGGACTGCACGGCTGCGACAAGTGGACTTGCAATCAGGTATAACGATAAGTATATTGAGGCAAGATATACATATATAACATCTGGAAGCACGCTTTCAGGGGCTTCAATACTAGGTGATGAGTATGCTTATCTTTCAGCAGTGGAGTGTAATAATGATAAAAATGCACAGGACTATCTTGTTGTTAAGACTATAAGCAATAAAGATTTTGTTAATTCATTTGAGAAAAAATACGACAGCATTAATCTTGATAAAAATAATCTGGCACAGCAAATTCAGATTGTATCCAAGAATGAAGCTGGTTATGTGTTAAAGCTTCAGATAGGGAATGTTGTTATGTCGGGAAGTGAATTTGCATATGTACTTGGTATTAATTCGCCCAATTTTAGTATTGAATATATGCAGACTGGCGTTAAGATAACGACAATCGGTGTTGGAGAAGGCTTTGGTGTCAGCGTATATACGGCAGATTGTATGGCAAAGGCTGGCTCATCTTATGAAGATATTATAGAAACATTTTATAATAAAATAAATATAATAAGTGAATAATACGCAGGATTATGGAAAGCATATTAACATAGAAAGGTTTTGATAACTGTAGGTTTTACCTACAGCACCGGACTTTATGCCCTTTATGGGCAGGAATGGAGGTTAATATGGATAAGAACACAGCCAGTAAGACAAAGATAGTTTCAATCGTTATATCATTAGGAATTATTGCAACACTTATTATAGGAGTAATTTCGGTGGTAAGAAGCGTTAATTCCAATAGAAATAATGAGAATAACATTGTTAATCTTAATGAAACTCAGGAAAATGTTGCAATAAAGACAGAAGATGTGACGGACGATGTGCTGGGGAATATCGATGATGAATTACAGGAAGCTAATGCTGGTGCAAGTATGGCGGTGGATACAGATAATATCAGTAATAAAGCAGATAATACTTATAACACACATAAAGCTGGCACTGACGATGCAGATAAGGAAACTGAGCCGACAGTTCCACCGACTTTATCATCAGAAGAAGTTATGGCTGAGGCAATGAAGAATTTTGCATTTGATGAGAGCAACAAGCTTGCGTGGCCAGTGCTTGGCCAGATTGTACTCGACTATAATATGGACGAGACCATTTTCTTTAAGAGTCTTGGAATGTACAAATGTAATCCGGCAATTATTATACAATCCGAGGTAGGAACTAATGTTGCAGCGGCTGCATCAGGAATTGTAACAGATGTGGCTAATCTTTCAGAAACAGGAACAACAGTTACAGTATCAATTGGAAATGGTTATGAAACAACAACTGGTCTTATAGAGAATGTTAATTTGAAAAAAGGGGATAAGGTTGTAGCCGGACAGCTGATTGGTACAGTGGCAAGCCCAAGTGCATACTATATAGAAGAGGGTCCTGGAGTGTATTTCAAACTTACACAATATGGAGAACCAATAAACCCAGACACATATTTTGTGGAATAGATAAAATAAGCACCCACTTAATTTCTTACAATAGTTTCAAATCATATATTATTTATATACGGCTTACAGTGGGTGCTTTATATATATTTTATGTAATAGAAAAATCCGATATAATTCCCTATTACATAAAAGGGACTAGTGCTAGTGATTAGCACTTGCGTGAAAATGTAGTTTGTCGCAAACGACCGAGCTTAGTGCAGGAATGTGCTTTGCACATTCTTTTTATTTAGCAGTAGAATTAATTAAGTTCATTATTATAGGAATAGCGTGGCTTTCCTTGCTTTCTGACATAGCGTTGATATATGTCTGTCTGTTAGTATAGAGTTCATTAACAGCTTTTAATAAGCTTTCTGGTGTAAGGTCTTCCTCAAATAATACACTTGAATAACCGTGCTCCTGAAATGATTTTGCATTAAGAATCTGGTCGCCACGGCTTGCGTTAGCTGAAAGTGGAATTAAGAGGTTAGGCTTTTTAAGGGCTAATAATTCACATATAGCGTTAGCACCAGCTCTTGATATTACGATATCGCTTATTGCAAATAAATCGCGCATTTCCTCACTTATATATTCAAATTGTACATAGCCTTCAATGTTGTTAAGTGAGTTATCAGTCTTGCCTTTTCCACAAAGGTGAACAACCTGATAATCTTTAAGAAGTTCAGGAAGAACTTTTCTTACCGCTTCATTAACGTGAACAGCACCAGTACTTCCGCCGACAACCATAATTATTGGTTTGCCACTTGTGAAATTGCAAAGCTTAAGTCCGGCAAGCTTATTACCCTGTAAAAGCTCCTGACGGATAGGAGAGCCTGTAAGAACAGCCTTGTCAGCAGGAAGGTACTTGATAGTTTCAGGAAAATTACAGCATACCTTTGTAGCCTTTTTAATAGCTATTCTGTTGGCAAGTCCTGGTGTCATGTCTGATTCGTGTATGATAACAGGAATGTGCTTGTGTCCAGCTGCAAGTACAACTGGAACAGATACGAAGCCGCCCTTTGAGAATATGATATCAGGCTTAATTCTTCTCATAAGCCTGCGTGCCTGAAAATATCCTTTTATAACCCTGAATGGGTCAGTAAGATTTTTAAAGCTCTTATAACGTCTTAATTTACCTGAAGATATTCCATAGTAGGGAATGTCCAGATTTTCTATTAATGTCTTTTCGATTCCAGTGTATGAACCAATATAGAATACTTCGTAGCCAGCTTCCTTAAGGCTGGGAAGTAATGCTATATTAGGTGTTACGTGGCCGGCTGTACCACCACCTGTTAATATAATCTTTTTCATAGCCAATCCTCATTTTCTTAATTATAATTATTGTTTATGGTAAATTTTAAAATTTTATAGCAGTAATTTACTGTTGCATTAGTGAGTGTCAGAATTCACGCGGTGTTATTATATTTTGTGTGAAAATCTTTCCTTGAAACTGCAATGCCTGCATAGCGGTTCAACTGCATATTTGTCATTGAATCCCTGAACAAATGCCTTGCTTTTATCGCTTTTAAGTATATCAGAAAGCGGAGTATCAAGTATATTGCCAAGAGCCATAACGCCGTTGCCGTCAAGACAGCAGGGTACAACTGTTCCGTCACTTAATATGGCAATATGTGTGCGTATTCCCTGACAGAAGCCGCGTTCGTTATAATAACTTCCGTTAAGTTCAGGCCATTCAAATGGACTTTGCACATTGACATAAAGATGACGTTTGATAGTGCAGTTTCGCTCACCGAATAAAAATGGCTCATTTTTCGTGTTCCATAATCTTAACGAAATCTCTGTATCAGTCTTATCAAGAAGTGTCTCACAGGAATAGAACAAATCATTAATATAAGTATCCATATCTATGCAGTCGTTGTCATCGGCACTGTGCATAGATACATTAATCTGGTGTACTGGATATTTAATCAAAGTATCAAGTCTTTGTCTTATAAGAGTTCCATTGGTAGTGAGGTTGACCGTTATGCCACAATCCCTGCACAGGGAAAGTATGTCGGCAAGCTGTGGGTGAAGCAGTGGCTCACCCTTGACGTGAAGATATATATAATTCGTATACGGACGTATTTCATCAAGTATATGTCCGAAATCTTCAATCGGCATAAAATGTGCCGGGCGTTTGGTTTCCTGACAGAAAGAGCATTTCAGATTACAGGAACTTGTTATTTCTATATATATTCGTTTGAAGCGTTTAATATTTCCCATAAATTACTTATTGGCAATATATTGCTTGAGTGCAGTTGCAAGCTGGTCAGGACAGGATGTTGGCTTAAAGCCGCATTTAATTCCTTCCATACGTTTGATAGCTTCATTAACGTCCATACCCTCAACGAGTGCGGCAACACCCTGGGTATTACCAGAACAGCCGCCCTCAAACTTAACGCCAGTAACCTTATTATCGACTACATCGAATTCAATAGAACGTGAACATACGCCTCTTGTAGTATATTTCATAATTATCCTCATTTCTACGCACAGTCAGTTAGTACAAAAATGTTATATAGACGGAAATGCATTGTGTGCGTTCAACGCATCCGAAGTTTCGAAGAAACATCTAAGTGACTACGAAGTAGTCATATTATATCATAATTTTTAAAGAGTTGTATTATGTAAGATGTAATTAATTTAATATTTAGGTGAAAAGCAGAGTAAATCAAATGATTTTCGTTTATGATGTTATAGTAATTAATATTTAAAAATAAAGCCTGACACAATTATTGTTATATTTATAATTAATTGGTACAATAAGTAAAACGCATTTTAACTGTGAAGAATTAACTAATAAAGTAATAACAGGAGATTAGTGTGGAAAATAGATTTTCACACAGTGGATTTGTGTCCGTGCGTACCATACACAAACCAGTATGCGAAAAATGTGCGCAGAAATGAGGATTATTATGATAGGTATTATTGGAGCTATGGACGAAGAAGTAGCTAAGATTGTTGAAGCTATGGAGATTGAAAGACAGGAAGATAAGGCTTGTATGTCATTTAAGGCTGGAAAGCTTAATGGCAAAGATGTTGTTGTTGTAAGAAGTGGTATCGGCAAGGTGAATGCGGCAGTATGCACACAGATACTTGTAGATGATTTCGGTGTTGATTATGTTATTAATACAGGAATTGCAGGTTCACTTAAGGCTGAGATTAATATTGCAGATATTGTTATATCAAGTGATGTATTACATCACGATATGGATGCTTCAGGATTTGGATATCCTTTAGGACAGATTCCAAGAATGGACGTATTGTCTTTTGAAGCTGACAAGCACCTTGTAGATATTGCCAAAGAGGCTTGTGCTAAGGTTCTTCCAGAGATAGGAACACATATTGGCAGGGTTGTAAGCGGTGACCAGTTTATATCAGATAAGGCTGTTAAAGAAAGAATATCAGCTAATTTTGATGGATACTGTACAGAGATGGAAGGTGCAGCAATTGCACAGGCAGCATATCTTAATAAAGTTCCATTTGTTATATTAAGAGCAATCTCAGATAAGGCTGATGACAGTGCGACTATGGATTATCCTACATTTGAGAAGCAGGCGATTGAGAATTCGGTTAAGCTGCTTAAGGAATTGGTGGGACAGATATAGGCAGATATAGTTTCTGCGGATTTATTATGACGGACGAACGGCAGTGACGAGTGATTGTGACAAACGGACGGGCTGTGGCTAGGGGCTGTGGTGGTGCGTGTGAGACTGCTATAAGATAATTGGATATTACTAAGTCATTCCAGGTGGAGTTGTGGTGCCGGACGCACCGCTCCAAATTCGCCATCGTGGCTCAGTTGTCGCTTGCCCAGACCTCGTGTCTGGGCATTGCTGT